>Ga0315902_10009567_pt1 | contig 12944 bp, 19 predicted proteins | sample LakEriMetagenome_9_FD_203523 | JGI IMG/M metagenome (GOLD analysis project Ga0315902, IMG submission 203523) | Freshwater fungal communities from buoy surface, Lake Erie, Ohio, United States - Buoy 12 MA117 | ecosystem: Environmental > Aquatic > Freshwater > Lake > Lake biofilm | place: USA... | reverse complement strand
ACTTGCTCCAGTTGCACTTGATGCAATAGTTGCAACACTTGTAAAACCACTCGCAGCATTCCCAATTGTTAATAAGTATTGAGGAGTTGCCGTACCAATTCCAACATTTGTCCCATTGTCAAAAACTAGGCTATTTCCAATCGTTGTTGATCCTGTAAACTTGGCTAAATAGTTAGTCGTGCCAGTTCCAGTTACTGGGTTAGTTAGCGCGTTTTGCTTGTTGTTAAAGGTTGTCCAGTCCGTGCTACTTAATAGTCCAGTCTGTACAGCACTAGCAATAGTAGAAGGGACAGTAACAGTCTTAGTATTAATAGCCGTAATATGACCCTGAGCAGATGATGTAACGCTGTCAACAACTGTAAATGACCCACCAAAGGATGGAGTCTGTGCAGATGTTGTATCCGTTCTAGATACAGTAGCATGCGTAATCGTAATCGTATTGTTAGTCGCTTGGTTAGCACTAAACGTTCCTGACCCTGAAAGCACCCCTGTGCCCTGAACAGTAAGAATACCATCCTTAATGTCACCAATTAAAGGATAGAACGCTGAGTAATCAGATTGAACAGCAACAATGTTACCAACCCTACCGAATACACTGCTTACTGAATCACTGTTATCAACCTTCTGCCAAGCAGTATCATGGAATACAATCCAGTCCCCTACCTGCCAATCGTTAATCCCATTAATGTTTGTTGTTCCTGCTACGCTTACAATGTAGAATATACCATCTGTTCCAACACTTGAAGTAATAGTAGGTGTGTTAGTAGATGCATTCCAAGTTCCTTCATACTGCAAGCCACCAACTAATTGATTTACTTGATGCTGAAGTTTACCAAACGCAGTTAATATTGAATCCGTACTAACAATTGCATTACCAGTTATATTTAGTCCTGTTAATACTTTTCCTGTTACGGCAGAGTTTGATAGCGTAACACTTGCAGCACCTGGACCACTAGCAGTAGCCTCACCTGTAAGTGAAGTAATGTAATTACCTTGAGGTGCTGGAGTATATCCAAGTATAGTATCAATAGTTGCACTCTTCCAAAGATTGAGTGTTGTGTCTCTGTATAGTAATCCGTTGTTAACGTATGGAGTTGGAGCAACATCATGCAGTTCCTCTAACTCATAGCCATTGTCAATCTTTACATAAATCTTTCCATTGTTAGCATGAGCATACTCAACGTATCCAATGATAACAGTATGCTGAGGTGCTGCTGGCTTTACTTTAGTGATTGCACCAAGAATAGTTGGGCTCAAATAAAGTACATCACCGTCATTCCAAGTTTCACCTTGAAGATTACCAGTGGTGTTTATATTTGTAATCGTACCAATATTTACAATAAATCCTTCTTGATTGTTTGATATGTTCTCACATACCAATCCAAGTGTGGATGCACTGTTAGCATCGTTATTTGCTTGCGCTAATGAAACAGCAAGTCTCTGACCTTGTGCTCCAGCTACCTTTACTACCTGATAATTTGTTCTAAGTAGATTTGTTCCTGTGCTATTATGTACTCTTGCGATAACACTCTGTCCAATTGGAACGCTATACGTGTTACCCTTTACTGATAGACGAACGGTACCATCAGTATTATCCCAAGACATTACCCCTTCAGCTGAAGGAATATTGCTGCTTGAAGGATTGAATTGTACAAAGTCACTAATCAGTCCATAGGTGCCAAGATTAAGATCCTGAGTAGCACCAGTGTACGGAACATAACCGGTTAAAGCAGATCCATAGTTTGGAATATTAAGCGTATTGCTTATCAAAGTAGCAGGGCCGCTTGTTCCTGTAGTAGTAAGAGTTAAAGCACCCTGTGCTCCAATGTCAGCTAGTATCTCCGCTCCTGTTCTGTACTTGATTACTCCACCATCAGATACTATAAACCTGTCTGTATCTACAGTAGCATTCACAATGCTACTCACATACAAGTTACCAGTTATCTCAAGTTTGTATCCATTGTCAACAGTTCCTGTTCCTAGAATCAAGTTGCCATTAGCAAACATTCTAGACACCTGAGTACCACCAATAGACTGAATAATCAACCCATCAGTGTAACTATGTATAGTTGAACGTGGCGAACCAAAGTTGTTCATTTGAATTGAGTACGTGTACGCAGTCAATCCAATGTTTGTAAAGTTTACAGTCCCCCCAGTAGCACTATTGTACTGGAAGTTAAACGTATCAGCAGCATAAGACAGTGGGCTATTAATCAATGAACTAGCACTGCCCCACATTGGTAGCGTATTCGCTGTTCCGCTGCCACTAACCTTACTATTAAACGTGTTCCAATCGGTCGAACTCAGATATCCATCCGTAGTCGAACTCGACTGTGTAATACCCAACACTCCAGCAACCAACGTAATTGGTGCTGTAACAGAAATGGCTGCTTGCTTGCTATTAAATGCATTCCAATCGGTCGAACTCAGATATCCATCTGAGGACGCACCCGACTGCGTAATTCCTATCGTACCAGAACCGGTAATTGTGCCACCAGTAAGTGGCCCACTAGTTCCAACGCTGGTAACTGTACCTACATTCCACGTTCTATTTGCAGTTAAATCGTAGGTTGTTCCATTAATAGTTAACGTAGTAGTGTTTAATGCACCATCAGTGATTCCGTACCCGGCTAATGTAGTAGGAGTACCTGTAATCTTGCTCCATCCTAGTGAAGTAATCCATGAAGGGTTAGCGTAAGAACCATCAGTTCTAACATCACCTACAGTCCAAGCCCTATCTAGGCTCAAATTGTACCCCACACCATTGATTGTAAGCGTTCTTGTAGTAGGTACAGCCCCAACATCACTAGCAGTAAGTACAACTGCACCTACATAACCATTAACACTTACTACAGCATCAGTATTATCTACCTTATCCCATGTAGTTCCATTGTAAATAGCCCAGTCCCCTACTTGCCAGTCAGTAATTCCGTTCAAGTTGGTGGTACCAGCCACGTCAACTACGTAGTAGTAACCCTGTGTACCTACTGAACTCTGTAAAAATGGTACGTTGGTAGCAGCATTCCATACCCCCTGGTAGGTTACCCCAGTCGTTAGTCCATTTATCTGGTTCTGAACCTTACCAAATGCCTGTAATATTGTGTCAGTTGACACTACAGTTCCACCAGTTACATTCAATCCTGTCAATACCTTGCCAATCACAGCACTGTTACTTAAAGTAACACTAGCATTGCCAGGCCCTGAACCAGTTGCCTCTCCTGAAAGTTGAGTGATGTAGTTTCCCTGAGCCTGATAGACTGGAATGTTAAGCACCTTACCAATATAGGTAGCAGCACCGCTAGTTCCAGTAGTAGTTAAACTATCAATGGTATTTAAATCCCACGATCTATTGGCGGACAGGTTGTATGTCGTGCCATTAATTGTAAGCGTTCTTGTCTGTGGAGTATATGCTGTGCTATCTAGGCTACCATCAGCCTTTACAAACTGTGATGCAAGACCTCCTGGGATAATAAAAGCAGCAGCAGTAATGTTAAATGAACCTAAGTTCACGTTACCAGTTGCGCCTACGTAGGGTACATAGTCTTGACCAATTAATGATCCAATGTCACCTATTGAAAAGTTCTTGGTCTCATTGAGATTCTCTACATCTGTACCTATCAACAGGTCGTTGACGGTAGGTGTAGACAGTATGGGATATGTACTTATTCTTGCCATTCGCTATTAAGTAATTAAGCAAATATACTAAAGACTAATGTAAGAATTCTTAATCTAGTTTCCATATGTATCCTTTTGCAGATTTTTGCCTTCCTTTTAAACAATCTGTTATGGCTGTTCTGTTCATGCTGTAAAATTTAACAGCATATTGAGCGCATTCCCATTCCTTTAAAAAAATTCCATCTAAAGAATACTGATAAACTTTAAATGCTCTTCCGTTTTTATGACCTTTATTTTCTAACCAACTTCCCGTTTTGTTTTTCTTGTGAGCTAAGGACATTTTAGATTTTGTTTCGTCAGAAGGTTTTCTTCCTTTTGCCTTTAACCCAATTTTATCCTTAGTCTCTTGACTAACTATGTGTCCTATTAAAGAACGTTTTCTTTTTTCATTAATTTCTTCACTTAAATATCCACCCTCTCCTCCATCTGAAATGTTGCAAAGCGTACCATTTTCTGTATTTTTTTTGTATAAATCAATAAACTCAATTTCTTTTTCGCAAGCCTCATCCCATGTAATCTCCTGAAGCATTATCTCAACTCTATAATCAGTAGAATTTACAATGTTATTCCAATAAACATTTCTGTTTTTATGAGAATAGGCCCTATTAAAATCAAAATCACTTTTACCTATTCCGATATAAAATGGGACGTTCTTGTCAAGTCTAATATGTCTATATACGTATGCCATTATTTTAAGTCGGCATCCGATTTATATGGGATATACTTTGTTGCACCGGATATTCTTTTGGCTACTAAAACCTGCTTTCTATTTCCAGTTTTAACAAAGCTTACATGAACCCATGCAGGATTACTATTTTCAGGAAATTCTGCGATAAGCTGATCAAAGTCTAACTTATCCTTAATAAAATCAAACACCATCTTATTGGTAACTCCACCTTTAGTGCCATCCATGTCGATGTCAATCGCTTGACCCTTACAATGCTGAGAAGACAAACTCCCCTTAATGAATGTATTCAGCTCCTTGGATCTGTACCCAGAGCTGATAAAGATTGGTGTATTAAAATGCAAACGAATAGGTTCGAATACCTTCTCTGCTAATAACTTAAAGTTCTCTAAGTGCTCAGCAGTAGGTGTATTGTCTATTCCATTTCTTTTAGCCGAGTCACTTCGTGTAACCTCAGACAAATCTAAGTGAGCGCTGATTTTCATTTCTTAATAAAATGCTCATAATGAAAAAATGCTCCCCATAAAAACACGAGAGCAAGACCACAATTCATAAGAACCTCAGTAGATTGAGGATTGGATAAGCTAATAAAACTTAGAATAGAACCGCAGGCAATAAATGATAAACCAGTTTTAACAAAAAGAGATTCATATTTAGGTAAAGCTTTTATTTTTTGATTGTTTGAACCAAAAATAAAAATGATAAAGAATACCATTGAGATACCAATAATTAGATTGGCAAGTGCGTTGATGTAAATCATTTTTCCTCTTTTAAAACTTTTTCAGATATTTTTTCTACTCCCTTAAGACCTAGGAAACCAAGTATGAAAGCAACTCCCATCTGATACTGATTGCTAATGTTAATCATATCGCTGACAATCGGGGTAATGTAGTTGGCACTTGAAACCCCTGTTATGATTGCAAACAGAGTTGTTCTTAAATTAATGCTACTATTCTTACCAAGCATAATAAGGCTTCCAAATAAACCCGCCAATGCTATTCCTATATTTACACCGATTAATTCAAGAAATTCTTTCATGATTTAATTTTCATTGTGTTTCTTAAATATCTTTTCGGCTGCTGTGATCCCCAAGGCAGCCGCAGACAAAGCAGCAACGGAATAAACCAATGCCTCGCTTGGCTCATTAACTGAATCGTGGTTTGCATACAACGTATAGCACAAAGCAATGGCTGAGAATACACCGACAAATCTCTTGCTAGAAGCTTCTCCGTTCTCGCTTAGAAATCCTTTTAACCAATTCAATAATTTCATCGTCCTTGACCTCTGTATTTTTTAGGTTTGTTTAACGGATTTGAATAGGACTTCTTTGCTTTCCCATTCCTTCTTTTCCCGAAACTAACTTTTTTTACACTTGAAACTGCCTTTGCCATTCTACTTCAGTATTTCAATAATTACCTTTAAAGCTCCTAGACCTACAAGAGTAACTAGGGCATAAAAATAATTCTTGTATTTTTTTAATTCAGACTTCAATTCGTAAACCTCACGCTTCATTGTTCTCAAGTCACCAATCATTCCACTCGAATCTTTGTCAATTGGATTACCTGAAAGTAAGGTGTGCATGTCTTTAACAATAGCCTTAACTTCAGCTACGTCATTTTTTAACGCATCCAATTCAGCTGCCATATAATCAAGCCTATTGTTTTCTTGAGGATTCATTTACCAGAGAGCTACAATGTTATTAGCTGTTGTAGTACTAGCAAATACTCTAATCACTTGGAAAGTAGTTAGAAATCCGTTTGGTATGTTTTGGAATGTAATGTCGTCACCACCTGCTGTTAATACACGTAGGATTCCACCTGTACCAACGTATAACACGCAGCCCTCTACATCCCCATTACCCGGATTAGGTATGTCTACAGTGTCACTTTTAGTGACAACAGCAGCTCTTGATTGTTGTAATTTTTGATATGCCATGTCTTTGTTAATTATTCTTGTTTATATGGAAATGCACGGTTAAGTGCATCACGTCTTTTTGAACAACCACAGTCACTTCCGGTTGCTTTGCTTACAGCTTCAGCCACTTTCTTAATGCCTGTAGCGGTAGTTACCTTCTCGATAGTATCTCCTAATCCTTTGCTTTTCATATCGTTATAAGAAAGAATGGCACCAACCAATTAAGACTGATGCCGCTCTTACTGTGTTTAGATGAATAATTTATTCAGACTCCTCAACAGATTGCTCGGCTTCAATACCCTCAACCCATCCAGCCAAGAACTTAAAGTTCTCAATGCCTTCACTTGAGAAGGTAAACTGATAAAACTCAAAGGTATCATCAAGAAGTTTCTTCATGTCCTTAGCCATGGCCTTAATGCCATCCTTAGTAAACTTGTACTCACCCTTCTCGTTTAGATCTAATACACCACTAGACTCTGTGTGTGCGTGATCAAGTCGGATGTCTTCACGCTTCTCGTTGTACGCTTCAAACAAAGGCTTAATTTTTTCTGCGATCTTCTTGATCTTAGCCTCTGCCTTGCTTCCTTTTTCAACTGGAGTCATGTTCAATGAACGTACCAACTCCAATAATTCTGCATTCGTTTTTGTTACTTTCTGTGCCATTGGATTAAATTTTTAATGATGAACAAATATAGTTAAACTTTGGAAATTCTTTTACCCATACCCACTCTACTTTTCTCAGCCTTCTTGGCTGAAAGCTTAGCAGGAGATATTTCACTCTTGGTTTTAGGTGTCTCTGCTGACACTCTCTTTGTTGGTCGGCAGTATTCATTTTTACCGCCAGCACCACAAGCTTTACCAGTCTTGGTATCTTGCCACTTCTCTTTCTCCCAACGCTTTAGTGATGTTCCTGATTCTGTTCTACGAACAGAACCTGAAGCCTTCCTGCATTTAGCAATAGCCTGTGAAGCTCTAGCGGAAGGAAACACATCATACGATGCCTTGACTTTTTTATAGCAAGCGTCTTTCATTAGTACTTCCCTTTCTTACCTTTAGGTGATGATTTGGTAGATCCTCCCGGACCTGCCCATAAGTTTTTACATGCCCAATACCTAGCAGATAGTTTATCTGTAGCAGTGCTGCACTTGTGCCTAGCCTTAAATGAAGACCGTGCCGCTGCCGAATAGTTATGACCATACCCTTCAGCGCCAAAGTGAATTAGTTTCTCTTGTCCGTTAGCACAAGCCTTAACCATACGCTTCTTGCCGGGCCGATCAGAGGCAGCGACACGATTACATTTCATCTTAGACTTTTCAGCCATTACTTTTTCTTGCCTAGTTTCTTAGCTACAGCTTTTTTAACTACAGCCTTAACAGCTTTCTTAGCAATGCCTTTCTTTGGTCCACCTAGGACAGCAGCCTTGGGCATACCCATGGCCATCATTTGATCTCCTTTCATTTCTTTTTTGGTTTGTAAGAGGTTGCGGTTTTAACTTTTTGTGTACAGGGTTTCATGAGTTTTATGTTTACCTTTGTTTACAAATGTAATAATAAAAATGAAATCAAATCAAAGAGACTACCTCAAATACTGGAAAGTAATACGCACATATTTCAAGGTAAAGCATAATCTGACGCAAGCAGACATAGATATGCTGCTTTTTCTGTACTCAGAAAGATACTTCAACATAACCACATTCAAGGAATACGAGAAGCTTTTTACTTGGGATGTAAATAGATTTGAAAAGCTTAAGCGACTAGGTTGGATAGAGCTATTCTCTACCAAGCAGCCCGGTAGACCTGCCATGAGATCCATGGCATTATACTCGCTATCATACAAGGCAAAACGAATGGTTGCCTCTATGTACAAAAAAATAGAGGGAGAAGAAATCCCAGAGACTCTGTGCAACAATCCTCTATTCAAGAAGAATGTCAAGCCATCAGAGAAGCCTTACAAGGATATGATTAAGATGATGAATCGGGAGATTAGAGAGAACCGAGTTACAGGACAAGAACTACGTCACGTTCCTGAATGATAACGCACTGCTCGTCATTGATAATCATAACGTAGCTGTTAGCCTTATCGTAGTACACGTCATCTCCAGCCTTAATAGCATTCACCTCAGTTCCTGAGTTGATCACTACGCCACGCTTGTATCTCAATTGGTTGGTGTCTTCTCCAGATAGCACTAGTCCTGAAGATGTCTTTACTTCCTCATCAATAGTTTTGATGATGATGTTTTTTCCTATCGCTTTCATGTGAGCGTTAAAATTAGAATGGATGCGGCAATAGCTCCGAATATGGATCCTATTAAAAGCCCATCAACAAAGTTCTTTAGGTCTCTCTCGTTTACTGCCATCGTATTATATTTATGTTGCCAATATAGTAAAATGATTTGAAAACAAAAAAAGTGGTAACTTTAGGCACAACAAAAAATGTTCTGATGAATCTAAAAATGGTTAGCAGAAATGTTCATGTCCTTGAACTAAGCAAAGACGAAACAAAATTAGCCTTACTATCAGATGTCCATTGGGACAACCCAAAGTGCGATAGAGAGAAGCTAAAGAATCACCTAGACTACTGCTTAAATAATAATATACCAATTCAAATTAATGGCGACTTCTTCTGTTTAATGCAGGGTAAGTACGATCCGAGAAGAAACAAGAAGGACATTCTTCCTGAACACAACAAAGCAAATTATATTGACGCTGTCATAGAAGATGCAGTAGAGTGGTGGACTCCTTATTCACATCTACTAACCGTAATTGGTTATGGGAACCATGAGACAGCAATCATAAAGAACTTAGAGACTGATCCGCTACAAAGATTCGTAGATCTCCTTAACTACACCAACAAGAGCAATGTTCAGGTGGGTGGATATGGTGGGTGGATAGTTCTTAGATTCGCCATGAATGGTAATACAGTCATGAGTAAGAACCTAAAGTACTTCCATGGATCTGGAGGTGGAGGGGTAGTTACAAAGGGTGCCATCAATCTTACACGTGCTCTAGAGATGTATGAAAACATGGACGTATTTATCATGGGACACATACATGAGAACTCAAGCCGTAACGATGTACGTGATTCAATAAACTATAATCCGGGTAAGCATACGTTTGAAATAGAACACAAGCAGATTCACCTAGCCATTACAGGATCTTACAAGGAAGAGTACCAAGACGGATCGTTCGGATGGCATGTTGAGCGAGGGGCTCCTGTAAAACCTACAGGAGGGAGGATCCTTACACTAGCAGGAATAGAATCAAGTAAGAAAAATGTTAGAACTTACGAGTTGTTAGTAGACAGTTGCAAGTTTCCACTATGAAAGCAGTACTAGAATTTGATTTACCTGAGGATAACAGAGACTTTCAAGCCGCTATAAACGGAAGTAATTATAAAAGCGCCATCTGGGACTTTGACCAACTGCTTCGATCAGAGATGAAGTACAAGGAATTATCTGATGAAACTTATAAAGCTTACGACTACTGCCGCAAGGAACTAAGAAAGATACTAGAGCAAGACAATTTATTTATTGAGCAATGATGGAAGACAAGGAAAAAATTAAGATAGCCACCCTATCATTCCTTATAGGAGTGGTTCTAGCCTTCATTATCTACCCTAAACCTGAAGCAGAAGAGATATACAAGTTCACAACCAAGACTGAAATCGACACTTCTTTCGTTGAAGTCAGAGATACTGTCTATATCCCTAAAAAAGAAATCAAAACTCAAGTTCTTAGGGATACAATCTTGGTTGATTTTAAGCCTACTATTAAAGCGTTTGAGACTACTTTCCCTTTTGAGTATGGAAGTACTAAGGTTAGTGGAGAAGTACTCGGAGAGGTGCTTAAAATGACCGCTACGAGCGACTATACTATTCCAGTGGTGACTAACACAATCACAAACACAGAAACAAAGACAATTATACAGAAGCCGAAGGGTATTTACCTAGGTGTAAACGTCAACTCTCTGCTACAACCAAGCGCAAATGTTGCCTACTTGGACAACAAGTACCTATTTCAGTACCAATACCAGCTATTGCAGGGCGTTCACCAGATTGGTGTGTCAAAAAAGTTATTCTAAAAGTTAACAATTGTTACCTTTTTATATTTTTTCGTAACAAGTCCCCATGTTATTCGGATTTTTTCCGATAAGGTTAAAGATATTTTACAATTTGGCAGCTTATTGTAAATTGTGCCGAAATATAGTTGAGCCTCCTCAAGGAATCGAACCCTGTTATTCTGAGTACAAATCAGACGCATCACCTTTTATGCTTAGGAGGCATAGCTAGTCTGTTCCTAGCCGTCAACTCAAGCCACTTTATTTCTCTTTTAGGTCGGGCTGTACACACCCTAATAAAGTAATTGCCTAAGCAAGAGTATTTTATTTATTTGCATGAATCTTTAACAGGACTAGGTACCCAATTAGGTCATTCACCACGTCCTCGTCATCCTTATCTAGTGATCCGTTCTTAATTCGCTTCAGCTTGTCATCAATGCGTATAAGCAAGCCCTCCTGAGGGGAGAGCTTACTGAATACACCAATAGGTTCAAGTGCTGAGTTGCCGTACTTTGCATTCTTAGAGACAAGCATCTCTTGAATCTCTTCAAGTACCTTACTTACCTCTTCATTAAATCTCATAGAGCAGTATCATTACAAGCGCAAACAACAACGCCAATCCAACCACATACGCCCACTCCTTAAGCCGTCTCATAGTTAGAGATGAAAGACTTAAACCGATCACCATTGAGATACTGACTGGTCCGGAACTTGGATCGTCCCTTCTTGACCAGTAGTCCATCATCAAACAACACGTAGAATTCATTCTCAATAAACACGTGGTGTGAGTTAAAGTACTCTTTCCACATCTCAGCCGTCTTGCGGTTCTCGTCAATTACTCGGGTTGCTTGGCCGTAGCCAAACGGATTTAGTACCTGCTCCATAGTTAGTACGCTCTAGCCATCGTGATAATGGCATTGGTTGATAGAATAGTTGTCGCTACACTCACTGCGTTCTGCAATGCGCTTCTTGTTACCTTTAGTGGGTCAATCACCCCCATCTTAATCAAGTCACCAGTCTGACCGGTCTTCAGATTGTATCCATGCCCTACAGGCATCGCCTCCTTGTACACATCGCTTGGCTTCAACCCTGCATTCGCAAGGATCTGCTGGAATGGTGCCATCATCGCATTAGATAAGATCTTCACCGCTGCACTGTGCTCAACGCTATAGTGGGAGCTACCAGTTGGTATCAACGTAGCAGTCTCATCTAGCAATGCCTTACCAGCACCCGGTAATATGCCCTCCTCCAATGCTGACCTAACAGCACACACCGCATCATCAACACGGTCATATAATTCTTTCTGCTCCAAGTCAGTGTTACCACCTACGTAGATGACACCAATTCCTCCCGTCAGGGAGGCGATCCGCTCTAGCAGGTGATCCTTATCAGCCTTCCTCTTCGCAGACTTGTGGGCTTGCCATAATTGCTCGACCCTTTCTTTAACCTTGACTTCGTCAAGTTTCAAGTCGCTCTTTAAGATGATGGTCTTATCCTTGCTTACTACAACTCTAGACGCATGGCCTAGGTCATCCACACTGATCTGACTCATGTCGTCTCCAGTCTTCTCACTGAAGTAGGTTGCTCCTACACTAACCGCCAGATCCTGCATCAGCTCATGCTGCTTGTATCCAAAGCTAGGTGGTTGTACCACGCAAAGCTTTAGGTTGTTCTTCATCACGTTAGCAGCAAATGTATTCACCACGTTCACATGGCATGGTGCTACCACCAATAGTTTCTTACCTTCTTGAATAATTGGCTTCAACACATTCTCGATCTGCAAGATGTTCCCAATCTCAATGTCAGCAACCAACACATGCACATCCTCAAACACACACTCGTCTCTACTCTGGTCATTGATGAACAGCGGGCTCATATACCCTCTGTCAATCTTTAGTCCTTGAGTGGTCTCAGCATAGGTGTCAGTAGTCTGGCTTCGTTCAACGGTCACAATGCCTGTCTTACCAACAGCCTTGTACACATCAGAGATGATCTTACCAATCTCACGGTCATTGTTCGCAGAGATAGTCGCTACATCTAATAGCATAGAGGGTGTCACCTTTTTGGACTTCTTCTTCAATCCATCAATCACCTTCCCACTTAACTCCTGAATGTTACGTAGCACCTCAGTGGTATTCACGTCAGTTGGATTACTACCGAACTGCTCTAACCATCCTAATACCAATCCTTCAGTTAATACAATCGCTGTGGTCGTACCATCTCCAGCAGATGTGGCAGTCCGCTCAGCAGCCTCCTTCATCATATTCACTGCAAGGTTCTCTACAGGGTCAATCAGGTCAACCGCCTTAGCGACAGTTACACCATCCTTAGTTACTGTGATACCATGTGTGTGATTAGGACTCTCAATGAGTACCGTGTTACCATAAGGTCCCAACGTACTCTTTACTGCTCCGGCAATCTTCTTGATTCCAGAGATCAACTTAAGTCTGCCCTCTTGGGCGAAGAATAAATCCTTAGGTTCCATTTGATTTAAATTTTACCAAATCTAAAGAGAAATTTTCTCATTTACAAAATGTCAATTTTCTTCTTCCCTATATATATATATATTATTATCTCTCTCTTTTATTTATTTCTGATCTAGAATCAGTTTAAAA
>Ga0315902_10009566_pt1 | contig 12944 bp, 12 predicted proteins | sample LakEriMetagenome_9_FD_203523 | JGI IMG/M metagenome (GOLD analysis project Ga0315902, IMG submission 203523) | Freshwater fungal communities from buoy surface, Lake Erie, Ohio, United States - Buoy 12 MA117 | ecosystem: Environmental > Aquatic > Freshwater > Lake > Lake biofilm | place: USA... | reverse complement strand
CCGGTCGAATTGTCTTTAAGAAAATGGATGTTCAGGATTTACCAACTTTAGAGCCAATCTGTAATGAATTGGTTAGGCAGATGGGTGGATTGGATTTATTGATTATTTCTGCAGGTATTGGTGAGGATAATAAAAATTTGAATTTTGAAGTTGAGAATAATGTCATTAAAACGAATATTCAGGGATTTACGTGTATTGCAGATTGGGGCCTGAGATATTTTAAACAACAAGAATATGGTCATCTTGTTAACATTAGTTCTATTGCCGGAATCAGGGGAAATGGGATTGCCCCATCATACAATGCTACAAAAGCGTATCAAATAAATTATCTCGAGGGATTGAGAATAAATGTAAAGGGCTATGGTTCAAGTATAACAATCACTGATGTTCGTCCTGGATTTGTTGATACTGCAATGGCAAAAGGTGAAGGACTCTTTTGGGTTACCTCCGTTCAAAAAGCGGCTGAACAAATATTTGAAGCCATAAGGCAAAAGAAACAAGTCGTTTATATCACGAAAAGATGGAGATTGATTGCACTCATTTTAAGAATAATTCCCTTTTCAATTCTTAAAAGGGTTTAAATAAAAAAAGGGTTACACTATACAAGTATAACCCTTTTTGCATTATATCTGCTCCCCTTATTGACGAAAGATGCAGCTATTCTTCAATGCTGGATTTGATAATCATCTGCAAATTAAAAGGTTAGGTTTTTCTGAAATTGGATAAAGTGATTGGGTCACAATCTCCCGGGGGCTAAGGTTGTTGGAGTCCTCACGAGCACATCAGTTTTACGATTACAACCAAGGTGATGATTCACTGTATATGGTATTTCCGTATGATTTTGATAAGTTATTCGATAATATATGCTATTATTGACCTATAATTCAATTTGAATGAACCGAATCAAAGAAGTTCTTGAAGAGAAAGGTATTAAGCAAAAATGGCTGTGTGATAAGCTTGGCAAGAGTTACACCCAAGTAAATGGGTACGTGCAAAATCGGAATCAACCCAGGCTAGAAGTACTTTTTCAGATTGCCCGACTCCTTAATGTGGATGTAAAAGATTTAATTGTTTCAAATAGGACGTCTACGCAATCGCTAGTTCATGAAAAACAGTCATACCACCAACCGCCAATAAAAAGTAGAACATGAACAAAAAGGACTTATCAGAAGCCGATATAAAAGAGAAGTTTATCACTCCTGCCGTTACAAAGGCAGGTTGGGACGAACATACTCAACTTGGACGGGAAATATTTTTTACTGACGGACGCATTTATGTGAAAGGTAAAATTACAGCAAGAGGTAGACGAAAATTTGCAGATTACATTCTGTTTTACAAACCAAACGTTCCGATTGCCATTATTGAGGCAAAAGACAACAACCATACTGTAAAAGCTGGAATACAACAAGCATTAGGTTACGCCAACACGTTGGACATTCCTTTTGTTTTTAGTAGTAATGGAGACGGCTTTTATTTTCACGACAAGACTGTTACAAGCGGAAACATAGAAAACGAATTGTCAAATGACGAATTCCCAGGTCCCGAAGAACTTTGGGAGAAATACAAAAAATATAAAGGTATAGGAGATAAAGAAGTTGAAAACTTAGTATCAACGGACTATTTTTTAGATGGCTCTGGTCGTTCCCCAAGATATTACCAACAAATTGCCATTAACAGAACCATTGAAGCAGTTGCGAAAAAGCAAGACAGAATTCTTTTGGTTATGGCAACTGGAACTGGAAAAACTTATACGGCTTTTCAAATCATTTACAGACTTTGGAAAAGTGGAGAAAAAAAACGCATTCTGTTTTTGGCAGACAGGACTTCACTTATCGACCAAACTGCTAGAGGAGATTTCAGGCATTTTAAGGATTCAATGACAATTATAAAGCACAAACAAATTGATAAAGCATACAATATTTATTTAGCACTTTATCAAGGGTTATCTGACAGTAAAACTGATGACGCATACAAACAATTCAGTCCAGAATTTTTTGATTTGATTGTAGTTGACGAGTGTCATAGAGGAAGTGCAAAAGAAGATAGCAAATGGCGTGAAATATTAGCCTATTTCAAAACTGCTACTCATTTAGGCATGACGGCTACTCCAAAGGAAACTAATGAAACTTCAAACATTGAATATTTTGGTGAACCCGTTTATACTTATTCTCTAAGGCAAGGAATTGATGATGGTTTCCTTGCACCATACAAAGTAATTAAGGTAACCCTTGATATTGATGCCGAAGGTTGGAGACCACCAAAAGACTTCCTAGATAAAAACGGCAATCCAGTTGATGATAGAATCTACAATAGAACCGACTTTGATAAAAACATTGTAGTTGATGAACGAAGAGAATTAGTCGCAAAAAAAATTACGGAATTTCTAAAAGGTAATGACCGCTTCGCAAAGACAATTGTTTTTTGCATTGACATTGAGCATGCCGAAGGTATGCGAACCGCATTAGCTAACGCCAATGCCGATTTGGTTGCTCAAAACGATAAGTATGTTATGCAAATTACTGGCGACAATGAAGAAGGAAAAAGAGAGTTAGACAGCTTTATAAATCCAAGTGAACGCTATCCCGTTATTGCGACAACTTCTAAATTAATGACTACAGGAGTTGATGCTCAAACTTGTAAACTTATTGTTTTAGATAGTAATATCGGTTCTCCAACAGAGTTCAAACAAATTATTGGTAGAGGAACACGAATCAATGAAGAGTACGGGAAAACTTATTTTACAATTATGGATTTCCGAAATGTAACCAATTTATTTGCAGACCCTAATTTTGATGGGGACCCAGTAATGATTAAAGATGTTACTGAGGATGATGATATTTCGGGAACTGATGATGAAACAACAGAAGAACCAATTTTAGATGTTGTTGATGGTGGCAAGGTAGAGTTTCCACCAGAATATCCAACAGTTACTGGTGGTGGTTTTATTGTTGCAGAACCAAACCTAAGAGAAAAAATACGAGTGAACGGTGTTGATGTTAGAATTGTAAATGAACGTGTTCAATATTTAGGAGCAGATGGAAGAGTAATAACAGAAAGCTTAAAAGATTACACAAAGAAAAATGTAATTGCGAAATTCGCAACGCTTGAGTCGTTTTTGAATTCATGGAATAATGCCGACAAGAAGAAAGCGATTGTTGAAGCATTGGAACAACAAGGAATTTTCTTTGAAGCTTTGAAAGAAGAAATCGGAAAAGACTTTGACCCTTTTGATTTGATTTGCCATGTGGCGTATGAAGCAAAACCATTGACACGAAAGGAAAGGGCAAACAAAGTGAAGAAAAGGAACTACTTTACTAAATACGGGGAGAAAGTACAATCAGTAATTAAAAGTTTGCTTGACAAATACGCAGATGATGACATATTAACCATTGAAAGTTTAGATGTTCTCAAACTTGACCCCTTAAACAAATTAGGTTCGCCACTTGAAATAATCAGTGCTTTTGGCGGTAAGGAAAATTACATACAAGCATTGAAAGAATTAGAAAACGAACTTTATAAAGTAGCATAAGAATGGCAAATGTTGGAGCTGTTATAAGCAGTATTAGAAATATAATGAGGCAAGACAGGGGTATCTCTGGCGATGCACAACGATTAGAGCAATTAGGTTGGATGTTGTTTCTGAAAATAATGGACGACAAAGACCAAGAATTGGAGGTAATCAAAGACAATTATGTTTCTGTGATTCCTAAAATATTCCAATGGAGAAATTGGGCTTCAAACCCTGAAGGAATTACTGGTGACGAATTAATAAACTTCATTGATAGCAATGAATTAATAAATAAAGGTCTTTTTCTATCATTAAGAGAATTAACAAGCACAACGAACCCGAAACGTGCTATGATAGTGAAGGAAGTTTTTGATGGCACAAATAACTACATGAAAAGTGGTTATGAAATGCGTAAGGTAATCAACAAGCTAAACGAGATTGACTTTACAAAATCAGAGGATAAACACGTTTTTGGAAATATCTACGAAAGTATTTTACAGGAGTTAAGAGATGCAGGAAATAAAGGTGAATATTATACGCCTAGAGCTGTAACTCAATTAATGACCATGATGACCAATCCGAAATTGGGAGAAAAAGTTTTAGACCCTGCGGCTGGAACAGGGGGCTTCTTAACCGCTGCAATCGACCATGTAAGAGATAATTATGTAAAAACTGTTGATGACGAGGCTATTTTACAGACCTCAATTACAGGTTGGGAGCTAAAACCAGTTGCCTATGTACTTGGCTTAACAAATTTAATTCTTCACGAAATAGATGTTCCCGACTATCAGTATGTAGACAGTTTAAAGAAAGAGTACAATAGCATTGGTAAGAAAGACCAAGTTGATGTGATTCTCGCAAATCCACCATTTGGGGCAAGTATAGCAGAAGGCGTTGAAACAAACTTCCCAACTGCATATCGCTGTAAAGAGTCAGCTGATTTATTTGTTTTACTTATATTACAACTTTTGAAGACGACAGGAAGGTGTGCTATCGTTTTGCCTGATGGTTCAATTACTGGAGATGGAATTAAAGCAAGAATTAGAGAAAAATTGCTAAAAGATTGTAATCTTCATACAATTATTAGATTACCACAAACTACATTCTTTCCAGCAAACGTTCCAACCAACTTGCTTTTTTTTGAAAAGGGAAGTCCAACTCAAGAAATATGGTACTATGAGCATAATTTGCCGGCGGGGCAAAAAAGTTATTCGAAGTTAAAACCTATAAAGTTCCAAGAGTTTGAATCTTTAATAAAATGGTGGAATAATCGAGAAGAAAACGAGTTTGCATACAAGGTTGATATAAATGACCTTGTAGATTGGGACTTGAATATTTCAAATCCAAATAAAAAAGAGGAAGAAAAAAAATCTTCGTTAGAATTGTTCAGCATTTTTAAGAGTACGGAAAAATCTATTCATAATGAAATTTTACAGCTCGCTAGTAATATTATTGATAATCCAACTGGTGTTTTAAAATCTATAATTGAAAACGACATTAATTTGTTGAAAACCAAAGAATCTATTTCATTTTTGAGAGAGGCAATTTTGTTAGAAGCACTAACGGGTAATTTGACTAAAGACTGGAGAAAAGAAAACAATATAAGTGTCAAGGTCACTCAATTGTTAGCGAATGTTAGGAAAGAAAAAGAAAATCTAATCAACGCTAAACAAATCAGGCCTGATAAAGAAAAAAAGACAATAGATATTTCTTCAATACCCTATAAAATACCGAATGAGTGGCAATTCACTTCATTCAATGAAGTAACTAACTTTTTGATTGGTAAAACACCTGCAACTAAAGAAATGGAGTATTGGTCAAATGGAGAATATAACTGGTTAAGCATTGGTGATATGGAACATTATGGCGAAATCCATTCAACATCCAAGAAGATAACTCAAAGGGCAATCAATGAAATCTTTTATGGGCTATCTCCTGCACCGCCTGAAACATTATTGATGAGTTTTAAACTCACAATAGGTAAAATGTCTATTACTAAAATACAAACATATCACAACGAAGCGATAATATCTATTTATCCATATAAAGGTATTGAACGTGATTATCTCTTCTACCTCTTACCAATTATAACTAAACTGTCTATTTCAAAAAAAGTCCTAATGGGTCAGACATTTAACTCGAAATCACTAACTGATTTAATAATTCCGATTCCTCCACAAGAAGAACAAATGGAAATAATTTCAAGAGTTAAAAATTTAATGGATAAATGTAAAAACATTGAAAATAAATTGACTTCTCATAATCAAGTTTCTTTGCAGTTAATACAATCGGCCATTAATGAGCATTTTGTTACAATATAAAAAATGCCAAAAATTAATGCTAGTAACCATAGAAGGCTTTCATTCGATTGCTGGCCAAGCAAAAGTGGCGGTTCAGAACTTCGCAGATACATTTGTTAGAATCAAAGTTTGATTCTCCGCATCAACATTTGTGGTGACAATCGTCACCTTCGCTAATCCTGAAAACGGAACGGGCGATTACATTCGAATTGAATTGGCAGTTTGGGGGAGAACCCAAGATGAGAACAAAGTCATATCTGATGCCCTTTACTCTAAGAAGGAACAAATAGAAAGTGATTTTGGGAATGCCCTCGTATGGGAACGAATGGACAACAAGCAAATTAGCAGGATAAAATTTGAAAACCCTGGCGTGAGCATCTTCAATGAAGCAGATTGGAATAAGAAGATTGAATTCATGTTGATTTATGTTCCAAAATTTGAAGCTGCATTCAAAAATCCTATCAGTCAGTTAAGCAGAAAGTAATATCTTTTTGAGAATTACTTTGTCCGGTTTTAGATAATGTTCGCTTCTTATTAAAAGTAAACATTTGTAATTTCATTATAGCGTTGCATATCAACGCTTTACTGTTTTATTTGAAATTTAGCACTAAAAAAATGTTCAAATAAGCGGCAAACTTGCTGATAACGAATATTTTAGCCCTAACAATATTTCATTATGAAGGGCACAAGAAAAACAACGACATATTCCTTAGACTGGGATATAATCGTGAATTTGGAATCTCGTTTGCTTAGAGATTTCCAAACTGAAAAATCAAAATCTAAAGGGACAGAGCTTTTAATTATTTCAATCGGTTCACGTCTTGGATTGCGCGTTATCGATAACCTCTCTCTCAAATGGAAGGATTTGATTGATATATCAGTTGGCGAGAGGTTCATCCGGATAGAGAAGAAGACAGACCGAGAGAGAATTCTAATCATGAGTTCCAAACTCAAGGAGGTCATTGACGTTGTTTACAATGTACTTCGTCCGAATTTGGACGAATACATCTTCACCTCTCAAAAGGGTAGAGGAAAGAATCCAATGACCACCCAAACGTTCAATCGAAAACTAAAATCGATTCTTTCTACTTACCGGGTTCGATATATAGGAAACTGTTCTTCTCACCTGCTAAGAAAGAGTTGGGTCGTGGGCACGATAAAGAAGGGGTTTGAAAATGGCGACCACTTGAGTTTAGTGAAGGTTTCAAGATTAATCGGTCATTCCAACGTAACCACCACTTTAAGATATACAAACTTCGAGGTGAGTCAGTCGTTTGGATTATTTGAGCTGGATTAGGGGCTGCCCTCCTCCTTTATTCATACCCTCCTCCCTCCTGTATCCCCGGCAGCATTGTAAAAAACTTGATTGGCAATAGGGGCCTTAGAGATGCACAAAAAATATTTCTGGTAAAAACTTGATAGGGGGTAGGTATTAACTGAATTCTAAAAAGAAAATTTTACCAAAAATTCTTAAAAATCCAAGTCCTCTTCCGGGTTGTAGTTTCTCGCTTGCTCAAGTATTGGATGGTACTCTTCCGGTTTTTCTTTCAATTCGTGGAGCATGTTTAAAATGAGATTTCGGATGTGTTCTCTCTTTGCTCGGAGAATAACCATATACTCATCATTCTCATCAAATTCAAATTCTCTTAGGATGTGATTTGCTTGGTTTGTTTCGAATTCACTTGGTTTGAAATTGAGCTGGTATATGGGCCAGCTTTCAATGTGATACGGCCCAGTATCTTCAAATGCACTGAGAATATATTCACCTATCTCCTTTGGTGTTTTGCTGTCAATTTTTTCCATTCTTCCTATGTTTTTCTATTGCTTCACGGATTATTTTACTCTTTGATTTTTCTTCTTTGATTGAAGAGTTTAGTATATACCGAAACTGGTCTTCGGTTATTCTTAGGATGAGAGTTCTCTTTAGTTTCGCCATTCTTTTAAAAATAAATATGGCGACATCAAAAAAAGTATTACCGATTTTGTAATGCGTTTTTCTTTTCTTATTATTTATAGAAAAGAACAATTATGATTACACAAGAACTTACGATTCCAGTCGAGATTCTAAATGACAAGCGACTTGATGCAACCAACAAATTAATTATGGCTCAATTGAAGAGTTTATCAACCGCTCGCAATGGTATTCATATCAGCGATGCACTGCTCGGCGAGATTACCGGTATGCGAGCTTCTGCTGTAAATCGACGAATGTCATTCTTGGAAAACGAAGGATTCATACAGAAGCGCATTGTTACCAAGAATCGAAAAGTAATAGGAAGAGTTGTGACCATACTCGATAACCCAACTACGTTGGTTCCGGTTGAGGAGGGTACTATTCCAAGGAGAAATACTGCTACCCGGAAGCTTAAACCTAATGAAGTTGTCGAAGCGGTAATTAAAAATGAGAAGGAGAAAATTCAAACTAGTACTTACGAGGGTAAGAGTATATCTAGTACTAGTATCAATAATAATTTATTAAATAATACTAGAATACCAGATATTAAGAAAGATACTATTGCACCGGTAAGTACTCCCTCGCATGGCGGTATTAGCCGGTATGAATATCAAAAGATTCTCATTGGTACCGCACTCGTTGAGTTACAGGACAAATCTTCCTTGGGGGAAAGGATTCTACATTATGTATCTCCCGAGGGTTTGAATAACCTCAAGATGGTGGTCAACGAGGATGAGTATAACGACCTGCGCCCGATAATCATTCGAATATTGGAAAATGAAAAGGGTCTTAGGTAAAAATATACAAAGTTATAACACTGAAATACAATGTGTTATAAAATATTTTCAAAATTGTGACAAAAAAATTTGGTAATGTGAAATTTCCTTTCAATCTTTGCCATGTCAATTCAAAACAATGAGCGCATCTATCATCACATTAGGAACAGTCGTCAAGGCGTTCTTCCTTTTTCTTGGGTTACCCAAGAACTTGGGGGAAGGGCCCTTTGAAGAGTGGCTTGCTAAAGATGGATTCGACCGTGGTGTATTGAATGATGTACGCAAACAACCTTTATTAAAGGAGCTTGAGAAGTTAAAAGAGAGGTTTCGATTCGATTTGCTGGATTCAAGTAGAATGGTTGACGATAAGGGTAATCACATTACTCCGCTAAAGACAACCGAGTTGATTTCAGCGGCAATGATTCGAATTGAGAAACTTCGGTTGGTCATTAATCATGAAATCTCAATTGTCAAGAATCATCACAAACCAACCGGTGTGAATTATATAGTGGCAAGAACTTATTGGATTGATTCTCGCGGGAAGAAGTTTAGGAAGTTCGCCAAGAACCTTGGAGCGGAAGATAAAGTAATCGTCAATGGTAAAGTGACCAAAGAGAGAATGAAACAAATAGAATTAGAAATAGATACAATGATGCTCAACCAATACCGGATGGAATACAGTTAATTCCAAGTGCTGCTCCGCAGCGGACATACAGCTACGATAAATTTTAAATCCAAAAAAAATGGAACGTATCTGTATTATGGACATCCAAGTCCATCCGAAAATTGGCAATCCTGAGATTGCAGAGAAATCACTGAACCGAATGACCTACCTCATGGAGGTGTTCGGGCAATTTCAACCCCTCTCAATTGTCGAAGAAGGAGGTCAACGTTTTGTAGTTGATGGAATTATTCGTCTTGCAGCAGCCAAGAAATTAGGTTGGAATGAGATTTCCATCAAGAAAGTAGATTGGCAAGCGGATGAAATTCTAACCAATCGTTTGATTTCCAATGTTGCGAGCAAACGGAAGCATTGGCAGCTAGCGCAAGAAGCAAGCGCATTCATCAACAATTCGATTGGCAAATCCCAGGGAAAGAAGAGGGACATTAGTGAAATCGCTCATCTTCTTGAGGAAACCAATGAAAAGAAACTCAAAGAACTTGCTGGTGACATCAACAAGTTAACCTGTGAAGTATTGGGTCTTCCTTTCGGTAAAAACACGCTGTGCAACCTATTAAAGGTTTATCAAGTTCACCAAAATCCAACAAAGGAGTTAAGCAAGATGAAGTTGTTCGAGTTGATGGATGAAGGAAAACTATCAATCAATCGAGCTTTTGAACTCTGTAAGAATTACCACGAGGGAAAAGTTGAACAAGGAGAAACAGCCGTAAAGGATGTTGTACAGTACTCAAAACAATCAATTACAAATGACACAAATCACATGGTGTTCACACACACCAATGAAGATTTATCATTCCTTGAAGATGGTCAAGTGAACACAATCATTTGTTCGCCGCCATATGCGAGAGGCCAAGCAGATTACCAGAATGCCAAAGGAAATCTCAAGTCAGCAGTAATTCATGGTGAAGAATCAAGTGTTGAGGATTACATCAAGAAAGAGGTAGAGATTTACAGGGGTATAAAGGGTAAACTCAAGGATGACGGTAGTTTGTTTGTTGTCATTGGTGAATCCTTCAAGAATGGATGTGATGCAGTTCCCGAAAGGTTAGTAGTAGCAATGATTAATGATGGGTGGCATTATGTTTCTAACTTCTACTGGGTTAAAGCAGCGCAGAAACCCCAACCTTTAAAAGGTCGCTTACAGCCAGCGGGTGAACACATCTTACATTTTACGAAGTCGCCCGAATTCGCTTACCGAGAACTAAAGAAGTGGACAGACGAGGAATTTTCATTGGCAAGAACATCCGGTGATGGATTCAAGGACGGAATTAAACGACCTGGTCACTATGTCAAATGGCCGGTGGAGAGATTCAGGACATTCATCGAGGAGCAGAACTTTGTTGGGTTTCTTAAGGAAAATGGATTTAATGCAGGAGAAGTAAGTGAGTTTGGAAAACCGAATCACCCTTGTCCTTTCCCGGTAAATCTTGCTTTATTCCTCACACTTCTCACAACAAAAATTGGAGATGTAGTTGCGGACATTTACGGGGGAACCGGAACCGTTTCGTACGCAGCCAAACTCTTACATAGAAAATCAATTTCAATTGATGTGGACAAGGTTGCCAATCAATATGCGGTTAACAGATTGTCCAAATGTGACCATCACGTTTTCTCAGAAAATGAATTGAACGAGGTTGAGGGGTACTTTACTCCGTTATACCAGAAAGACCTTTCTAAGGCGGCATAACTTGTCGTAACGTTCGTTCTGGGTCGATTTTTCACCTTGGGAGGGAGCAGTCCCTCCCGGGGTAGAGAAATCCCGAAAAAACGAAGAAAAAAGGGGTCTGGTGCAATACAGATGAAACCCTCCTCATCTTCAATCTCACACATAGCTAAGATATTATTAACCAAGTGGATTTCCACTTAAAAATTTAGCTATGGTAACAACTGAAGAAATTGAAAAAGTTCTAAAGAGTGACGGAGTTCACTTTAAAGAACAAGAATTAAATCTCATTCGAGATTTATTAATTGAACTGGCTCGTATCGAATACGAGTTATATCAAGAACAAAAAAATCAAGGCTTATGCTTTGAAAATGTAAAACTGGACATTAGCAACACTAACAAGTTAAAACAAGCATCATGAAAAAAGTAATTGGGTACCGCAGGGTCTCGACGGACGAACAAGCTGAAAAGGGATTTTCTCTACAACATCAAGAAGATGTACTTCGTGCATATTGCCAAGCACAAAAGTTGGAATTGATTGACATCTATACAGATGATTATTCTGGTAAAGATTTCGACCGTCCAGCATGGAAGCAATTGAAGGAGTATTGTAAAAAGAACAAAAGAGATGTCGACATTATTTTAACTACAAAATGGGACAGGTGGAGCCGTAATGTTCATGCGGCTTATTCCGAGCTCGGTGAACTTCAGAAAATGGGAATTGAGGTTCACACTGTTGAGCAACAGTTGGATTTGACAAATCCTGACAACAAGGTCTTACTTTCAATTTACCTCACCATACCAGAGGTTGAGAACATGAAGAACTCGATTAGAACTACAGAAGCATCCCGCAAGGCCAGACTGCTAGGTTGTTGGACAGGGGGTGCGCCGGTGGGCTATGTGAATTCAAGGACGGAAGTTGACAAACGTTCAACTTTATCACCAGGAGAGAAAGCACCTATAGTTATTGAAGCTTTCAAGAAGATGGCATCTGGTATGTATGCTGCCGACGAAGTTCGGAGGTGGATGAATTCTCAAGGAGTTAAAATTTCAAAGAATCAATTTCTGAATGTCATTCGAAACATCGCTTACACTGGCCGTATACCAGTGAAAGCTTACAAGAAAGAACCTGAAACAATTGCCATCGGTCTTCATCCTCCTCTGATTTCGGACGAAGTTTTTGCCGCTGCTAATGAGGTACTGAATGGACGAAGAAAGAAAATGAAGTTCAAGCTTGACAAAAGCGAGCTTTACCCCCTCAAGGGGGTTCTTCGATGTGAGAAACACAATCTCGCATTATCAGCAGCCCCAAGTAAAGGTAGATATGGTACATATCATTATTATTTATGTACTGTGAAAAATGACCGGTGTAAAAGGTATCGAATCGAATGGGTACACGATTTAGTTGAACAGGAGTTATCAAAGATTCAATTCTCAGCAGGGGTAGTTGCTCTTTACAGAACAATGCTTTCTCGACTTTTTGTTTTAGAAGGTCAAGAGAGGAAAGCAAGAGAGAATATTCTTAAAGCACAAATTGAAAAACTCAAAAGTCAAAAAAGCGTACTTCAAACTCACTTCATGGAGGAGAAGATTTCTGTTGAAGAGTACAGGGAGCTAAAAATGTCACAAGATGACAAGTTGTATCAAGTACAGTTACAACTCGAGGAATTAACTGAGAAGATTGACCCTATTACCGAGTATCTAAGTAGCTATGTTCCAATGTTGGAGAACCTATTGGATTTCTATCGTTCAAGTGATGGTAAGACCAAAAAACGGATACTTAGCTGCATCTTTTCTGAAAAAATTCATTTTGACGAAAACAGAGATGCAGCTATTTCTTACAGTACACCCATTTCAGTTTTACTCAATGCCAGTAAGGTTTTGGGGAGATTTAAAAAAGAAAAGGAGGTCAATATTGACCTCCTGTCCACTTTGGCTCCCCTTATTGACGAAAGATGCAGCTATTCTTCAATGCTGGATTTGATAATCATCTGCAAATTAAAAGGTTAGGTTTTTCTGAAATTGGATAAAGTGATTGGGTCACAATCTCCCGGGGGCTAA
>Ga0315902_10009565_pt1 | contig 12945 bp, 10 predicted proteins | sample LakEriMetagenome_9_FD_203523 | JGI IMG/M metagenome (GOLD analysis project Ga0315902, IMG submission 203523) | Freshwater fungal communities from buoy surface, Lake Erie, Ohio, United States - Buoy 12 MA117 | ecosystem: Environmental > Aquatic > Freshwater > Lake > Lake biofilm | place: USA... | reverse complement strand
CGTGAGACCGTGACCCGCGCACTCCGTCTCCACCAGCGCGATCAGCAGATCCCCGAGGCGCAGGGACTTCTCCCGTATCGCGCTCATGTCGGCACGTCGCATCAGGTCGATGCTGCACTCGGCGGCAGACAGTGCGATCACTTCCGGCGTGCCTACCACCATCCCCCGGATCCCTGGGGCCGGATGGAACTGCCGGCTCATTGCGAAGGGCGCCTCGTGGCCCATCCACCCGCGAATCACCGGTTGCAGCCGAGCCTGATGCCGCCGGGCTACGAAGGAAAACGCGGGAGAACCCGGGCCCCCGTTCAGGAATTTGTAGGTACAACCCACGGCCAGATCGACTCCGCTTCCGTTCAGGTCGACGGGCAAGGCACCCACGCTGTGGGACAGATCCCACAGCACCAGTGCACCGTGGGCATGGGCCGCTGCCGTGATGCCGCCCATGTCGTGCAGCCTGCTGCTGCGAAAGTCGCAGTGCGTCAGGCTGACCAGAGCTGTTTTGTCGCTGATCGCGCGTGATACCGCCTCGGGCTCCACCTGCCGGACGCACACGCTGCCACCCAGTATCTCCCGCAGCCCGTCAAGGACGTAGAGGTCGGTCGGGAAGTTGGAGACGTCCGTGATGATCTCCCGGCGCGGCGTTGCATGCAGCGCCGCGGCCGCGAGCTTCAGGAGGCACATCGTGGTCGAGTCCCCGGCGACCACCTCGCCCTCTCCGGCGCCGATCAGCCCGGCGATCTTGTCGCCGACGCGTTCCGGCAGGTTGAACCAGTCGTGCTGGTTCCAGCCGCGTATGAGGCTGGAGCGCCACTGTTGCTCCACCACCTCGCGGATCCGATCTTCTGTCGCCTTCGGCGGAGGCCCCAGCGAATTGCCGTTGAAGTAGAGCCTGTCTTCCAGCTGGAACTCCTGGCGGAACTGGGCGAGCGGGTCGGCTGCGTCCAGGGCCTCAAGTTCCTCCGTTGAGTGAGTCAATCGCATCGGCTGATGCCCGGTTACTGGTTGACCGCGATCATATCGACGAGTGTGAGCCGGAGGTGCAGGAAGTGTTGCCCCCGGGCTTCTGCAGCTTTTCCCCGCCGTCGACTTGTAGCTCGTGGATTACCCGGATATCGCGTTATTGCCTTATGCGAACTCGATGGTCCGCATCTTGTAGTGCGTGTTCTTCAGGTTTGGCGGGCACTCTGCGACACTTCACCTTCGGGGCACGACATTCCTGCCCCGTTCACCGGGAGTCAAAACCTTGGCCACGATCACCGGCACGAACGATATCGATACCCTGCAGGGCGGTGCGGATGACGACATCATCCTCGGACTGTCGGGCGATGACTCGCTCTCCGGCGAGGCGGGCAACGACATCCTCGACGGCGGCTCGGGCAACGACACGCTGCGCGGCGGAGACGGTAGTTTCGACTTCCTGATCGGCGGCGTCGGGAACGACCTCATTGATGGTGGTGCCGGCGCGTTTGACGTTGCGGATTACCGCAGCGCCGGTGTGTCCGTCACCGTTGACCTTGTCGCCGGGACTGCGACAGGCGCTGGCAATGACACCCTGATCGGCATCGAGGCGATTTTCGGTAGTCAGCTGAGCGACACGGTGTCCGGTAACGGCAGTGCGAACAGCCTTCTCGGCTTTGGCGGCAACGACAGCCTGGTCGGGCTCGCTGGCAACGATTATCTGGTGGGCGGTGCGGGCAACGATACGCTGGACGGCGGTGATGGCCTGGGTGACGAGGTCGACTTTTCAGACGCCACGGCAGCAGTCGTGGTGGATCTGCAGGCGGGAACTGCCACTGGAGAGGGCAATGATGCCCTGCTCGGCATCGAGCGGCTCACCCTCACTGCATTTGACGATATGGCCTCGGGAAATGCCGCAGCCAATTACCTGAGCGGAAATGCGGGCAATGATTCCCTGAGCGGCCTGGGCGGCAACGACGAGCTGCGTGGCGACGCAGGCGATGACACGCTGGACGGTGGCGAGGGCGCAGCTGACCTGCTGCAATACGCTGCGGCTACGGCGGCGGTCACGGTGGATCTGGCTCTGGGCACGGTGACGGGCGAGGGCAACGATCAGGTTTCAGGTTTCGAGATCATCATCCTCTCCCGCTTTGACGATGTGCTGAGCGGCGACGCTAGCGCCAATGTGGTACGTGGCAACGACGGCAACGATTCCCTGAACGGCCTGGCCGGCGACGACCAGCTGCGCGGCGATGCGGGCAACGACACCATCGATGGCGGCGAGGGCCTCGATACGGTGTATTTCGCGGGCAAGTTCGCGGACCACCACTTCGAGTTCCAGCAAGGGGTGATCCTCGTTTTCGACGACAGGCCCGATCTCGCGGGTGATGATGGCATCGACACCTTGCGTGGCGTGGAGGTGCTGCAGTTTGCCGATGGCGCAGCCACCATCTCCGACCTCGACAGCACCACCGATGTCATCAATATGACGGGCCCCGGCGGTGGCTCGTTCTCGGGTGGTGTGGACAACGACATCTACATCGTGGATGACCCGCTGGACAGCCCGCAGGAAGCGCCAGGCGAGGGCACCGACACCGTCCGCTCCAGCATCAGTTGGACCCTTGGGGATAACCTCGAGAATCTGGTCCTCACCGGTACTGGCCAGATCGATGGCACGGGCAATGCGGCCAACAACCGGCTTACCGGCAATGATGCTGCGAATGCACTCCAGGGCCTGGCGGGCAACGACACGTTGGAGGGTGGTCTGGGTGCGGACACACTGGACGGCGGCACGGGCAACGATCTCTACATCGTTCTTCGGGCGGATCTTGTCACCGAAAGCAGCGGCGGCGGCATCGACACGGTCCAGAGTTCGATCAACTGGAAGCTCGCGCCGAACGTCGAGCGTCTTCAGCTGACGGATGATGCGGTCATTGGCACTGGCAATGCGGCCCCGAACATCCTCACGGGCAATGCAGTGGCGAACAAGCTGAACGGCTTGCGAGGCGGCGACAGGATGCTTGGACTTGAGGGTAACGATACGCTGAACGGTGGTGGTGGCAATGACCAGCTCACCGGCGGTGCAGGCGAAGATGCGTTTGTCTTCAGCACAAAGCTCGCCGCACGCAACATCGATCTGATCAAAGACTTCAGTTCGGGACAGGACGAGATACGGCTCGATGACGATGTGTTCAAAGCCTTCAGTGCCGCTTCCAGCCCGGATCTGGCGCCGGGGCAGTTTCTGGCGGCTGCGGGTGCCACCCGGGCCCTGGATACCGATGATCGCATCATCTACAACACCACCACCGGAGCGCTCTTCTACGACGCCGACGGACTCGGTGGCGTGGCTGCGGTGCAGTTCGCGATTCTGGGCGGCACCACCTCACCCCCGACGCTCGCGGCGACGGATTTCCTGATCATCGGGTGAGGCTCTGCGCCCCCTCAGCGTTGTCGCATGGCGCAAGTAGTGCCGGGAGTACACCTTCATGCATCTTCTTTGCGCCTCGAGATTGTTATTCCTTGCCCTGCTCACGTTGCCGGCACTGCGTGCAACGGCGGCAGATCCCCCATCATGGCCGGGCACGGACTGGGAACTCTCCACTCCGGCGCGCGAAGCGCTGGACCCTGACGCCCTTGGGGCGCTCGATGCGGATCTGCGTGCGGGACGTTTCGGTTATGTGGATTCCATGCTCGTCGCCCGCCACGGGCGTATCGTGGCCGAGGGGAGTTACCCGCGGGACTATCGCGCGATCAACGCGCCGCTGGTGACGGCCACGCCCGGACAGTGGAATTATTACGACGCGGATTGGCACCCCTGGTACAGGGACACCGGGCTGCACACCTTGCAGTCCACTACCAAGAGCGTCGGCTCTGCGCTTGCGGGCATTGCCATTGCGCAGGGCGCGATCCGCAGCACCGACGCGACGCTCGGTGAGCTGCTGCCGCACCGGGACATCAGGGATCCGCGCAAGGCGGCGATCACGCTGGACAACGTGCTCACCATGCGCCCCGGCTTCGCATGGAACGAAGACGAGCTCTCCTACCGGGACCCGCTGAACGACTCGATCGTTGTCGAGAGCACGCGCGACTGGGTGGGCTATCTGCTCGCGAAGCCGCTGACATCGGAGCAAGGCAGCACCTACAGCTACAACAGCACCAACACGCAAATGATCGGCGAGATCGTGGCGACGGCCGTGGGCAAGCCGCTGGACATGTTCGCGGAGGAGGCCCTGTTCGGGCCGATTGGCATCCGTGATTACCACTGGAAGCGCTCGCCGGAGGGGTTCAGCGATACCGGAGGTGGTCTCTATCTGCGGCCCCGTGATCTCGCGCGCTTTGCGCTCCTGTACCTGCGGGGCGGCGAGTGGAACGGGCGGCAGGTGATCCCGTCGCAGTGGGTGGCGCGCACCACCGAAACACGTGTTGTCGATACCGCACCTGCCGATCCCTCGAACGACACGGGCTACGGATACCAGTGGTGGATATTCGAGCATGGCGGCGATGGCAAGCCGCGCATGGTGGGCACGTGGGGCTGGGGTGGGCAATTCGCCTTGCTGGTGCCGGATCTCGATCTCATCGCCGTGTTCACCGGCTGGAATACCTACGACAACCAGCACGACATCGACGTGGTCCGTGCGTTCTATAAGCGCGTGGTCTTGCCTGCCGTGAAGAAGTGATTCCGCATCCCGCACACGCGCAGGCATCGCCACCGGCCACTCTGGTCGGTGGCGAGCAGAGCGTCTGCGGTTGGTCTTGCCCTGCCAGCGGATTATCCTCACCGCACTTTCTACGACACACTGCCTGTGGAAGACAACACGATGAGAACCTTGCTGGTCCTGGCCTCCCTAATTGCAATCGTGCCGTTTGCGGCGCGGGCCTCGGATGCCGTTTACATCCACGCCGGCCGCCTGCTCGACCAACCCGGGAAGTCCCCGCGCGGCCCTTCGACGCTCATCGTGCGCGAGGGAAAAGTCGCCGAAGTGCGCGACGGCTTCGCGCTCCCCGAAGGTGGCGCCCGGCTGATCGATCTGAAAGAGCAGTTCGTGCTGCCCGGGCTGATCGACATGCATGTCCATATTTCCAGCGACGACAACCTGCTGCGCAGTCGTCTCGAAGCCTCCGAGCGCGATATCGAAGACACCTTCGTGATTGCCCAGGGCAATGCGCGGCGCACACTGGAGGCGGGCTTCACCACCGTGCGCGATCTGGGCGGTGACGGGCGTACCACGGCGACGCTGCGCGATGCCGTGAACAACGGCCAGATCCTGGGGCCCACCATAGTCCCCGCTGGCACGATGGTCTCGGTCTCGGGCGGACACGGTGGCGTAAACGGCCTGAATCGCACCTACACCCGTGCTGTGATGGCCGAGAGGACCAACATCTGTGACGGGCCCGACAGTTGCGCAAGCGCCGTGCGTGCGCAGATCTCCGTAGGCGCGGAGGTGATCAAGTTCGCCGCCACAGGCGGTGTTCGCTCGAACGTGGCGGGAGGGCTTGGCAAGCAGATGACCGACGCCGAAATGAAAGCCATCGTCGATACCGCCCACAGTTTCGGCCGCAAGGTCACGGCACATGCACACGGCAAAGAAGGCATCGATGCGGCGCTTCGGGCGGGCGTGGACTCCATCGAGCACGGCAGCTTCATCGACGAGGAAACCGTCCGTCTGTTCAAGGCTGAGGACGCAGCGCTGGTGCCCACCGCAGTTGCTCCCATCGCGGCGCTCGCGCAGGCACGTCGCGGCGATGCGCCCGCACCCCAACTCGCCAAGGCCGAGCAAGCGGCGGCCTCGCATGCCCAGAGTTTTGCGCGCGCGGTGAAGGGTGGTGTCCGGATCCTGTTCGGTACTGACTCGGGTGTAGCGCCGCACGGGGACAACGCGAAGGAGTTTGCGCTGATGGTGAAGGCGGGCATGACGCCCGCGCAGGCCATCAAGGCGGCAACGCTCGACAGTGCGACCGAACTTGAGCGCCCCATCGGCGCGCTCCTGCCCGGGCGGGATGCCGACATCATCGCTGTGTCGGGCGATCCGCTTGCGGACGTCACGGCGCTCGAGAGCGTGAGCTTCGTGATGCGGCGTGGCGTGGTGCACAAACTGGGCGGTGAGCGTCAGGCCTTCCCGCCGGAGTGAGCCTGCCGTGTGGTGGTGCCGGCAGATATCCCGTGCACGCCGGCCGTGGGTCCATGGTGAGACTCTGACATGATCCCCTCTTCAGTCGCCGCGCGAATGTCCTGATATGAAACCGTGTTCTCCGTCGCCCCACCTGCTGTCCCTAGCACTTGCCTGTATGTTGCTCTCACTCGGTGCTGTCGCGGCGCCTGAGTCCGCGGAGTCGCAAGACCAACACCACCGCGCCGATGCCCGAGCATTCTTCGGCGAACTGCACCTCCACACCTCCTATTCCTTCGATGCCTTCGGCTTCAGCCCTTCGCGCATCGATCCGGATGCCGCCTACCGTTTCGCGCGCGGCGAGACGGTGAATTACCTCGGCAAACCCGCGCAGCGCCACGCGCCGCTCGATTTCATGGCGGTGACGGATCATGCGGAATACATGGGCTTCCTGAACGCCACGGAGGAGCCCGGCAGCACGCTCGCGCAATCCGCCTTCGGGCGCGAATATCTCGAGCTGAAGAAAACGCTGGACCCCGGCGCACTCACACGCCAGGTGCTGAAGAAACTCGCCGAGCCCGCCCGCATGAAGGAACTCGGCGCCGACGCCGCGATGCTTGCCGCATGGCAGAAAACCATCGACGCCGCGAACGCCAACTACCGCCCGGGCGAGTTCACGACCTTCATCGGTTACGAGTGGACCTCTCACCCGGACGATCGCTACAACCTCCACCGCAACGTGATCTTCCGCGGCAACACCGCGCCGCGGCCTTTCAGTGCCGCGGATTCCCGGCGCCCGGAGGATCTGTGGCGGTATCTGGACGACACACGTGCGCAGGGCCACCCGGTGCTCGCCATTCCCCACAACGCCAACGCGAGCGAAGGGCGGATGTTCGACGGGAACGATTCCGACGGCCGTCCCATCGATGCCGACTACGCGGCGCGGCGCGCGCGAAACGAGCCGCTGGTCGAGATCTATCAGGCCAAGGGGGCTTCGGAGACGCATCCGCTCCTTTCGCCGAACGACGAGTTCGCTGATTTCGAGATCATGGATCGCCTCGTGCCGCGGCTGGATCTGCCGGGCAAGCCGCCGGGCAGCTACGCGCGCGAGGCGCTCGGCCGCGGCCTGTTGATCGAGCGGCGCACCGGACAGAACCCGTTCCGCTTCGGTTTTGTGGCAGCGACGGATTTTCACAACGGGCTTGCCACCTCTGCCGAGAACGCCTTCGTGCTGGCCGATGGTTTCGACCCGCGCACGGGCGGGCCTGACCGCGCGACCGCAGCGCGGTATCTGGCAGAGCCGAGCCCCACCATGCCCGATCCGAAGATCATGGGCTCGGGCGGCCTGACGGGCGTGTGGGCCACGGAAAACACCCGCGAGGCGCTCTTCGATGCGATGCAGAGGCGCGAGACCTTCGGCACCTCCGGCACGCGCATCCGCCTGCGGCTCTTCGCCGGATGGAGTTATGCAGCCGATATGCTCGACGCGCGGGACTGGCCGGCCCGCGCGTATGCCGAAGGTGTCCCGATGGGCTCGGATCTGCCGCCTGCGCCTGCGTTGGCCGCGCCTGTGTTCCTCGTCTGGGCCAGCAAAGCGCCGGATGGCGCGTCGCTTGAGCACGCGCAGATCATCAAGGTCTGGCTGGATGGCGAGACTGCGCGTGAGCAGATTTTCGACGTACCGCTTCCGCGTCGTGAGAACGGCGTGAGCGAAATCACCGCGCGCTGGCAGGATCCGGCCTTCGACCCGCAGCAAGCCGCGGTCTACTACCTGCGCGTGCTCGAAGTGGAGACGCCGCGCTGGACCACGCTGATGGCCGATCGCTTCGGCCTTGATCGCCCGAAGGGCACGGCGGCGATGCTCCGCGAGCGCGCGTGGTCATCGCCGATCTGGTATCGGACACCGTGACATGACAGGAGGCGTGAGGATGGACGCGGATATCTGCTGGCAACCGTCGGCGACCTCGAGCACGGCTCCATGAATTCCCACGATTCGCGCCGGATGTTCCTGAGAAATGCCGCTCTGCTCGGCGTGGGAGCGTCGGCGGTGCCGGCTCTGGCCGCAGTCGGTGCCGGTGCCGCCGCCCCGGTCCGCCCGGGCGAGGTGACTCTCGATCGGACGGCGCTCGAGGACATCCTTGCCGGCTGCGCAGTTCTGGGCTGTGGGGGTGGGGGCACCTACGCGGATGGCCTCGCCAGGCTGAGCACCGGTCTCGAGGCCGGAAGCCCGTTCCGCCTGCTCCCGGTCGCCGAACTCGGGGACGACGAATGGGTTGCCTCGCCCTACGGGATCGGCAGCCTTGCGCCGCAGAGCGAGCAGGATCAGGCCCGCTTTGCCGCCTTGCCGCGGGCCAAAGAGGACAATGTGGAAGCCTCGTTCAGGCGGCTCAGCCTGTTTCTCGGCCGTCCCTTCGTGGCGGTGGTTGCGGGCGAACTGGGGCCGTGGAGCACGGCCGCCGCGTTGTCGACGGCCGCGCGGCTCGGCATCCCGCTGCTCGATGCCGATCGCGTGGGGCGTGCAACCCCCGAGGCTACCCAGGACTCCGTGGTGGTGGCGGGTCTGTCGACGCTTCCGTTGGCTGCGGTCAGCCCCTTCGGGGATTCAGTGATCCTTGAAAAAGTCGGTGCGCAGTCACGGATCGAGGATCTGTTGCGTGCGATGTCGGTCGCCAGCGCAGGTGATCTGGGCGTAACGGACGCAGCCTTGTCGGGCCGTGATATCCGCAGGAGCGGTGCGTTGATCACCGGCACGATATCCAGAGCGCGTGCTCTGGGTCAGGCGGTACGCGAGTCCACGGCGGCCGGTACGGATCCCGTGGAGGCCTTGCGCGCGGCGGGGGCAGGGCAGCGCCTGTTCCAGGGAACGGTGGTCGACTGCCCGTGGCGCGACGAAGCGGGGTTCCTCGTTGGCGAAGTGACGATCAGCGGTATCGGAGAATTTGCATCGAGCGAATACCGCATCCGTTTCAAGAACGAACACATCGTCGCGTGGAAGGACGGCGCAGTGAGCGTGCTGCCGCCCGATCTCATCTGCGTGGTGGATTCGCGCACGGCCGTGGGTATCTCCAACCCGGAGTTCGAGCCGGGCCGGGCGGTGACGGTGCTGGGATTTCCCGCACCTGCGATCTGGCGCACACCGGCGGGGTTGCGCGTGTTCGGGCCCGCGCACTTCGGGTTGGAGGAGGCTTACCGGCCTCTTTGACTTCCACATCAGCACACAGGCGAGGAGCAGGGCAGATGATCGACTTCAGCGGCAGAACGGCAGTGGTGAGCGGCGCGGGCGCCGGTATAGGACGCGCGATTGCCGAGGCCTACGCGCGCCTCGGGGCAGAGGTGACCGGCATCGAGATCGACGCCGCGCGGGCCGCTGCCACGGGTGAGGCCATGCAGGCGGCGGGTTTGCCGGTGCGCATGGTGGTGGGCGATGTGCGTGATGCGGGCTCGGTGGCCGAGGTGTTCGCAGGCGTCGCGGAGCGACACGGCTCGCTCGACATCCTTGTGAACAACGTGGGCGATTTCCTCGGCGTGATGAACGGCTTCGAGGAGGGCACCGAGGCCGAGTGGGACGCGCTCTACGCCGTGAACCTGCGCCATGTCTTTATCGCCACGCGTGCCGCGCTGCCGCTGCTGCGCAAGGGCCGCCCGGGCGGCAGCGTCATCAACGTCTCCACCATCGAGGCCTTCCGTGGCATTCCCATGTGCCCGGTGTATTCGGCCTTCAAGGCGGGCGTCACGGGCTTCACCAAAAGCCTTGCGGTGCAGCTCGCGCCCGAAGGCATCCGCGTGAACGCGATTGCACCCGAGACCACCGAGACCGAACAGGTGAAGCCCGCCGCCTACATCCGCCCCGAGCACCAGGCGCACACGCCACGCTGGATTCCGCTCGGGCGCTTCGGCACGCCCGAGGACATGGCCGGTTGCGCGGTGTTCCTGGCGAGCGAGCTCTCGGCGTGGGTGACGGGCACGACCATCCATGCAGACGGTGGCGCGCTGGCGGCGGGTGGTTTCTATCGCACGCCCTCCGGGCGCTGGACGAATGTGCCGGTGGTGACGGGGGACGGGTTCGGGTTTGGTTGAGGCGGAACCGGGTTGACCCAGTCTCGATATGTAGATACGTTTGTGTCTACATTTCGGGGGTGCCTTCCATGACCGCAGCCATCGTCCGCCGTTGGGGCAACAGCCTCGCACTGCGCATTCCGCGCGACATTGCCGCCGCCCTCGGGATCGATGAGTCCACTGAGGTCCAATTGGATGTGAAGGACGGCAGGCTTGTTGTCGTGCCCACGCGGACACCCGAGTATTCGCTGGAAGACATGCTCAGCAAGTGCAAACCGTCCCACTTCAGGCAGAACGCTGAAGAGACGCAATGGCTCACGGAAGGGCCAGTTGGCAAGGAGGCCTTGTGAAGAGAGGAGATATCGTTTTGGTGGATTTCGATCCCACCTTGGGGCACGAGCAGGCAGGCGCGCGCCCGGCTCTGGTCCTGTCTCCCGAGGCGTTCAATCGCATGACAGGCTTGGCGATGGTTGTGCCGGTCACCCGCCGGGTGAGGAACTTCCCGTTCGAGGTTTCCTTGTCCGGAACCCGCACAGTCGGTGTGGCGCTGTGCCACCAGTCACGCACGATCGATACGCGTGCGCGCCGCTGCAAAGTCGTTGAACAGGCCCCGGAAAGCGTGGTGGCAGAAGCGGTGGCAAAGGTCCGGGCGATTCTTGCGTGAGCCCACGCGCTTGAAACCGCTGCCGAGGTGGGCGCGGAGCTACATCCTCACGCCACCTGCCGCGGACTGACCCCCGGGGGGTCCGTGCGGCGCAGGTAGTACTCGGTGGGGTGGACGCGGCCGCGCTCGTCGATGGCGGCGGCATGGACGATGGCGAGGATGTCGCCCTCTTCGTCGGAGATCACGGTCTCGTAGCCTTTGCGGCGGATGTCAGCGCTGGGGCAGCGGTTGATGCGGCGCTTGAACTCGCGGTAGTCGACCTTGACGAAGAAGCTCTCGAGGTTTTTCATAACTGGGATTCCATACATACTGTGTTTGCGTACAGTATAGGCCGCATGTTCAACCCTGCAAGTCAACGCGAGAGTAGCCCGCATGCCCTGTACTTGTCACCACATGTGGTGGTCACAAGCCCGTTACGGCACTAAATCTTGTGCAGACCATGCAGCGCCCCACTCACCAACCCAGCTTGGCGCGGAACATGAAAAATACCGCTCCCAACAGGCAGAGCCCCGCCCAGAGGTAATCGAGGGTGAGCTTCTCGCGCAGGTAGTACACCGAGAACGGCACGAAGACGAGCAGCGTGATTACCTCTTGCAGGATCTTCAGTTGTCCCACGTTCATCACGGTGTGGCCGATGCGGTTCGCCGGTACCTGCAGCAGATACTCGAAGAGCGCGATACCCCAACTCACGAGGGCTGCGATGATCCACGGTTTGTCGGCGAGGTTGCGCAGGTGCGCGTACCACGCGAAGGTCATGAAGACGTTGCTCGCGCAGAGCAGCGCGATGGTGCTGAGATACGGCATCGGCGGGTGCTCGCAGGGTGCTGGCGTCCGAGCATAACGGCGCCATCTCCGCGCCGCACCGACAGCCTTCCGCTGCGGCCATGCGCTGCGCCACAATGCGCCCCCACCCGGGCTTTGCAGGACGCGCTCGCGGCTTCAGATGCTCACGTTTCACCACGGCAATGATCTCGGCGCGCTGCGCGAACTCGCAGCGCGGCGCCTCGCGCAGTCGCCCCCACCGCCGCTCGAGCCCGAGCACGTCGTGGTGCCCAACGCGGGCATGGCCAAGTGGTTCAGACGGGGTGTGCTGGCACATCAGGGCATAGCCGCCGACCTCAGCTGCGACAGCCCCATGCAGTTCTTGCGTCGTATCGCCGGGATTGTGTTCGGGCCCCTCGCTCACTCCGGGGACCCCTGGTCGAAAGACCTCCTCACGGTGCGCCTCATGGGGCTGATACCGGGTCTCTTGCAGAACCCCGGTTTCGCTCCGCTGGAGGCCTATCTTGCCGACACCCGTGACCCATGCAGGTTACTCGGGCTCGCGCGCCAGATCGCGGCGCTCTTCGACCAGTATCTGGTGTGGCGTGACGACTGGATCCTCGATTGGGAACGTGGCCTCCCCGGCAAGGGTGAGCCGGCGCGCGAGCACCCGTGGCAGCCGGCACTCTGGTGCGTGCTCAGTGCAGCCGTCACGGAGGCGCATCCGGGCGCCTTGCATCCTGCGGCGATGATCAGGCAACTCTGCGAACGCCTCGGGCACGGCGCGCCGATACCGGGATTGCCTGCGCGCGTTACGGGGTTCGGCTTCGGCGCCATAGCCCCGTCGGTTCTTGGCGTTTTCCGTGCGCTGGGTGCCCACAGCGATGTGCAGATCTTCCAGTTCAACCCGTGTCCCGAGTACTGGGCCGACATCCGCAGTGAGGCCTCGCTCGCCCGCTTGCGGGTCATGGACTCCACGCAGGCGATGTACGCCGAGACGGGAAACCCGCTGCTCGCCTCCTGGGGGCAACAGGGCGCTTCCCAGCTCGCGGTGCAGCTGCAGCACGACGACGATATCGACTTTCACGTCACCGAGCCGCAGGCGGACTCGTTACTCGCGCGGATACAGGGAGACATCCTCTGCCTGAGAGAACCCGTAGCCAGCGGTCCCGTGCAGCACGACGGCAGCATCGTGTTCGCCGAAACCCACAGCCGCCTGCGCGAGGTCGAGGCGCTGCACGATGCATTGCTCGACATGATCGAGCGCTTCAAGGATCTCTCTCCGCGCGACATCGTGGTGATGGCTCCGGACATCGCGCCCTATGCACCACACATCGAGGCCGTTTTCGGAGAGCTCTCGGGCGATCGTCGGTATATCCCGTACTCCCTCTCGGACCG
>Ga0315902_10009564_pt1 | contig 12946 bp, 8 predicted proteins | sample LakEriMetagenome_9_FD_203523 | JGI IMG/M metagenome (GOLD analysis project Ga0315902, IMG submission 203523) | Freshwater fungal communities from buoy surface, Lake Erie, Ohio, United States - Buoy 12 MA117 | ecosystem: Environmental > Aquatic > Freshwater > Lake > Lake biofilm | place: USA... | reverse complement strand
GACGGCACGAGGAGGAAGGCTTGCCGCATGGGCCGGACCATACGCGGGGCCGCCGGCCCGCCGCCATGCCAATGGCTGCCTGCGCAGCTTGCCTGATCGCTCCCAGGTCGCGGCCCGGCCTTCGCCGGGCTAGACTCTGAGCCTTTCCCCACTTGATCCGCCCGCCGGATCGCGCGTCGCCCCAGGGCCCGAGCGTGGCAGCCGACCTCACCCTCGCCTACGCCGCCCTCTCCGACATCGGCCTGCGGCGGTCGAACAACCAGGATTCCAAGGCGGTCCTCGAGCCCTACGACGGCGAGCAGTACCGCCGCCGCGGTTGGCTGTTCCTGGTGGCCGACGGCATGGGGGCCCATGCGGCGGGCGAGATGGCCAGCGAGCTCGCCGCCCGACACGTGCCGCTCGCGTACGAGAAGGCGGCGCTGCGGTCGCCTGCGTTGGCGCTCCGCACGAGCCTCGAGCAGGCCAACGCCGAGATCCACGCGCGGGGATCCAACGCGATCGACCTTCGCGGCATGGGCACCACGTGCACCGCATTGGTGCTCGTGCCCCGGGGGGCGCTGGTGGGGCACGTGGGTGACAGCCGCGCCTACCGCGTTCGTGGCGGCCGCATCGACCAGCTCTCCCGCGACCATTCCCTCGCCTGGGAACTGGAGTCGCGCCGATCCGGCGGGAGCGACGAGCCGGTCCCGAAGAACATCATCACTCGGTCGATGGGACCGCATCCCGAAGTGCAGGTCGACGTCGAGGGGCCGCTGCCCGTCGAGGCCGACGACGTCTTCGTGCTCTGCAGCGACGGGCTCTCGGGCCAGGTGGCGGACGAAGAAATCGGCCTGTTCGCGGACAACCTGTCGCCGGCCGAAGCCACGGCGGCGCTCGTGGGGCTTGCGCTCGTCCGCGGCGCCCCGGACAACGTCACCGTGATCGTGGCGAAGGCCGGCGCAAAGGAGGGCTCGCGGGTGTCGGCCGCCGATCCCCCCTGGCCGCTGACCGAGGTGAGGATCTCGCCCGCCGACCGGGCGAAGCTTCCGTGGAAGCCGCTGGCCGTCGCCGGCGTCGGCCTGCTGGGAGCGTTGTTTGCGGCCGGCCTGCTCGCGCCGGGTGGCGTCGGTGAGTCGCTGCTGCCGGCGGAGGGAAGTGAGCGGGACGTCGCCCGGGCAATCACAGTCGCGGCGGCGATCGCAATGTCGCTCGTCTTCGTCGGCGGCCTCGCGATGGCGATTCTCGCCAAGATCGCCCAGGCCGGTGGTGGTGGAGCCCGGGTGCTGCCCCCCGGCGCCCGGCTCGGAAACGGACCCTATCGCAGCTACGACTGCAGGCCGACGACGACGCTTCTCGACGGGATCGTCGCCAGCGTCGAGGCGGCGGCCGACGGCCTCTCAGGCAATCGTCGCGAGCAGCTGCTCGCCGCGACCGCGGCGGCCAGTTCGGCGGTCAGGTCGAGAAACTTCCCGGCGGGGATCGCAGCCGCCGCCGAGGCCGTCGCGTGCTACCGGCAGGCGGTCGAGGCCGTGCGGAACGACGAGACGTCACACGGCTGACCGCCAGGGCGATGGCGGCAAGGCCCGCCGCCATCCCGTCCGCCGGCTCGGGTACGGCGGCGATCGGCCCGGCGGCGCCTGCGGTCAGATAGCCGCCCGCGTCGTACAGGCCCGAAGCGATGAAGTCGCCGGCATCGAGCACGTCCACCACGCCGTCGTAGTTGAAGTCACCGTTGTTCCAACTCGCAGGGGAACCGGTGTCGTAACGGCCCGCACCGAGCACATTGGCCGCGTCGAGGATGTCCACGAGCCCGTCGAGGTCGCTGTCGCCCGGAGCGGCGAAGGCGACGGTGAAGCCCCCCGCCCCGGCGTCGATCCAGCCGACCGCCCGGAACTCGCCGGCAGCGATCGCAGCCGCGGCGGCTGCCGACGTGATTCCCACCCCGCCGTCCCAGCCGCCGCTGCCGCGGCCGGCGACGAGATCGGCCAGGAGCGCGGCCTGCGAAATTCCGCCCGCGGAAATCGACAGCCGCGAACCGCCCACATCCACGCGACTTCCGGAGGCCTGATCGACGACGAGCGTGCCCACCTGAAGTTCGCCATCCGATCCCAGCATCTCGACGATGCCACCGCCGGTCACGCTCATGAGCGGTCGGGAGGCAAAGCCGCCCGACTGCACCTCGAGCCGCCCGATGCCGGATGCGGCGTTGACGAGCACGGAGGCCGCCTGCACGGTGCCGCCGGCGAGCCGCAGCCGCGGCAGCCGGGGAGTCAATCCGGAATCGATCGTGAGCGTGCCGCCGACGACGACGGTCGGACTCGCGGCCAACGCCGTCGCCGTGGCGAGCCGGAGCGTGCCGGCCTGGATGGTGGTCGTGCCGGTGTGCGCGGTGCTGCCGGTGATCGACCAGGTACCGGCGCCGGTCTTGAGCAGGTGCACGGTGCCGGAGCCGTTGGTGATCCCGCCGGCGATCTCGCCCCGCCCAGCCCCCTGGAGCGTGAACGTGCGGTGGCCGGTCGCGGCCGATGTCAGTGCCACGCCGCCGGCATCCGCCGCCGAGCCGCTGAACCGCATCAACCCGGCATCCGACTGGATGACGTACGAGGTGCCGCCCGTGACGGCGACGATCATCCCTTGAAAATCGTTGGTGCCGCCGATGTTCAACAGGCCCACGCTCGAGTTGTGGCGGCCGGAAAACCGGATCGTGTTGGGCACGGACCGGGTGTCCTGGATCTCGATCCGGGCCGTCGTGGCATTGCCCGTCGCGCCGAGCGTCACGGTGCCGGTGCCGAACGGCCTCGACCGCGTCACGCGGGCGACCGCCGGCCCTGCGGCCCCCGAGTCGATCGTGGTGTCGCCGGTGTAGGTGTTGTTGTTGGCGAACACGACCGTGCCGGTGCCATCGACCGTGAGCGCGCCTTCGCCCACGAGCGTGCCGGTGAGGGAGAGCGTCTGGGCGGAGTCGTTGGCGATCGCGGTCGTGGCCTCGTAGAGTTCGATGCGCGACGCGATCGACTGGGCCCGAGTGTTCGCGGCGGCGAGGCTGATGGTGGGCGTGCCGCTCGAGCGGGCGAGTTGGAGCGAGGCACCGGCATCACCGATCGTGTACGCCGTGGTCGTCGAGCTGAAGGCGAGGCCGCCGACCGTGCGGGCCTGATTCCAGTCGAGAGTGAGGGCGGAGGTGCTGTTGGAGCCGAAGGCCGCGATCTGGTCCTCGAACTTCGGCACACTCCCGCTCCAGCGGGCCGCCGTGTCCCATGATCCACCCGTCGCCGTGCCGCTGAAGCTCACGGTGCCCGTCACCGTCGGCTTCTGCCAGACGCGAACCCAGTCGACCTTCGTCTCGTCGCTCGCACCCGCGGCCCACTGCGTCAGCGACGGCGTGCCGGGCCAGCCCCCCACGGCGTAGTTGAGGATCAGGTACATCGACGTCATCTGCGTGATCGCCGTGGCATCGGAAAAACTGCTCACCTGGACGCCGTTGAAGAAGAACTTCGCGCTCGTGTCCGACGTCCACTCCATGCCGAAGGTGTGGTAGGCCGTGTTGAGGGCCGAGGCGCTCGATGGATTCACCCGCCCCGCCCCGGCGGAGTTGCCGCCGCTCGTGTTCTTGTAGTGCCACGCAGTGTGGTAGTCGGTGGTGGGGTAACCGCTCGAACCGCCGTTGGTGGTGAGCGGATACTCCATGATGTCGGCCTCGGGAGGCCAGCCGCTGTCGAGGCCCCAGAAGGCGGGCCACGACCCCGGGGTCGTCGGCAGGAGAATCCGGGCCTCGAAGTAGCCGCCATCCCACTTGCCGAGCGAGTAGCCGGTGGAGATCACACCCGACGTGAACGCCTTGCCCCCCTGTGCCACCCGCTCGGCCTTGAGCGTGACGGTGCCGTCGCCGGGAAAGAGCACGTTCGACGAGGCCATGTAGGCGTCGTGGTTGTGCGTCCGGCCCCAGGGGTACTGGTCGATCCACTTCACCGTGTCGAGCGCGGACCCGTTGAACTCGTCCGCGAACACGAGCTTGTAGGCCGTCGATGGCGGCGCGGCCTCGACAGAGGCGGCCGCCGCCCCGAGCCACAGCGCGGGGACGAGCACCATCAGCGACCACGAGGCGAACGGACCCGGCATCGGGAACGCGTCCCTGCGGAAACAAGGGGATCGGGCTGTCCCACGTGAGCCTAGTGTCCCGCGGAGAACACCTCAACGAACAGGCCGATCGGCCCACCCACGCTGCCCGACCGGCACGGTCAGCCAGACCCGCCGACCCCGTCTCCGCAGCCTTCGCCGCCCACCGCGCCGCCGGCGGACAGGCCTCAAGCGCGTGCAGGCCGTCCGTCGATCGTCCTCGGGACCGGGGACCGGGGGCGGAACGAAACGCGGGGGACGGATCATGGCGACGGTCGTTGCGGACGGCGGGTGGGAGACAGGTTCGGCAGCGGCGACGCGGCCGCGGCCGGCCACGTTTCGGGCCCTGGGCGCGGCCGATCCCCCGATGGCGATCGTGCTGTCGGATGAGGTCTTCCGCCGCGTCGAGATCCTCAAGCACGACTCGTGGGCGGCCACGGCGGTCTACCGGTCGGCCACGCGGACCGCGAAGTGCAAGTTCAACCGCACCGCGGCGATCGGCCCCGTGCCGATGACGTGGCTCGGCCGCCTGCTCGCCTCCCGCGAGCAGTGGTTCATGGACCGTCTCGCGGGCATCGAGGGCGTGCCGGTTCCGCTCGGCCCCGTGCGGGTCGGAAGCGAATCGGTCCCCACCGCCGTCGCCCACGAGTGGATCGAGGGTCACGCGCTCGCCGAGCGGGAATGGGTCGACGACTGGTTCTTTCCGCAGCTCGAGGCGATCCTCGACGAGGCGCACCGGCGCGGCGTCGCCCACGTCGACCTCCACAAGCGGGAAAACATTCTCGTCGACCAGAGCGGCCGCCCCTGCCTGATCGACTACCAGATCTCGTTCGGCATTCCCGCGGAAAGCCGGCTGGCGCAGCTGCTGCTCGGCGGCGTGCTCAGGCTGCTGCAGCGGTGCGACCGCTACCATCTTCTGAAGCACCGCGTGAAGCACCGACCCGACCAGGTGGGGCTGTCGCTCGCCGACATGCAGCGGATGCGGCCCTGGTGGATCCGGGCACATCGCTGCGTGGCCGTCCCCTTTCGCACGGTCCGCCGCCGCCTGCTCACCGTTCTCGGGATCCGTTCGCGGAGCGGCCACGCCTTCAGCGAGGCCTTTCCAGAGGTGGCGCACCGCCGCGCGGCCTAGGGCCGGCAAGGCGTCGGGAGACGTCGCCAGACCGTGGTTTGCCCGGCAAATCGGCCTGCCGCCGGGGTGGCAGCCGCCGTTACACTCCCGCCGCCATGAAGATCATTTCGCGGTACGTGCTCTGGGATCTGCTCCAGGTGTTCCTGGTGGCCCTCGCCGCGCTCACGCTGTTCATGCTCGTGGTCGGCCTGGTGCGGGAGGCGCAGCAGCAGGGCCTCGGCCTCCTCCAGATCCTGATGCTCGTGCCCTACGTGCTCCCGGAGGCGATGCGGTTCGCCGTGCCGGGCACGATGCTCTTCGCGGTGGCCAGCGTGTTCGGGCGGATGTCGGCCTCCAACGAGGTGATCGCCCTGAAGGCGGCCGGGGTCTCGCCGACGGCGATCATCTGGCCGGCAGCGGCGCTCGCCCTGGTGGTCAGCTTCGTCTCGGTCTGGCTCAACGACGTCGCCGTGTCGTGGGGCCGTGACGGCGTCCGACGCGTGGTCGTCAACAGCGTCGAGCAGATCATCTACGGCCGCCTCCGGCAGCAGCGGTCCTACAGCACCCCCCAGGTCTCGATCAACGTCAAGGCTGTGGATGGCCGCCGACTGATCCGGCCGACGCTCTCGTTCCAGTCGAGCGGCCAGGGAGCGTCGGCCACTGTGTCGGCCGCGGAAGCCGAGCTCCGCGCCGATCCCGAGCGGAGCGCGCTGGTGGTGACCTTCCGCGACGGCACGCTCCACATGGGCGACTACAGCGCGTCGTTCCCCGACAGCATCGTGCGGGAGGTTCCGCTCGACTCCGTGAGCCGCAAGAGCACGTCGTCGAGCAGCCCCTCGGAGATCGCCATGGCGCGGTTCGCAACCGAGCGTGCCGGGCAGATCGCCCGAATCGACCGCGTCGAGCAGTTGGCCGCGGGCAAGACGGCGATGGCGATCCTTTCGGGTCACATGGAACTGACCACGCCCGGCCACGTGGGCTACGAGCGGGAACTGCTCAAGCAGGAGCGGAACCGGCTCAACCGGATCGTGATGGAGCCATGGCGGCGCTGGGCCAACGGGTTCAGCTGCCTGTGCTTCGTGCTGGTCGGGGCACCCATGGCGATCCGGATGCGAAACGCCGACTTTCTCACCAGCTTCTTCCTCTGCTTCCTGCCGATCCTGATCGTCTACTACCCCGTGTTCATGCTCGGCGTCGACCTCGCCAAGCGGGGCTCGGTGCCGCCGATGGCCGTCTGGATGGGCAACGTGCTGATCACGCTCTGGGGCTGGTGGCTGCTCCGCAGCGTGGTGCGGCAGTAACTCAGCTCTCGCGCAGCCGGGCGAGACTCGCGGTGGTCACGGGCCGCCGCCAGGTGGGTGGGCTCGCGGGCCACGTTGCATCCGCGTTCGGTCCTCCTGGCTGTTGCCCGGCGGCGGGGATGTGGCACAATCTGCTGCTTGTCCCGGGAACATTCCTCGACCTCGCCACGGAGCCCACGTCGCATGCCCCGTCCCGTCACGTTGTTCACCGGCCAGTGGGCCGACCTGCCGCTCGAGGACCTCGCCCGCAAGGCGCAGGATTTCGGCTATCAGGGCCTCGAACTGGCCTGCTGGGGCGACCACTTCGACGTCCCACGGGCCCTGAATGAGAGCGGCTACTGTGCCGCCAAGCGCGACACGCTCGAGCGACACGACCTCTCGGTGCACGCGATCTCCAGTCACCTCGTCGGCCAGGCCGTCTGCGACCGGATCGACGAGCGGCACAAGTCGATCCTGCCGCCCCATGTGTGGGGCGACGGCGACCCGGCCGGCGTGAATCGGCGGGCGGCGGAGGAAATGAAGAACACGGCCCGTGCCGCCAAGAAACTCGGCGTGTCGGTGGTCAACGGCTTCACCGGGTCGTCGATCTGGCACCTGCTCTATTCGTTCCCCCCGGTGCCCGACTCGATGATCGCTGCCGGGTTTGCGGAGTTCGCCGACCGGTGGAATCCGATCCTCGACGTCTTCGCCGAGTGCGGCGTGCGATTCGCGCTCGAGGTGCACCCGACGGAGATCGCCTTCGACATCTTCACCGCGCAGCGGGCGCTCGACGCGCTCGGCCGGCGGGAGGAGTTCGGCTTCAACTTCGATCCCAGCCACCTCCACTGGCAGGGAGTCAGCCCCGTCGAGTTCATCCGGGCCTTTCCGGACCGGATCTACCACGTGCACGTGAAGGATGCGATCGTCACGCTCAACGGCCGCACCGGCATCCTCGCCAGCCACATCAACTTCGGCGATCCCCGCCGGGGCTGGGACTTCCGCTCGCCCGGTCGAGGCGGCATCGACTTCGAGGAGATCATCCGGGCGCTCAACCAGGCGGGGTACGCCGGGCCGCTGTCGGTGGAGTGGGAGGACTGCGGCATGGACCGGGAGCATGGAGCCGCAGAGGCCGCCCGGTTCGTGAAGAACCTCGACTTCGCGCCGAGCGGCCGACAGTTCGACTCGGCCTTCGCGGAATCGTGAGGCGGCGAGCCGTGTGGGCCGTCGTGGTGGCGGCGGCCTGCCTCCCGGTCGTGGCGGCGCAGCCGGGCGACAGGCCGGCCCGCTCCCTCGCCGACCTCGACGAGGCCTTTGCCGCATCGGTCCGCGACCTCGTCCGTCGGGCCACGGTGGCCGAGGCCGAGCCTCTCGCGACCGTGATCACCGACTGGGCCCTGCCGACCGAGGTCGGGCGGCAGCTCGTCGTCACGATCCCGCCCCGAGTCGAACAGCCGCCTATGGTCCTCGCGCCGGAAACCGAATCCATCTGGTCCGACTTCTGCGCGGCACGGCGGGCGCGGGCCGCGGGCCTGTTCGAGCATGCGGCGTTCGCCGCCGCAGCCCACGACCGACGTCCGACGCGGGATGAGCTCGCCGCCCCGGCGGACCCCGACCGCCCCCCGCTGGAACAGCGGTCGTGCGAGGCGATCCGGCTGCTCTTCCTCGCCCTTCGCGACGATCCCGGACACGAGCGGGCCCGGGCGGCGCTCGGATGGGTGAGGCGCGGCGACGAATGGGTCACGCCCGAGGCGGCCCGGCACCTCGACCGCAGCGAGGTCTTCGATCCCGAGTTCGGCTGGATGCCGGCCTCCAGGCTCGCACGATCCAAGGCGGGCGAGCGATACGACGCTGGTCGATGGATCACCGCCGCCGAGGACGACGCGAAGCCACGCGACGTGAAGCACGGCCGTGAGTTCCACTCCGACCACTGGGAAGTCGTCGCGGCAACCCCGCTTGCGAAGGCGGCCGCAGTGGCCGCGGACCTCGAGGCGACGCGCAGCGTCTGGCGGCAGGTGTTTGGTGGATTCGCCTGGGAACCAGCCGACCTCGAGCGGCGGATCGCGGGCCGCGTGCGGCCGATCGCCCGCACGCCCCACGCGGCGATCCTCTGCGCCGATCGCGGGCAGTACCAGGCGGAACTGGGCAGGCTCGAGCCGAGGATCGCGGCCACCGACGGCATCTACTGGATGCCGACGAAGACGGTCTGGTTCCACGCCGGCGGCGCGGATGGCGATTCTCCGGATCCCGTCACGGTCCACCACGAGGCGACGCACCAGCTCTTCGCCGAGGCGCGGCCGGAGCTCGACCGGGTCCGCCACCTCGCGGGAGAACGATGCGGCTTCTGGGCGATCGAGGCGGCTGCCTGCTACATGGAATCGATGCGGGAGGCGCCCCATGGCTGGACGGTGGGTGGCCGCGACCTCGGCCGCGTGCCGGCGGCCCGCGAGCTGGTGGCATCCGGCTCCGTCGTGCCGCTCGACGAACTCTGCCGGCTCGGTCGCGAGGAGTTCCAGGCGCACGACCGGCTCCCGGATCTGTACTCGCAGGTCGCCGGCCTCGCCGACTTCTTCATGAACGGCGCGGAGGGGCGATACCGCGAGTCGTTCGTGGAGTATCTGGTGCGCGTTTATTCCGGCACCGCCGACCCCGAGACGCTCGCACGGCTTTGCAAGCGCACCTCCGTGCAACTCGACGACGCCTTCCGCCGCCATCTCTCGGAATAGCCGAGCAGGTTTGACGGCCTTTTCCGGCGGCTCCTACACTCCCCGCGACGATCGTCCCGTTTCGAAGGAGTTTTCATGTCCGCCGACCTCGACCGCCTGGCCATCGACACCATCCGCACCCTCTCGATGGACGCCGTCGAGGCCGCCAAGAGCGGCCATCCAGGCACCCCGATGGCGCTCGCTCCGGTCGCCTTCACGGTCTGGAAGGACTTCCTCCGCTACGACCCGGCCGATCCCGCCTGGCCCAACCGCGACCGCTTCGTGCTCTCCTGCGGCCACGCCTCGATGCTCCTCTACTCGCTGATCCACCTCGCGGGCATCCGCCGGAAGGACGGATCGGCGGCCGTGTCGCTGGACGAGATCAGGAGGTTCCGCCAGCTCGACAGCGTCTGCGCCGGACACCCCGAGCACCACATGACGGCCGGCATCGAGACCACCACCGGCCCCCTCGGCCAGGGCTGCGGCAACTCGGTCGGCATGGCGATCGCCTCCAAGTGGCTCGCCGCACGCTACAACCGCCCCGGTCATGCCGTCTTCGACTACGACACCTACGTGGTCTGCAGCGACGGCGACCTGATGGAGGGCGTGGCCTGCGAGGCGGCGTCGATCGCCGGCCACCTTGGGCTCTCCAATCTCTGCTGGCTGTACGACGACAACCAGATCACGATCGAGGGGGAAACGCACCTCGCCTTCACGGAAGACGTGGGCAGGAAGTTCGAGGGTCTCGGCTGGCGGGTCGAGCGGGTGGCCGACGCGAACGACACCGCCGCGCTCAGGAAGGCCCTCGAGGCCTTCAAGGCAGAGCAGCACAAGCCCACGCTCGTGATCGTGAAGAGCGTGATTGGCTACGGGGCCCCGAAGAAGGCGGGCTCGCACGAATCGCACGGGGCGCCCCTGGGCGCCGAGGAGATCAAGGGCGCCAAGGCGGCCTACGGCTGGCCCGTGGAGGAGTCGTTTCGCGTGCCTGCCGAGGTGCCGACGCACTTCGCGAGCACGCTCGGCGCTCGGGGCGCCGCGGCCAACGCGGCCTGGAAGAAGACGGTCGCCGGCCTCGGCTCGGCCGACGCCGCCTGCGCCGGGGAACTCACCGACTTTCTCGCCGGCCGGCTGCCCGCCGGCTGGGACAAGGCGATCCCCTGCTTCCCGGCCGACGCCAAGGGCGTGGCCAGCCGCGTCTCGAGCGGCAAGGTGATCCAGGCCTTGAGCGCCGCGGTGCCCTGGTTCCTCGGCGGCTCGGCCGACCTCGCCCCCTCGACGATGACGCTCGTGCCCGGGGCCGGCGACTTCGGCCACGGCAGCTACGCCGGCCGCAACTTCCACTTCGGCATCCGCGAGCACGGGATGGCGGCCGCCTGCAACGGCATGGCGCTCTCGGGCCTGCGGCCCTACTGTGCCACCTTCTTCGTGTTCCTCGACTACCTCAAGCCCTCGCTGCGGCTCTCGGCGCTCGGCCACCTCGGCGTGATCTATGTTCTGACACACGACTCAATCGGCCTCGGTGAGGACGGCCCCACCCACCAGCCGATCGAGCAGCTCGCCACCGCCCGTGCGGTCCCCGGGCTTTCCGTATTCCGGCCGGCCGACGCCAACGAGGTGGCGGAAACCTACCGCGTGGTGATGCAGCGGCCGAATCGGCCCGCGGTGATCGTGCTCTCGCGGCAAAACCTGCCCACGCTCGACCGCGCCGCCGGCCTCGGCTCGGCGGCCGGCACCGCCAGGGGCGCCTATGTGCTCAAGGAGGCGGAGGGCGGCAGGCCCGACTGCATCCTGATCGGCACCGGCAGCGAGGTGCAGGTCTGCCTCGAGGCCGCCGCCATGCTGGCGGCCGACGGCATCAAGGCCCGCGTGGTGAGCATGCCGAGCTGGGATCTGTTCGAGGAGCAGGACACCGCCTACCGCGAGAGCGTGTTCCCGAAGGCGGTCACGGCCCGGGTGGCCTGCGAGGCCGCATGCGGCTTCGGCTGGGAGCGATGGACCGGCCCGCGGGGTGACTTTGTGGGCATGAGGAGCTTCGGCGCCTCGGCCCCGTCCGGCACGCTCTACAAGCACTTCGGGATCACACCCGACGGCGTGGCCGCCGCCGCGAAGCGGTCGCTGGCGGCGAGCTGATCGACCATCGCAGCTCAATCCCCGCCCCACATCCCCGGCGGGTCGCCGCACGCCGGGCCCTCGCACATGCCTACGGCTGGTGGTGCGAGTCGCCGATGACGGCGTCTTCCGGATCCTTGGCGGCGCGGATCTCGCCCGACTCGTTGCGGTAGAGATGATCCTCGTGGTGCAGCGAATCGCCGGTCACCCGCTCGACGTGGCCATCCTCGAAGAGGATGAAGTGCAGGCCCTCCGGGTGGTTGCCGCTCCGCTCCCCGCTTTCGTCGGGAGCGTCGGCCATCAGCGGATGGTGGGCGCGGCGGCGATCGAGGATGGGTTGCAGGGCACCGGAGCCGTCGCGATGGCCGAGCGTGTAGCCGAAGTCGCCCCCCATCGATCGCACCAGTTCCTCGAACTTCGGCGTGCCGACCGCCTCACGCAGCTCCTCGAGCGTGGGCACGCGATGGCCGCCGCGCCGGGCGTGCTCCGAATCGGGCACCAGCACGGTGCCGTCGTCGGCCACGAGCCTGTGCTCCGAGACCAGGGTCGGGGCGTACAACCCCGCGCGGGAAAGCGGACCATCACCCGGAGGTGTCGGCAGCGTGCGATGCGCTTCGCCGTAGCCGTGGAGCGAACCCGCCAGCGTCTGGAGATTCCGCTGCGCTCGCCGCGCACGGGCGTCGGCGATCGATTCAAGCAGCATGGGAACGACCAGCACGCACGCCGCGACGGCCGACGCGGCCAGAATCGCCCGGTCGATCCACCGCCGGGTCGATGAGCCCTGCCACGCGGCGTCGTCGCGCGACGGCATGGGCATGGGCGGCTTCGGGGCGGGACGGACGACGGCAGCCGGAGCAGCCGTCTGTGCGGACACGAACGCCAAGGTCCGGCCTGCCAGGCCGGGTGGCGGCGGCAGCAGCCCACGATCCGTATTCAACGGCCCGAAGGCCCGCCGGATCGAGTCGATGTTTCGTCGCAGCGGGGGCCCCTGCACCGGGTCGGCGAGCGCCGTCTCCATCCGTTTCATCTCGACGTCGTCGAGGGCACCGAGACAGTAGCCGACCAGTTCGTCCTCACGCATGACAGACTCCCTCGCGGCAGCACAGTGAACGGTCGATCCCGATGCCGATCATGACCCGCCCCCCTCCATTGGTTCGGGAACGGCGCGGCCGCTCCTCAGCCACGACTCGTTGAGTTTGAGCAGCGCGGAGTGGAGCCGGCTCTTCACGGTCCCCACGGGGATGCCGAGCACGTCGGCCGCCTCGCGGTATTTCATGCCTTGGTGGTAGACGAGCATCAGCGCACTCTTGAGCGGATCGGGAAGGTCGTCGACGGCCGAGCGGACCCAGTCGCGGGCCTCCTCGGCTTCCATGCGTGCATCGGCCGTCTGGCCGTTCCCGGCGAGCATCTCGACCAGCGATCCAACGTCGTTCTCGCCCCCCGTGCGGTGGTCGAGGCTGACCATCCTGTGCCTGCGGTTGCGCCGCTGGGCGTCGATGGCCTGGTTGGTCGCGATCGTGTACAGCCAGGGCCGGAACCGACGCCCCTCTTCGAACTGCTCCCTCTTGAGGTGAACCTGGAGAAACGTGGCCTGAAACACGTCCTCCGCCATCTCGGCGTTGCCGAGGTAGCGGCGGAGATAACTGAAC
>Ga0315902_10009563_pt1 | contig 12946 bp, 23 predicted proteins | sample LakEriMetagenome_9_FD_203523 | JGI IMG/M metagenome (GOLD analysis project Ga0315902, IMG submission 203523) | Freshwater fungal communities from buoy surface, Lake Erie, Ohio, United States - Buoy 12 MA117 | ecosystem: Environmental > Aquatic > Freshwater > Lake > Lake biofilm | place: USA... | reverse complement strand
ATGGCACGCAAGTTGCAGGGAAGGACCCGAAAGTCTCAATCTCAGTCTGAGACGCCAGAATTCTCATTTTGAGACGAATTTTTCTCATTCTGAGACGCCTGCATCAGTTTTGCTAATCTTCCACACGTTGACGATAGCGATCCCCTCTTCGGTGATGCGATCACGCTCGATCAGCAGTCGATCGATCTGGCAATCATCGTCGTACACCCCCGCCCCCGCCAGGGCGTCTAGGATCGCTTTAGCGGTGTTGTCAATGTCCCTGCGGCGTCGATCCGGTGGTCTCAGCACGATCGACACAGCGACGCGATCTTTGGCCCCTATCGCCTCCCTGCCAGCTTCAGTGACCACGGCGGCCACTTGCTGCTTGTACTCCTTCGCTCTGGCCGACAGGAACCGCCTACTGCCTCGTTGGTGCCAGTAGTGATTCACGCTCGGTGGCCACGGTAGCCGGTATTCCATGATCCCCTCCTTGTTGGTGGTGCGGGCAATTATAGCGAATTTTGCGCACTAAAAAGAGAAAGACACCCCAAAAGACCCCAAAACCGGAAGGAAAGACACTCCTATGGAACATTCATATTAATTACATAATATATATTATTATCCTTATTTTTATTGGGTTTTATGAGAGGAGTTAATATGTATGAAGCAATAGTCGGCTGCGCAATAACTCGGGCTGGTTCCGGGTGGTTCTTGCGAAAGTGCGATCTGGTTTTCGCATGATCGTTTCGCATCATTGACCACCCCCACAAGTGGCAGTCCTGCTCAAATACCAAGTGTCCAATAAGTGCTACACTTTGGGAAACGTTGCTTTACTTTGGTTTCCTTGCGATTTCCCATATCGCCAAATTTTTTTTCTAAAATCTTCCCATTGGGCTGGACAGCAAGGAAAGTTTAGTCGATAGTGGTTGTGTGGTCGCAACGGTGCGACTGACAGCAGTAACACTAACGAGGAGTCGGGACCATGAGCAAGATTGAAGCAAGACAGCAACTGATCGAATCCGGCGCTGAGCACTGCAAGAAGGAAGATCAGCACGGCGACACCCGGAGCGGCTGGTGGATGGATGACATCTACCTCGGAAAGGATGAGAAGCTGGCTTTGGAAGCATTAAAAGGCTGAGAATCGAGACACCGGGGCGGGTCGAGTGGCCCGCCTTTTTTGGGCAAACAATGAAAGGGTCCGCAGATGACCAGCACAACGAAAAAAATCGATGTCCGGTTTCAGATCTTCTTAGAGGGGCAATTTGCGATGGCATACAGCGGAGCAGCGGCCACCTTAGCCGCCGCGATGGCCTGTAAGATGCAATCGCAGGTACGCAAGCCACACTTGTACGCTGTGTGGCTCGATGATTCGGAGGGCATCAGGACTCACCTGGTACCAATCACCACCACCCGCGACACCACGGCCAGGCTAAGCAGCCTGAAGAAGATGATTCAGAACGGCGAACCTGTTGACGGTTGAAACTTAACTTTGGAGGCATGGGCAATGGATAAAAAAATCATCCGAATTTGTGGTAGCGATGAGTGGTTTCTAGTGTTCAGCCCGATCGACTGGTCGGGCGTGAAGCCCGAGGAAAAGCACCAGGCGGTTGGCGATCTAATGGATCGCATTTACGATCACCTGTACGATGCTGGCTATCAGCCGGTGATGGCGGTGACATCGTGCCATCACTGGAACGGACTGCCGGGTCGCATCTGTGGAGGCATCCTGAAGCCTGCGGTAGATTTGACTGCTGCTGAATGGAAGCAGGTAAACGACATCGTCTACGGCGCGATTGACTGGATTCAGCAGTGGCATAAGGTGCCATCTGCTAAGTGATCACCTGTTGCCTGGCCGGTTGTTACTTGACGGTCAGGTAGGGCTCCGCTTCGCTGGATTAGGCGGACAAAAAGCATAGCCAGCCTTCGAGACTCCTTTCGGACGGTGCCCGTGGTGTAGCGAACACGCTGGAGCAATCCAGAGACGCAGGCATCGACGCCTGCCGGGTGCTTGGTGTTGGTAACGTGGTTTTGGATTGGAGATTGACTATGGGAATTTTGGAAGCGTGCCTATTGGTTTTTGCGTTGGAATTTAACTTCAACGTCTGCGAACGAGGGATCGAATGGGCGACCGGATGGGACATCGGCAAGACAGGCAAGGCGGCTGAGCGTGGCCCCTGGTGGGTGAATCCCGCTGGCACGTTTGGTCCTCCTCCTGGAGACGTTAAGCCTCCGACGGTGGAGTAGGTGTGATGGTTACTGCTTTTGAAAAGGATGCTGCAATGAAAAAGTTTACGGAAGAGGACGCTCAGAGGCTTGCTGAGATGCTTGGTGGTCAGGTTCTGTCTGCAATTCAGACTTGGGAATCTGCTATGAAAGTGCTACCCATAAGTAGCAAGCAGTACAAGGCGATTTGCAAGGCTGGTCTGGCGTGCCAGGATGCCTACCATGCGGCAAGGAACCTGACTGAGGAAAGGCTGGGGATGGATGTGGCTAGTCGGTTCTTCACGGTTGGCGTTTATTGCGGGTTTTCTTGATGTTGGCGGGTCGGTGGAGTAGACGAGCGGCATTCGCCGGAAGCAGGAGTTGGCACCTGCGGCTGCGTCGGCCCTCTTCGCGGGTTCGAGTCCCGCCCGACCTGATTTAGATTGCAGTGAACTGATCGAATTTTTTGAAGGGTTGCGAAGGAGGTAGCGATGGCGGACAGCAATTCACTTCCTAAGTTCGCTTTGTTCGGAGGTCAGGAGCACTACGCCAGTGGCGGTATGTGCGACCTAGTTTCAACGTATGAAACACTGGACGAAGCGATTGCGGAAGCGAAGCGAAGATCCTGCGGACTGTACCGCTACAACTTCGAGTGGTGGCAGGTGGTTGATATTGAAAGCTTTCGCGTAGTGGCGAAAAGCGAGTATGGAGCGTATGGCAGCGATGATCGGTGGTCTGAGCTGGGCAGAGAATAAAAAGGAGATAGCGATGAGCGACGGATTTCGAGGCGTGCCGGGATCGGCTAAGGGAGTTGGTAAAGTAGTCTGTTTATTTTGCTCGTGACTCAGGGGGTTGTTATGTCAGTTGACAAAAGATGGCTGCCACCATTGCCAAAAAACGCGGAACGAGGCAAAGAAGTCTACGTGTATCCGGATGGCTCAGCGATACATGCGTCTTCGTGTCAGATACACGATGACGGCGGATGTGCTGTGCTTTACAGGGCAGCTGCCAAGCGATTCGGGCGCGGTTGGGTTTCAATTTCTGAGGTGCCACATCATTTGGTTGTAAATCTGTATGCGGTCTCAAATAACGAGTGGCAGGATGCTTATTTTAGGGCCCCCGAAGCCGCTGCGGAGATGCTTTACTGTCTTGGGCTTGGGCCAGCATGTCTTTAGCAATGGAGTTGGTTACATGAGCAAATTTAAATGTATCGCGTTTGATTGCTTTGGGACTGTTTTTGATATGACCGGAATTAGCCGCGAAGAAATCAAGGCGTACGTCGAGCACGTTCGCAGAAATGATTTTTCGCCATTTAATTTTCCGCAGTCCTGGTGGGATCTGAATTTACATCCAGATTCATCTACTGGAGTGAAAAAGCTACAGGATGCTGGTTTTTACTGCGTAACTTTGAGCAATGGGACTCCAGATCTTTTGGCGCATGTTTCTGGGCGTGGTGGTATTGTTTGGGATTCGATCATAGACCCGGCAAAGTACAAGGTTTACAAGCCACACGAAGCGGCGTATGCGACGGTTACCGCAGAGACTGGATTTTTCCCGAGCGAAATCCTGATGGTTACGGCGAACCCGACTTTTGGCGACATCGAAGGAGCGGCAGCAATCGGGATGCAGTCGCAAGTAATTCGGCAACCTGGAATGCCGCAAACGATCATCGAGTTGGCCGAAAAGCTTGCCGGCAAATAGTTAGTCTTCACCCGTGGTGTAATCCAGGGAACACAGTCAGCCTCGGCTGAAAGTTGCGGGTTCAACTCCCGCCGGGTGAACTGGGTTGGTTTGGAATGTAACTTTTTGGAGGTGTGGCGATGGTACAGGCAAAGATTGAGTTGATTACACCAGAACTGGCGGCAAAGTATCTGGATGGCAACACAAACAACAGACCACTCAGGAAGTGTGTGGTTGCTGCTTACGCTGCCGACATGAAGGCAGGAAACTGGAAGTTGACACATCAGGGTATTGGGCTTGCATCCGACGGGACACTGCTTGATGGACAGCACCGGCTAGCGGCGATCGTCGAAAGCGGGATTGCGGTCAAGATGATGGTTATTCAGGGCATTGAGAAGGAAACTGTCATCGCTATGGATGATCATGCTAAAAGGAGCGCTGGAGACTCTATTTCAATTTTGAGGAACGAAAAGATAACAGCAGATGATGTTGCGATCATTCGAGGCGCAGTAGAGGGACCATACTTCCACAGCAAGAAGATCACAAAAAGCATCCTTAATGAGCTATGTGACGTATTCAGGAGTCCTATGGAATTTTGCAAGCAAAATTATGTTTGCAATGATCGCGGCGCAAAATCTTGTTTAGTCATTGGCCAGATTGCAATGGCGTGGTTTTATGTTGAAGATTTGGACAGGCTCAAGTTGTTTTGCGAGATTCTGTCTGGCAAAAAGCTAGCAGAGAACCCACAGGACAGGGCCGCGCACGCACTCAGGGAGTATCTGCTGAAAAACGGTGTTCAGCATGGGCCGAAACCTCGAAGTGAAACGGCAAAAAAGGTGCAGTCTGCGATCAAAAGTTTTATGGAATACCGGGAGGTTGCAAAAATTTATGCAATCGAGCCGGTCTACCGTTTCCCGCTTGTTGAGCCAGTCCGAACCAACTCCTTTGATCTTCTCAGCGTCTAACGAGGCACCCATGAACAAAGCAAAACTGAAAACCTACATCGACACCCTGAAAGCCTACCGCAAGGCAGAAGCGGATATGCAGCAAGCAGCGAGGGAGCTAACTGGCGATCTGTTCGCGGATCGTTACAGCGGGCCGATGATCGCGGAAGCGACTGGTTGGTCAAAGACGAGCGTTTACAAAGTCGCCAAGGGTCAATGGCTGGCATCGGCTGATTACCTGGAGGCGATGATCGGCTTGGCTAGCGGTGAGCCGGTAATCAAGCAGCGTGTCTCCCGAGCAGCACAACCTGATTTCCACGGAGCCTGAACCATGAGCAAAAAAGAGATCGCACAAATCACGCTCCGCGATGGCGTCTGGCGGATTGATGCGCCTGGCGTAAAGGATGGTTTCGTCTGCATGGGTGACCGTCCAGCGGATCGGGCGGCATGGTTCGCGGAGATGGAATACGGCTACGGTACGCCACATTCCAAGCCGTGGCCTCCTGGTGAATGGTCCTGCGAAAAGGATCGAGCGGTGTACTATTCAGCGAGCGATACCGTCGAGCTATCACCCGAGGCCCAAGCTATCCTGCTTGACCAGCCCGAGCCAGCGGACGGGCAGCCGGTTGAAGGTGGTGCCCTGTGTATCGCTTGCATCTGCGGCCTGGCTGCTGTGGTGATCCTGCTGATCGCAATGGTGGTCGGTATAGTGCAGAGCTTCGCTGCGCTGCTCGATGACAGCCCAACAGCGGCGACTGGTGCACTGCTAGCGGCTTGGTGTGGGATTACTGCGTGGTTCGGGGCGTGGTCGCTGGATATTGGAGGTTGATATGGATTCGATATTGAAGCAGCGGGAATTGGTGGAGAGACGGCTAAGAGAGCCGGATGATATGGGCGAGATGGCATGGGTGTTTAAGGTGGTGAGTGCAGCGGCTGTCGATGGTGACACCTTTGACGCTGTTCTCGACCCTGGTTTTGGCTTTTGGAAAAAGGAGCGGTTTCGCCTGCTACGTTGCAACGCTCCAGAGCGTGGGCAACCTGGCTGGGCTGCGGCTAAAGAAGCGTTGGCTGCCGCCGTTAGCTGGGAAACCGGAACCTATCTTTGGTCCCGAAAGACCAAGCGTGACAAGTACGGCCGCTATCTTGCCGACGTTTGGTTCAGTGGTCGCCAGCAATGGCTTTCCGACATCATGCTTGCCAGTGGGCTGGTCGAGGAGTACTTGCCATGAGTGACGATTTACTAAAGCGTGCTCGCCAGTGGGCGGATCGGTTCGGACCATCCAACTGCTGGACCGGAACATCGGGCGAAGCAGCTACGATCATTCACCATCTTTTGGAAGTGATCGAGGCGAAGCAGGCGGAGGTTGATAGTCTGAGCGTCAGGCTGTCAGGACAACGGCTAGAGGGCACGGTTGAGGAGGTGATGATTTATGGGCACGAGATTAGAAGCAGTGACGGGTGCGGAGTACGATGCTGCAAGAAGAAAATTCATGGGCAGCCACAGTCTGGAGCGGTTCAGGCGGAGCCCACTGGAATTCCAGTTGATGGCCAAGGGGATGCTCCAAGATAAGGACTCCAGCGCGTACGCTTTTGGCAGGGCGTTTCATTGCTGGTTCCTGGAGGGTGAGGCGGAGTTCCATCATCGGTATGTGGTATCGGAGGGACCAATTAACGAAAAGACTCTCAAGCCCTACGGTCGCGATACCAAAGCGTTTCAGGAGTGGATGGCTGATAACCTCATGCCGGGGCAGGAACTGATTACCGGCGAGGAATTCAGCCGGATACAGCAGATGGCGGAAGCGACTAAGGAGACTGCTGGAATCGAGATGCTTGACAATGGGCAGCCAGAGCAGACCATTCGAGGCGACATCTTTGGCGTTGATTGCCAGAGTAGGCTGGACTGGCTGAACGTTATGGCAGGCTACTTTGTAGACGTCAAAACCGATGCGGAACTTGACACCTTTGTCTATCGCTTCGGTAAATTCGGCTATGCTAGACAGCTTGCGTTTTACCGTGAGATGGTTCGGGCGTTGGGTACCGGTCATGAGTGGTCAGTCTTTGTCCTTGCCATCGAAAAGGAAATGCCGTTTCGCTCGCAACTTTACCGGGTGATGGATTCGACGCTATTAGCAGCGCGGGAGGAAGTGATCCAAGCACTAGACCAATACAAGCAGCTTCGCTTGCGTGAAGAAGATTTTGAGTGGCCGATTTCATTGGCTTATGGGCAGAAAGTGGAGGTGATCTAGTGGAATTGTATTCGACAAGAGTGGTCAAGCCGCGCCGAACATTCCTTTACGGCGTGGGCAAAATCGGGAAGTCAACGTTTTGCAGTGAGGCACCAGGCGTTGTGTTTATCCAGACGGAAGACGGCCTGGCTAACATCGATGCCGTCACCTTCGGGCTCTGTACCGATCCCGAGCAGGTGTTCGACCAGATCGGCCAATTGCGAACGCAGGAGCACCAGTTTCAGAACCTCGCCATTGATTCTATCGACTGGTTCGAGAAGCTAGTTCATGAGCGAATCTGCCATGAGGCTAGCGTCTCCAGCCTAATTGACATGGGCCACGGACGCGGCTACACGATGGCCCAAGGTTGGTTCAACAGGCTAACCAGGGAGCTAGATGCATTGATTGCTGAGCGTGGCATGGGTGTCTTTTTGATCGCCCACGCTGAGCCGGTGCGGTTCGAAGATCCCGACACCGCAAGCTATGACCGTTGGCAACCTAAGCTTGCCAATCTGGTCGTCAAACACTTGCGGGAATGGTGCGATGAAATCTTCTTTGCTTGCGAGAAAGTCGCGGTTAAGAAGGAAGAGGGGAAGATGGGGCGAGAGGTCGCAAAGGCTGTTCGCGCAGGCGGACGGATCCTGAGGACCACTCCGAAGCCGTCAGCGATGGCGGGCAATCGCTTAAAGGGGATCCCTGAAGAGATCCCTTTGAGCTATGCAGAGTACGCGAAGTATCTACCACAAAATCAGGAGGTGAAGAGCAATGGCTGAACTAGGAATCAATTGGGATGAAGTGCCAGAGGAGCGGACATATACACCGATCCCCGATGGAGACTACTTCGTAGAAATCACATCGGCGGAGCGTGATGATAACCAGATGGAAGGTACCAGTACACTCAAACTGGAGTACACCATCATCGATCAAAGCCCGTTCAACGGTCGGACGGTGCGGAGCAATCATTCACTGTACCATCCGGACCAATCGCGGGTTGAGATTGGTATGGCAACGCTCCAGAACGTTTGCCGAGCGATTGGGCTGATGCGACCTACTGACGATCAGCAGTTCCTTGGTGGTCAATGCTTCGTTCGTCTGGTGGCGTCCACCGGGAAGAATGGCAAGACGTATACCAACATCAAAGTGTGGTGGTCTGTTGACTCACAAGCACCTCCTCAAAAGGGCGGAGCAATGAAGGCACCAGCGGCCATGCCAACGGCACCGACGCCACCTCCACAGCAGCGACCAGCGGCACCTCCATCGGGTCCGCAGGTGTGGAAGCCTGGAGCAGTGCAACCACCCAAGGGATTCTGATCGGAGGCAGTCATGGAAGATGAGACGCTAAGATGGCTCGATACTACCGCAGGCTGGCTAGCGTCTCGCTTCCGAACGCCTAAAGATGAGGTCTACCAGATGCTGGCGTTGCAGTTGGTATCTGGTCAGCCGAGAAAGTTTGCCCGGCTCCGCGTCATGCGTGAGCTTGGGCAGTCGGAGAGGGCTCACCAGGGGCCATCGGTTGAACGTGAGGCGGTAGAGATGGGCCAGTCAGTAGCGGAGCTGACAGCGGCAGAGGTGCTAGATGAGCGATCCTGGCTGATCGTCCAACTGCGGGTGCAGCATGGTTACACCGTGAAACAGGTGGCCGATCAGCTTGGGATCTCTCGGCAGCGTGTTGGGCAGATTTACACACAGGCGATTGAACGATTGAGGGAGGAATTGGGATGAGCGGCGAAACACCATCGGACTTGTTGGCGACTCTGAGGAAGCAATTCGGCAAGATTCACACTGAGCTAGCAGCCGGTAAGCAGGAGGCAGCGGAGGCAAGGCTAGATGCACTTGATCAGATGATCGAGGTACTGCAATTCGAGGATGAGCAGAACCGAAAGTTGATGGGCGTTGATGAAGAAGGGGCTATCGTCTGGCGTTTGCTTGTCGAAGGTGACAGCCTCAAAGCGGGCGATCAAATATGGGATGGATTCGACCAGGAATGGCGAGATATACCGGAGGATGAGCACGGAGTCGATGTAGAGGAGCACCGTGTTATTCGCCGTAAAATCTTCATTCCTGGGTGAATAACCATGCAGCCAAGATGGTATCAGACGGAAGCAGTGGAGGCTATCGCTGCGCACTTCGCCACTAGCAACACCAGCCCGGCGATCATCCTTCCCACTGGGGCTGGCAAGTCGCTGGTAATTGCCATGCTAGCCCAGAGGATGGTCGCCAATGGTGGCCGGGTCGCGGTGTTCCAACATAGGGCAGAACTGATTCGGCAGAACGCACAGAAGTTTCAAGCGATCTGTCCTGATGTTCCGGTTGGGATCTGGTCCGCCAGTCTCAACCAGAAGAGCGGCAGTCAGCCTGTGGTCTTTGCTGGGATCCAGTCAGCGGCGAAGGAGGAGAGCCTGCTACACCTCGGCTGGCGGGATCTGATCATTGCTGATGAGTGCCACTTGATCCCGCCAGATGGTGATGGGCAATGGCTTTCGATGCTTCGCTACTGGCAACGGCTCAACCCTGATTTCCGATTTGCTGGTTTGACTGCTTCACCTTGGCGGCTGGATAGCGGGTCGATCATCGGGCCGGATAGGATCCTCCAGACGGTGGCGTTTTCGGCGCCGATCACCAGACTGATTGAGGAGGGCTATCTCTGCAATTTGATAAGCAAGGATCCAGACAACCACATCGACACGTCGGGTGTTAAGATGGCTGGCGGTGAGTACATCCTAAAGCAACTCGATGATGCTGCCAGCAAGGACGCGGCGAAGGTCGATCTAGCTTGCCGGGAACTGGTGGCTAGGACTGCTGGACGCAATTCGGTGCTAGTCTTTTGCTGTGGTCGCAAGCATGCTCGCATGGTGGTCGAATCGATCGCGAATCTGGAGCCGGGAAACGTTGCCTACGTTGATGGGACTACCAGCAAAAGCGAGCGGGAGGATACCCTGGAAGCTTTTGCATCGCAGCAGTTCAAGTACCTCGTAAACATCGATGTCTTGACCACCGGATTTGACGCTCCTTGCATTGACGCCATCGCCATGCTTCGCCCGAGCCAATCGAAGGGGCTCGTCTACCAGATGATCGGGCGAGGGTTGAGGACGCATCAGAGTAAGCAGGACTGCTTGGTCCTAGACTTCGCGGGGAACCTAATCACGCATGGCCCGATCGATTCCTTTGCCGATGACTACCGAACTACCCAGCGTAGCGAAGGTGGCGAGGCACCTAGTAAGGTTTGCCCGGAATGCAAAGAGATTGTCCACGCAGCAGCAACCCAGTGTAGCCAGTGCGATTACCAGTTTCCCGAAAAGGAGATCAAGCACGACATTCGGCCTGCGGAGGTTCGGGTGCTGTCAGGTGGTGAGGACGCGATGGAGACCGTGGACGTGGAAAGCGTGAGCTACAGCGTTTATGCACCGGACCACAAACCGCGAATGCTGCGTGTCACCTACAAGCTAATCGGAGCGGCGGCTGTTGCTGAGTACATCTGCTTGGAGCATACCCAAGGATCCTGGCAGCAGAAGAAAGCAGCGGCCTGGTGGAAAGAGCGGTCAGATGTCCCGGTTCCCGATTCCGTTTGGGCTGCGTATCGCCTCCACAAGGCAGATGAAAGTGCTATTGCGTCACCTCGGCAACTCGTTCTAAAGTGGACCAAAGGAAAGCGATGGCCGGATATCGTTCAGTACATCGGCATTCAGAAAGCGATCATGGACGCTGGCTACTTGGCTGATTTGGGCGATACGATTTACATCGATCGGGATATTTTTCGAGGGCTGAAAAAAGGAGGTTAGGTCATGGGCTGGCAGAGCACATACACCGAAGGGGCGGCAAGGGCGGAAAAGATCCGCAAGTCAAAGAAGCTTAGCGAGTCGCGGAAGTCAATCATCATGGCGACGGAACAGGCTAGCATGGATACGCCGTGCGACATCGGTTTGCCATGGGTCAGCGATGAAGCAGAGCGGCTGATACATCAGTTAATCGAGGAGGAAGGCGTCAAGGGAATCCGCTTGGTAGAGGAACGCTGGTTGTCATCGATCTTCCAAGAGCGAACGCGGGTGTTCTCGCTGATTCGTCAACACTTCTGCGATCCCACTGAATCAGTCGAGCAGGGTTTGAACCGTCGCCTTGGGCTGACGCTCAGGCCATCAGGCCAGTACAACAAAAGCAAGGTCTATTGCGACCAGCTCAAGCACGCTTACCAGTTGGCATGGTCGAAGATTCAGTCCGGCTATCAGCGACCAAAGGAGAAGTCACCAGAGCAGCGATCACAGGAGAAGTACAACGAGAATTGCCGGAAGAAGCACATTCAAAAGCACCAGAAGCGGCTGATAAAGGCAGGTGCAGAATGAATTTGGGCAGCATACCAAAGGAGCTATTAGACCAGCCGAACTGGGTCCGCTGGTGGTATACACCAGACGGGAAAAAGATGTTCGTTGGCAAGAGCAACGACCGATCAACCTGGCATACCATAGACGATCTGGCTACCTCAGAGGCAGTGGCGTTTGTCATCCCAGAAGCCGGCCAGTATGTAGGAGTCGATCTGGACGATGTTATCGGGCTGGATGGCGTGATGAGCGATGAGGCCAGCGAGATTCTTAACCGCTTCATCGGTGTTGCCTACGCTGAATTGTCGCCATCTGGTAGCGGGCTGAAGCTGATCACCAGGGGACGCAAGCCGGAATGGGCAAAGTGCGAGCTAAGCACCTGGCTGGAGTGCTACGATCACAATCGATTCTGGTGCATGACTGGGCGACCAGTGGATCCCAGCGAAGCGGACTGGATGGAAATCAAAGACGGGCAGGAGGCGATCGACTGGCTTTGTGATAAGTACCTGAGACCAGCCCAGCCGGTGAAGCGACCAAAGCAGATCCAGGTGGTCACCACCGAACCGGCCAGCGGATCGCTTATCGATCGTGCAGAAGCTTACGTTGCAGCCTACCCACCAAGCTTGGAAGGTGGTCGCAACAATGCAGCGTTCAAGCTTGCCGGCCATCTGTTTGCGATCGACCACTACGGCGAACGGCTAACGGTGGACCAGTGTTTCCACCTCGTTTGGCAGTGGAACTGTGGACTACCCAACCCACTAGATGAAATGGAAATCCGCTCGGCGGTGGAGTCGAGCAGTCGCAACGGCACACCGATGGAAACCAAGCCAGCCACCTCCAGGGCTGTCACCGTTGCTAGGGTGCTGTCTAGTGACGATGAGATTCAGCCATCGCTAAACGATCTGATCGAAGGCGTGAAGGACGCCCACACGGCAGGCTGGCCAGCACGACTGATGCGGCCACCTGGTTTTATGGGTGAGGTCGTAGACTTTATCCAGCAGCAGAACCCTCGGCCATCTGCGATCCTTGCCCTCCCTGCTGCAATCGCTCTACAGGCTACCTTGCTTGGTAACAAGTGGCGGGACAAATCTGGCAACCGTGCGAATCTTTACCTGATCGCAGTCGCTCCGCCAGGTGCAGGTAAAGCAGCACCTATCCGGGTTGTCCAGGATGTGCTCACAGCGGCAGGGGCTGAGGAACTGTGGGGAGGTAAGCCCTCCAGCGATTCAGCAATGGCGTCGGATATGCGGGTAAAGAGCACAAAGCTGTACGTCTGGGATGAGTTCGGAAAGTTCCTTCAGAAAACCAAAATGACCAGCGGCGGCAGTGCCACACTCAACACGATCCAAGATGCAATGCTTGAGCTGTGGTCTATCAATGGCGGGACGTGGAAGCAGAAGAGCTATTCTGATTCCAAGCTAAACAAACAGGTTGACGACCCTTGCATGTTGCTACATGGATCGACCACACCGGGTACGCTTTGGGCTGGGTTCGATGAGTCGAATCTGCTAGATGGTTTCTGTGCTCGCCTACTGATTTTCCAAGAGCATCAGTACGGACCACTTCAGGAGACGGAACAGCAAGCCCCTCCAGATTCGATCAT
>Ga0315902_10009562_pt1 | contig 12946 bp, 13 predicted proteins | sample LakEriMetagenome_9_FD_203523 | JGI IMG/M metagenome (GOLD analysis project Ga0315902, IMG submission 203523) | Freshwater fungal communities from buoy surface, Lake Erie, Ohio, United States - Buoy 12 MA117 | ecosystem: Environmental > Aquatic > Freshwater > Lake > Lake biofilm | place: USA... | reverse complement strand
CTCACTTCGGCCGCTGATCGATCACCCGCCGGGCCTTGCCCTGCGAGCGCTCGATGCCGTTCGGGTCCAGCACATCCACGCGACAGCTCACGCCGATGAGAGTCTTGATCCGCTGCTGCAGCTCGCGGGCCATGCCCGCACGGTCGGATGCCGCGAAGGCCGGCTGCACTTCGCACCGCACCAGCACCTCGTCGAGGTGCCCTTCACGGGTGACCACGATCTGGTAATGCCCCGTCAGCTGCGGCTGCTGCAGCACCAGCTCCTCCACCTGGGTGGGGAACATGTTGACGCCGCGGATGATGAGCATGTCGTCGCTGCGGCCCACGATCTTGCCCATGCGCCGCATGCTGCGGGCGGTAGGCGGCAGCAGGCGCGTGAGGTCACGCGTACGGTAGCGGACGATCGGCAGGCCTTCCTTGGTCAGCGTGGTGAAGACGAGCTCGCCTTCGCTGCCGTCGGGCAGCACCTCGCCGGTGTGTGGGTCGATGATCTCGGGGTAGAAGTGGTCTTCCCAGATCACCGGGCCGTCCTGCGTCTCCACGCACTCGCTGGCCACGCCCGGGCCCATCACCTCGCTCAGGCCGTAGATGTCCACGGCCTTGATGCCGGCGCCGCGTTCGATGTCGGCGCGCATGGCCTCGGTCCAGGGCTCGGCGCCGAAGATGCCCACCTGCACCGACATGGCCGAGGGGTCCTTCCCCTGGCGTCGGTACTCCTCGATGATCACCTGCATGTAGCTGGGCGTGACCATGATGATGTCGGGCTGGAAGTCCTCGATCAGCTGCACCTGCTTCTCGGTCTGCCCGCCGCCCATCGGGATGACGGCGCAGCCCAGCTTCTCCGCGCCGTAGTGCGCGCCCAGGCCGCCGGTGAACAGGCCGTAGCCGTAGGACACGTGGACGCGGTCGCCGCGGCGGCCACCCGCGGCGCGGATGCTGCGCGCCACCAGGTCAGCCCAGCGGTCGATGTCGCCTTGGGTGTAGCCCACGACGGTGGGCTTGCCGGTGGTGCCCGATGACGCATGGATGCGCACGATGCGCTCGCGCGGTACGGCGAACATGCCGAAGGGATAGTTCGCGCGCAGATCGGCCTTGCCGGTGAAGGGGAACTTCGCCAGGTCGGCCAGGGTCTTGCAGTCCGACGGGTGCACGCCCTTGGCATCGAAGGCCTGGCAGTAGTGGGGCACGTTTTCGTAGGCGTGCTGCAGCGTCCACTGCAGACGCTGCAGCTGCAGGGCCTGGAGTTCATCGCGGCTGGCGCGCTCGATGGGCTCGAGTTCGGTGGGCGCGGGGGTGAACACGGGCATGGGTGTGTCTCCGTCGATCTGTTTGTGGTCTTGCGATGCAGCTCGGCAGGTGCAGCGAAACGGGCCTCAGCCCTGCCGCCCCACGGGCAGGCCCTCTATGAGCGGCTTGCCCTTCATCGTGTACGAGCGGCCACGAAAGGCTGCCACGCGCTCGCCCTTCTGGTTGGTGACCGTGATGTCGTAGACGCCGGTGCGGCCCGACTTGCTGACCTCCACCGCCTGCGCCGTCAGGACATCGGCCAGCCTGGCGGCGGCCAGCAGGTTGACGTCGAAACCCGAGGCCACGGTCAGCTCGTTGTAGGCGTTGCAGGCGAAGGCAAAGGCGCTGTCGGCCAGGGTGGTGATCAGCCCGCCATGGCAGATGGCGTGGCCGTTGAGCATGTCCTGGCGCACGGTCATGCGCGCGGTGCAGGTGCCCGGGCCGACGGCGTCGATCGAGATGCCCAGCGACTTCGAGGCATGGTCGTCCTTGAGCATGGCATCGCAGGTGGCCTGCGCGACGTCTTGAGGGGTGGCGGTCATGTCGGTGTCCTCGTGCGGCCAAGCGGCTTCAGCGGTCGCGGAAGACCGGCGCGCGCTTGGCGCGAAAGGCGGACACGCCTTCGACGAAGTCGTGCGCGGCGCCCAGGCGGCCCTGCACCTGGGCCTCGTTCACCAGCGCGGCGTCGAAGTCCATCGTCATGGCTGCGTCCAGGGCCAGGCGGGTCTGCGCCAAGGCCTGCGAAGGCATCTTCGCCAGCCGCACGGCCAGTGCCTTCACTTCGTCACCCAGGGCTGCGTCATCGACGCAGCGCCATATCAGCCCCATCTGCACGGCTTCCTCGGCAGACAGCTTGTCCCCCGTCATCGCCAGGGCGAGGGCCCGCGCGCGGCCCACCAGCCGCGGCAGCAGCCAGGTGCCCGCGCAGTCCGGGACGAGGCCGATCTTCGAGAAGGCCTGGATGAAAGACGCGCTGCGCGCTGCGATGACGATGTCGCAGCACAGCGCGAAGTTGACGCCTGCCCCGGCGGCCACCCCGTTGACGGCGGCGATGACGGGCACAGGCATGGAGCGCACGCGGTTGGCCAGCGGCCGGTAGTAGCGCTCGATCACGGCGGCCACGTCGGGCGGCCCGTCGGTGCCGGCCATGGCCGGGTCGTTCAGGTCCTGGCCGGCGCAGAAACCGCGGCCGGCACCGGTGATCACCACCACCTTGACTTGAGCATCGGCCTCAGCAGCGTCCAGCGCCGGCAGCAGCAGGCCGTGCATCGCCTGGGTGAAGCTGTTCAATGCCGCGGGGCGGTTCAGGGTAATCGTCAATACCCCTTCTGCCCGATCCAACAGGACAGGGGTTTCGGCGGGGCTGGACCTGTCTGGCACTGGAGGCACGGCGTCACCTCTTTTCGAGTTAATCGACTTTTCGGTCGGTTAATTGTAGCCCGAATGAAGTTCTCCGCCACACACCTCTTGGCCGACTTCTACCCGTTAGCCGTCAAAGCAAGCTGAAAGCCCGTGCTGACATCCCGGCGAATGCCGACTGAAGCATGTCGCGGACGTACGGCTGGGTTTGGACGGACGGCTCGCTGGGAGCATCGGCAACTTGTTCATCCGTCGCAGACCCAGGATGCACAAGGGCGGCACCTTACCAACGCAGCACACGCGACCCGAGAGATGCACCCAGGAGACCTGTGGCAGCAATGCCGATCGAGTACCACACCGCCACGAAGGCCACCGAAGGCTCCGGGCATGACAGCGCATACCCGAAAGCACCCAGCGATCCCGCGAACAAGCCCGCAGCAAAGCCAGCTGCACGGAGCCGGATGGGTGCGAGGCCTCGCAAGGCCCAGAGCGCTGCGGCCAAAGCGGGCAAGGCCAGGAGGAGCACGCTGCCGGAGCAACTCCACCACGACGGCCCGAGAACCAAGGGGAGTCGGTGGCCCTCCGGCGCCGTGGCCAGGGAGACCGCCCCGGCCACTCCCATCGTCAGGATCACTGCCGCCAGGGCATGGGGAAGCCGTCCGAGCGGGGCAGCCGGCTTGGACAGGCGCGCGACCAGTCCTGCAGCCGTCAGGGCGAGTGCCCCGGCGTAGGCCATCTTCACCCAGGGCGCGGGTGTGGCAAAAACACCTTCGGGAACGAGCCCGAAAACCGCGACAGCCAGCGTGACGCTGAGCAGGAGACCGAACAACGCGGCAGGCGAAAGGCGCCGCGCCGCCACCAAGGTCGGAGCCGGACCTGCGTCACGGGCGAGCAGGTCGATGAGGGTATGAGTCTTCATGGGTCGGTCCTCATGGAATCCACCTCCCGGCATGCCTCATCACAACGGCTCCTTGCGTCGGACCAGTTCCGCCAGTCGCTTCAGCCCCCGGTGCACCTGCACCTTGATCGCCGACTCCGAAGCACCGGCTTGTCGCGCCGCTTCGGCCACGGACAGGCCCTCGAGCTTGGTCAACACGATCGCCCGCCGCTGCACGGGCGGCAATTCATCCAACAGTTTCTCCAGGTCGCGCCGGGCGCCGGCTTGCGACTCGTCGGCCACCAGGAGATGTTCCTCGATGTCGTCGATCGGGTCATGCAGGGCTTCCCGTCGCCCGCGCCGCCGCCAGTGATCGACCCATTTGTGGCGAGCGATCGAAATCACCCAGGCGCTGACAGGCAGCGTTGGATCGTAGGTTCCTCGATGCAGATGCAAGGCCAACAACGTCTCCTGGAGCAGGTCCTCGACCTCGTCGGGGAAAGCCGACAGGCGCCGCCGCAGATAGCCGCGCAGGCGCGAGGCGATCAGGGTCAAGCTGCTTCGGTAGGCGTCCTCGTCACCTGCCTGCGCGCGCAGCCACAAGGGCATCAAGGCGGCCTCGAATTCGTCGGGGCGGGGTTCCAATGTCAATACGTCCCAAGAAGCTTGCCGGTTACATCCACCGGAGAAACAAGTTGACGCCCTCAATGCTGCCGGACCGATAAAAGATCGTCCGGTTTTGTAACCAGAGCCGGGTCTGCGGCGAATAGCCTTTTAGCCGTGCCTCAAGCGCGCCTTGGGCGTGCCTTCGACTCGGGCGCTCACTTCCCTTCACTAGGAGACCATATGAACCGCCGATCATTGACCCGATGGATTGCCTTTTCGCTGCTCGGTGCCTCAATCGGTGCCCACGCCATGGAGATCCGCGCCTACGACGCCACCACCCTGGCCGGTCTGCAGAACGCTGGAAAGCCCGTGGCCCTGCACTTCCATGCCGATTGGTGCCCGACCTGCGTCAACCAGAGCAGAACCCTGAACCAGTTGAAGGCGTCGGGACAACTGCAGGGCATGACGGTGCTGGTGGCCGACTATGACAAGGAAAAGGATCTGAAACGCCAACTCAGGGTCCGCTCGCAATCGGTGCTGGTCGTCTTCAAAGGGACGGCAGAGGTAGCGCGCAGCGCTGGGGAGACCCAGCCAGAGCCGCTGAGGCTCGCGCTGGCCAAAGCGCTCTGAGCAGCCAGTCGATCCTGCCATGGTGTCCGCACCCGAACTCGGTCTGGCCTGGCTGGCGGGCAGCCTGACCACGCTCAACCCCTGTGTGTTCCCCTTGCTGCCGCTCGTGCTCGGTGGCGCAGTGCAGGAAAACCGCCTGGCCCCGGTGGCCATGGGCGCCGGGATGGTGTCCGCTTTTGCGCTTCTGGGCTTGCTTGTGGGCGTGGCCGGCGACGCGCTAGGCCTCGACCCGGACCACATCCGCATGGCGGGTGCCGTGTTGCTGATGGCCTTCGGCGTCGTCATGCTCACGCCGCCTTTGAACGAACGGTTCACCCACCTCATGGCGCCCATGGCCACCGGAGCACACAACGCCTCGTCACGCTTCCACACCGGCTCGCTGGGCGGCGCCTTCATGGTGGGCGGTCTGCTCGGCATGGTCTGGAGCCCCTGCTCAGGGCCCATGCTGGCCAGTGCCTTGACGATCGTCGCCACCGAGGGGGGCGCGATCCGCGGGACGGTGGTGCTGGGCGTTTTTGGCTTGGGTGCGGCCACCGTACTGGTGGCAGCCGCCTACGCCTCCCGCGCCGGCTTCGGACGCGTCCGTGGCTGGGTCATGGCGCATATGGAACGCGTCAAGCGTGGCTTCGGTGCGTTGGTGCTGCTGCTCGGTCTGGGCATCCTGCTGGGAGCAGACAAGTGGCTGGAGGCGCAACTGCTGCAGGTGATGCCGCAAGGCTGGATCAACCTGACGACGCGCTTCTGACGGGCGATCCCAGGACCGCCGCTGCCAGCTCGTCGAAACTGTCGACGACGAAGTCGTAGCGACGGCTGGGGTGCGGGTCGGGCGGTCCGTCCGGCCCCCACTCCAGGGGGCGGCGCACGAAGGCGGTGGGCATGCCCACATCCTGCGCAGCCTGCAGATCGAAGTTGTGGCAAGCCACCATCAGCACCTCGCCGGGGGAAGCGCCGATCCAGGCACAGGCCTGCCGATAAGCCTGTGCATGGGGCTTGTAGGTGCCGATCATCTGACACGACACCACGGCATCCCAGACCAGGGCGTTCAGCCGCGACACGTCGATGACCAGCGGCAGCGGCAGCATCGTGAACGACACCACCGGCAGCCTCTGACGCAGGGCGCTCAACGCGGGCGCAAAGTCTGGCCAGGCGCGCAGGCGGTGCCAGCCGCGCCAGAGATGGAGCCTGACGTCAGGCTCCAACGCAGGCAAGCCATGCGCCAGGATGGCCTCGTCCAGCGCTCGCAGGTGGACATCGTCCATGTCGAAGGCCGGACGGACCTGTCCGACGATGCCCTTCATCGTGCGACGGCGCCAGTCGTTCACGAAGGCGTGCGCATCGAGGTCACGGCCCTGCCAGGCTTGCACCTGGCGCACCTCGTCGACCAGGCTTCCATGCCAGTCCAGCACGGTGCCACCCGTGTCGAAGGCGATCGCGCGGTAGTTCATCTTCAGACCTCTGCCGCGTACTCGCCCCGGGCGGGGTAGTCCTTGGCGATGGCGAAGTCGATGGCGCCCAGCAGATCCTGGAACGAGGGTCGGGCAAAGGGCATGGTCTGGGTGGCGCCGTAATACAGAGTGCCGTCCGCGCGCACGATGAAGAGGCCGGGCTCGCTGAAGAGCGCCGGTTCCTCGATGCCGATCGATGTGGCGCCGCGCGAGGCGCTGAGGTACAGGCCCCACTGCCGGGCGCTGCGCAGGCTCAGGCCATACCCGACGCGCAGCGCCTGAGCCTGGATCTTCTCGGCCATGGCCCGGCCCCGCTCTGCGTCGTCGCTGCTGATGGCCACCGTGTTCACGCCCCTCTTGCTGAATTCAGGTGTCAGCCGCTCCAGTTCCATCAGGTACTTCGCACAGATCGGACAGTGCAGACCCCGGTAGAAGACGATCAGGTCGAAGCGCTCACCGGGCATCTGGCCCAGCGTGAAACGCTCACCGTTCGTCAGGGGGACTTCCAGCGCCGGGACGGGCTGACGGGGCATCAAGGCAGTGGGGCTCATGGGAATTCCTCGAGTGGGCGCCCGGCTGAGCCGGGCGATGTCGCAACAGGCGATGCCGCAACGCCCGGAGATTCTCTTGAACGCCAAGCGGCATGAAGTTCAGGAACGATTGCTTTTCGTACATTGAGACGGCAGACTGACCCCCGTGCACCCAACCGCCTTCCCAAGACTGGACCGGCTGTCGGCCTTGCTCGAAGGCCTGGCGCCCGCCATGTCGGTGACGGCGCAATCGACGCAGACGCGTCTGGACCCAGCCCCCAAGCCACCCCATGGGCCGGGCCTTTCCATCTACCTCTCGATGGACAAGCCCTTGCGTCTGGAATGGGCGGGTCAGCACCTGTCCGCTCTGGCGCCAGCCGTGGGTGTCATACGTTGGGGTCTGCCCCATCGCGTCGTCGATGCCGAAGGACAAGTGCCCGTCCGTCTCATCGCCATCCAGTGCCGCTTGACGGGGCCCGTGGCGCCGCTGTTCCTGGGGGAATTTGGGGCGCCATGCCTGCTGACATCGTCGAGCGATGAGCCGGCACTGCGATCCGCCATGAACCTGATCGACGCCGAACTCAGCGCACCGCGGTGCGGCCAACCCGCTCTGCTGCACCGTGCAGCGGACATCCTGTTCGTCGGCTTGCTGCGTCATCTCGTCGCGAATCCAGGCGGTCGGCCTGCAGGACTGTTCATGGGCCTGGCGGATTCACGGATCGCCAAAGCGTTGGTGGCCATGCACCAGAGCCCTGGTGGTGATTGGACCCTGGAGCGCCTGGCCGCTGAAGCTGGCATGTCACGAACAGCTTTCGCGACCATCTTTCGCGACCTGATGGACAAGACCCCTGGCAAATACCTCTGCGCGCTGAGACTTGCCCTGGCCGAGCGGGCCGTCAGCTCGGGCAAGGGGCTGAAGGAGGCAGCACGAGTGGTCGGCTACAGGAATGCCTCCGCGTTATCCAGAGCGCTGACGAGATCCCGCGGGATGTCGCAGTCTTCGACGTAAGCACCCGCTTGAAGAAACGGTGCCTAGACAGCGATCGCCCAGAGCAAGAAGGCACCAGGAGCATCAGGGCTGAAGCGACCCGCAATACCCAACCCGCACCGGCGAGCCAGGTCGACCCGCTGAGGTTCGGCGAAGCGAGGATCAAGGCCCAGCCGAAAGCCAGCCGGACGGCCAGCTCAGCGTAGTGCTTGAACGCCGGTCATGCGAAGCACGCCAGGAACGCCCTGGCCGCTGCAGGTCGAGTGCACGCAGCCACTCCAAAGGCGACGAGAAACAGGCCGAGCAGCGTGACCAACCCGGTAGCTGACAGGACAACCAGCGAAGATGTGTCCACCGCAGACCCCCGAGGGGAAGTCTGGCACACGGGGACGCGACTAGGTGTTCGCCAGAGGCTGACGAGCCACCCACCACTTGTGCGCTTCCATCACCAGCGGCAACGCCAGCGCCAGCCCCAGCAGCTCCAGCCAGTGCAGCAGGGGCACCGGCTGCACGCCCAGCACCTGCTGCAGGCCGGGGGTGTACAGCGCTGCGATGTGCAGCGCCTGGGCCGCCAGAGTGCCAAACAGCAGGATGGGATTACGAAGCGGACTGTGGCGAAACACTGAAATCGTCTCTGAACGGCTGTTGAAGGCCTGCAGGTTCTCGAACAGCACCATCAGGAGCAACACGCTGTTTCGGGCCTGGTCGACGCTCATCCCGCGCTGGAGCATCCATTGGTAGGCCACAAAGGCCATCGAGCCCATCACGAGCCCGGAGAGCACCACCCGTTCGATCATGAGTCGATCAAAGACACCCTGGTTCGTAGGACGTGGCGGCCGCTTCAGCTCGTTCCCCTCCGCGGGCTCGAATGCCAGGGCCACATCCTGGATGCCGTTGGTCACGAGGTTCAACCACAGGAGCTGTACCGCCAGCAGCGGCAGTGGCAAGCCACTGATGACGGCAAGTGCGAAGAGGACGATCTCAGCAGCACCGGTCGAAATGAGCAGAAAGATCACCTTGCGCACGTTGCCGTAGGCCACCCGACCTTCCTCGACACCGGCGACGATCGAAGCGAAGTTGTCGTCGGTCAGGACGATGTCGGAGGTCTCCCGCGCCACGTCGGTGCCTCTCTTGCCCATGGCAACGCCCACGTGTGCTGCTCGAAGGGCCGGAGCGTCGTTGACTCCATCGCCAGTGACCGCCACGAAGTGGCCCTGACGCTGCAGTGACTGCACGATCTGCAGTTTCTGCTGTGGCTCGACACGCGCGAACACCCGGCTGCCCGCGCACAGCGCGTCGAAGGTGGGCGACAAGGGCGAGCCCACCCTGGCACCGTCTTGCTGGGTGGCGCTGGCCAGCTGTCCACCGGTACAGACTTCACTCGGATCGCTTGCCAGGTTCAGGTCTCTTGCCACCGCAAGCGCAGTCAGCGGGTGGTCACCGGTGACCATGCCCACCGTGATGCCCGCGCTGCGGCACTCATCCAGCGCCGCCCGCGCCTCGGCACGGGGTGGGTCACTCATGGCGGCCAGGCCGTTGAACCGCAACCTGACCAGATGCCGTGAGGAAAAGCTCTCGCCGCCTGACAGGTCGACACTGCCGTCGGCGAAGGCCAAGACCCGCAAGCCTTGCGCAGACAGTGTCTGTGCCTGGCGCAGGATGGCCTCGGGGTCGATCGGGCGGTTGCCCTGCGCGGTGTTCATTTCGGTGCACATCGGCAGCACGGCTTCCACGGCCCCCTTGACCTGCGCATGAAGCTGATACGTCCCACGATGGAGGCTGGCCGCATAGCGCAGCTCAGGCTCGTAGGCGATGGAGGCCACCTGTGGCGCACGGGTCCGGCACTGGGCCTGGGTGAGGCCGACCTTGTGCCCCAGCACCAACAGCGCCAGGTCTACGCTGTCCCCGGTGCCATGCCACTGGTCGCCTCGGTACGCCAGAGCGGCCTCGTTGCACATGACCGCTGTGCGTGCCAGTGTCTGGACCCGATGGTCCTGATCGGAGCTTGCATAACCTGCAGGCGGAGATACGTTGCCAACAGGCTCCAGCCCTTCGCCGGTGACTTGCCAGGGCGCCTGCCCAGGAAACTGAAGCCACCGCACGGTGAGCTGATTCACCGTCAGCGTGCCGGTCTTGTCCGATGCGATGTAGGTGCATGAGCCCAGGGATTCCACGGCGACAAGCCGGCGCACGATGACACCGCGTCGCGCCATGCGACGCATTCCCACCGCCAGAGCCACCGTCAAGGCCACAGGCAGGCCTTCGGGTATTGCCGAGACAGCCAGCGCCACGGCCTGCATCAAGACGTCGTGCCAGACCGCGCCACGGGCGATGGAAACGAGGGCCAGCACTGCTGCCGCGACACCGATGGCGATGGCCATCCGGTGGGTGAATCGCTCCATGCGCAGGATGAGGGGTGCCTTGGGCGGCTCGCGCCCGAGCACTTCCGCGGCAATCCGGCCCAGCTCGGTACGCAATCCGGTTGCGGTGACCACTCCCCGCCCTCGGCCAGCGCCGACCCAGGTTCCGGCGAAGACCATGTTCACGCGATCACTGACCGGTGTGTCGGCTGGCAAGCACGCCTGTGGATGCTTCAGGACAGGATGTGACTCGCCCGTCAGCATCGACTCGTCGACCGTCAGGGTCTGGCCTTCAAGCAGCCGCATGTCCGCTGGCACCTTGACGCCAGGCTCGAGCAACACGAGGTCGCCAGGCACCAGACTCCTCGCATCGATTTCGTTGGGCACCCCTGCTCGGATCACGCGGGCCTGCAGGGCGATCAGGTCTTGAAGAGCAAGCGCAGACCTCTCGGCCCTCCACTCCTGCACTCCGCCTATGGCCGCATTGAGAGTCAGCACCGCCAGGATGAAGCCCGCATCCAGCCAGGCTTGCAGGAACACCGACAGCCCCGCCGCCAGGATCAACACGGCAATCAGCGGACTTCTGAACTGGTGCCACAGCACCGAGGCAAGACTGGCCCCGTGGCCACGGGGCAAGGTGTTCAGCCCGTGCTGCTTCAGCCGCAGTGCGGCCTGTTCCCGATCCAGACCCTCTGGCGAAGAGCCCAAGGCGGAGAGAACCGCTTCGGCGGAATTGGCGCAGGCCGCAAGGGGCGAAGACACGCTCGGAGGATGGCCGCGACCGTCCCGTCGGGGTTGATCAGGAACACCTGGCGGAGCAGCCTTTCATCAAGGGTGTGCGTGGAATTCCTACGCGCGCTCACCCCACACTGGCCACCATTGGCGCCCCACGTTGCTGCCTTTGCGGTGCCCGAGCCTCAATTCCAACGACCTGTCTGGGATGCAACCCCCCGCAAAACCCCCAATGGTGGCCTCAGGTCGTCTGCTGATAATGAGTTGAGAACGGGCCATGACCCGACCTATCCAGCCTTGTAGAGGAGACTTCAAGTGAAGCCAAGCAAACTTCTTTTGACCCTGGGACTGGCCTTCGGCCTGACATCCGCCGCCGTCGCGCAGCAGATCACCATGCGCAACGCCATCTCGGTGGCGCAGGACTCCCACGCCGGCGAGGCCATCGACACGCTGGCCCGCGAGGTGGAGAAGCGCACCAACGGCCGCATCGTCATCAAGAACTTCTACTCGGGTTCTCTGGGCGGCGAGCGCGAGGTGATGGAGTCGGTGCAGCTTGGCACGCAGGAGCTGGCCCACAACTCCACCGGACCGGTGCCCAACTTCGTACCCGAGACCCGCATCCTGGACGTGCCCTTCCTCTTCCGTGACAAGGCCCACGCCCGCGCCGTGCTGGACGGCCCCATCGGCCAGGAACTGCTGACGAAGTTCGAGTCCAAGGGCTTCAAGGCCCTGGCCTGGACGGAAAACGGCGTGCGTCACATGACCAACAACAAGCGCCCGGTCAACGAGCCCAACGACCTCAAGGGCCTGAAGATGCGCACCATGGAGAACCCGGTGCACGTGGCGGCCTACAAGGGCCTGGGCATCGTCACCACGCCGATGGCTTTCCCCGAGGTGTTCACAGCGCTGCAACAAGGCACCGTGGATGGGCAGGAGAACCCTCTGTCGGTCATCATGGCCGCCAAGTTCGACCAGGTCCAGAAGCACCTGACCCTCACCGGCCACGTGTACTCACCTTCGGTCTACCTGATGAACAAGGCGGTGTGGGACAAACTCAGCGCGGCCGACAAGCAGATCTTCCTGGACGCTGCCAAGGAGGGCGTCAAGGCCAACCGTGCCCGCGTGGACAAGGACGACGCCAACGGCGTGGCCGAGCTGCGCAAGAAGGGCATGACCGTGATCGAGAACGTGGACAAGGCCAAGTTCATGGCCACGCTGGGCCCGGTCTACGCGGAGTTCGAAAAGCAGTTCGGCAAGGCCAACCTGGACCGCATCCGGAACTACAAGTGAACTGACGCCTCCCGGACGCCCGACCGGTTGATGCTGGCGGGCGTTTTTCATTTTCGTGGGGATGCAAGGCCGATGAGACAACTGTTCTTGCGTGTGGAACGCTGGACCACCTCGTTCTCGATGGTGGTCGCCTGCGTGATGCTGGCGCTGGCATCCGCATTTGGCATCCATCAGATCGTGACCCGGTTCATCCTGGAGTCCCCCGCGGAGTGGACCGAGGTGCTGATCCGCTTCAGCCTGATCTGGATGGTCTTTCTGGGCATTCCCACGGCCTTTCGGCAAGGCGCCATGGTCAGCGTGGACATGCTCTACCGCATGAGCGGCGGGCGCATGCGTCGCTTTCTGGATACGGTGGTAGCGCTGGCCGCCTTGTTGCTCTGCAGCATCATCCTGTGGTGGGGCTGGGACTACGCGCAACGCGGTCGGGTTCAATCAATGATCGGCCTGGAGGGCGTGTCGATGTTCTGGGCCTACCTGGCACTGCCTGTGGGGGCCGTGTTCAGCATCATCGGGGTCATCGGCAACTGGCTGGACCCCAAGCGCATGGAACTGGAGTCGGCGCAATGAGCTTTGCCATGCTCGTCACGATGCTGCTGTGCTTTGCACTCACCATCTCCGTGGCCGTCTCCATTGGCCTGTCGTCCATCCTCGGCATCCACTTGGCCAACGCCAACATGCTCATCTCCGTCAAGGAGATGTTCAACGCGATCAACAAGTTCCCGCTGGCGGCCATCCCCTTCTTCATCCTGGCGGGCAACCTGATGGAGACCGGCGGCATCTCGCGCCGGCTCATCGAGTTCTCCAAGAGCATCGTCGGTGGCATCCAGGGCGGCCTGCCAATGA
>Ga0315902_10009561_pt1 | contig 12947 bp, 11 predicted proteins | sample LakEriMetagenome_9_FD_203523 | JGI IMG/M metagenome (GOLD analysis project Ga0315902, IMG submission 203523) | Freshwater fungal communities from buoy surface, Lake Erie, Ohio, United States - Buoy 12 MA117 | ecosystem: Environmental > Aquatic > Freshwater > Lake > Lake biofilm | place: USA... | reverse complement strand
GTTTGTTTTCCGTTGAACAACATTTCTTTTTTTACCGGTTTGCCGCTTGCATCATAGATATTGATTATTCCTTTTTGAACAGAGGGAATAGAAATAATCAGTTGATTGCTTACCGGATTGGGATAAATTATCAAAGCACTTTGATTCAATTCATTCAAAGGTGTGGTAGCAGGCTGACAAGCTGTTGGTTGGGTATTAAGGCCGGCAAAGAATTCTGCGAGTTGGTTTTCCCGAAGATTTGGATTGTCATACGCATGGCAGGGAGTAGAAACTTGGTCAAGACAACTTCCCGGAGAAGCAAAAGGAAATCCAAATGAGAAAGGAAAGTTTTTAGTTGTGAATTCATTGCGAATATTGTAGCCGTAATTATTCTGATTGTTCCAGTCGCGGATTATTCTGCTACCATATACACGTGGTACATTGGTGATGCCGAAACAATTATAGCCATTGTTCATACACCAGGTGAGGCCCCAGTAAACCGAATTGCTATCAATGGGAACCACTGGATCGCAGGGTTGATGGAAAGAATACAGGGAAGGTTTCGGTTTTCCCTGCTTTGCGTATTGTAATAAATTGCCAAGCATACCACCATACATATTACCGATTCCCTTAATAGTGTAATTGATGTTTGTGGGCTCTATTGTTCCATCAATCTGACCCAGGTCTGGCCGCGAAATAGTTGTTCCAAAATTTTTACCTGCTGAATAACTGCAGTCTAATGCGTTGTTGCTAGGGCGGGGGGCATCTGCAATGGCGAATGTTTGTGAAGGACGTTCAATGGAAGAATCGAGCAAGGCAACTCCCATAGCTGTAAAAGCACCGGCACTCTCACCTGCTATAAATATATGCGTGGTGTCTATATTAAACTGCTCATGCCTGTTAATGAGATACCTTAATGCACCTTTCCCATCCTGAACTGCCCGGTAGTACGACCGTATCCATTCGGCACTATCAGTTGCAAATACACATTTATAATTGGGATAGTTGCAGTTCCATGCAATATCATCCGGCACAAAACCCAGACGGTAACTGATCGTCGCTGTTACATATCCCCGTCTGGCAAATTGCTTACAAAGATTCTGAATGCTTGGGTCATTCTTGCTTCCTTCAAGAAAGGCACCTCCGTGAATAAAAATGATTAATGGCTTGTTTGATTGAGTGCCTGATTCACAGCGAGGGAGAAATAGATCCATCTTGAGATCTTCTGAACTTCCAACAAAATTGACGGATGTGCCGTATGTGATATTTAAAATACTGTCGTAGGTATATTTTTTATCAATCCATTGCTGTGCATAGCCCCCGGAAAAAAAACCTAAAGAAAAAATAACAAAGGTGAAGCGAATCATAGAAAGCAGTTTTAAATAAGCGTTATAGGTGCTGTTATGATGCTAATACTTACAACTAAAAATAGAAATAAAAAGGCAATATCTCAGATATTGCCTTTCGCATTTTTTTAAAATAAAAGGTTATTCAGTTTCCGCAAAAGAACTAACAGGTTCACATGTACAAATGAGATTCCTGTCGCCATGAGTATTGTTAACCCGTGCAACGGAGGGCCAGAATTTATTTTGTGTTACATAATATAGTGGGAATGCAGCCTCTTGTCTGGAATAAGGATGAGACCAGCTATCTGCAATCACCATATCCTGTGTATGCGGAGCATTCTTCAAAGGATTGTTTGTCTTGTCTGATGTGCCTTCTTCGATTGCCCTGATTTCATCACGAATCGAAAGCAATGCATCGCAAAAACGATCAAGTTCACCTTTGTCTTCGCTCTCTGTAGGTTCAATCATAATGGTACCCGGAACAGGAAAACTCATTGTAGGTGCATGAAAGCCATAATCAATTAAACGTTTGGCTACATCTTCCGCTTCAATGCCGGCAGATTGTTTGAACGGACGCAAATCTACAATGAATTCATGGGCACAGGTTCCGTTTGCGCCGGTATAAAGAATCTGGTAATCATTTTCCAGACGCGATTTCATATAGTTCGCATTCAGAATGGCGTACTCTGTCGCATTCTTTACTCCTTCAGCTCCCAACATCCGTATATATGCATAAGAAATTAGTAAGATGGATGCACTGCCATACGGAGCGGCACTAACTGAACCGGCTAAACGAATATTTTCTTCATTTGTAAAAATATGACCCGGAAGGTGAGGAGCCAGGTGTGCTTTAACGCAAATCGGACCCATGCCGGGGCCTCCGCCACCATGAGGAATCGCAAATGTTTTGTGCAGATTGAGGTGACAGACATCTGCACCAATCAATCCGGGAGATGTGAGTCCAACCTGTGCGTTCATATTGGCGCCATCCATGTATACCTGACCACCGTGTTCGTGCACAAGCGCACATATTTCTTTTACTGTTTCTTCAAACACACCATAGGTGCTGGGATAAGTAATCATTGTGCCGGCGAGATTTGCACTATGCTGTATTGCCTTTTCTTTAAAATCAGCAAAATCAATGTATCCGTTGTCGAGTGCTTTTACCACCACAACTTTCATGCCTGCCATCACTGCACTTGCCGGGTTGGTACCGTGTGCAGAAATCGGAATTAGGATAACGTTTCTATGCGCATCACCATTTGCAAGATGAAAGTTTCGAATGGTCAGCAATCCTGCAAATTCACCCTGTGCCCCGCTGTTTGGTTGCATGCTGCATGCATCAAAACCCGTGATTTCGCAAAGCCAGGCGGATAATTCTTTGATAATCTCCTGATAACCTTTTGTCTGCGATTGCGGAGTAAATGGATGCATATTTGCAAACTCAGGCCAGCTTACAGGAATCATCTCTGTTGCTGCATTGAGTTTCATTGTACAGCTACCAAGAGAAATCATGGATGTGTTGAGTGAGAGATCTTTGTTTTCCAGTTTCTTGATGTATCGCATCATCCTGGTTTCGCTGTGAAATTGATTAAAGTTGGGATGAGTTAAAAATGCATCTGTTCTTTTTAATGTATCGGGGATATGATGCAACACATCTTCAATTAATTCAAAAGAAACGGGATCGCGTTCGTTTTCAAAACAATTGATCAAATCGTAAAGATCTTCGGGAGTTGTGGTTTCATCAAGTGAAATCCCAATGGTATTTTTGTCGATGAAACGAAGATTTATTTTTTGTGATTCAGCTTTTGCAAGAATCTCATTAACACGATCTGTTTTAACAGCGATTGTATCAAAGAAATCATTACCCGCAAGTGAAAATCCTCCTTCCTGAATAGACGCTGCTACTGTTTGAGTTAATATTGCAATACGTGTCGCGATTTTTTTCAGACCTTTTGCGCCATGATATACAGCATACATTGCGGCCATATTTGCCAGCAATGCCTGTGCTGTACAGATATTAGAAGTTGCTTTTTCTCTTTTGATATGCTGTTCTCTTGTCTGAAGTGCCATGCGCAGTGCACGATTTCCCTTTGCATCAATACTCACTCCAATGATTCTGCCGGGCATTGAACGTTTAAACTCGTCTTTTGCGGAGAAGAAGGCTGCATGCGGCCCGCCAAATCCCATCGGTACGCCAAACCGCTGTGCCGAACCCAACGCAACATCAGCTCCCAATTCGCCGGGGGATTTTAATAGAGTGAGCGCGAGTAAATCCGTTGCCATTGCAACATAACCTCCTTGCTGATGAATATGATTGATGAAAGATGTATAATTTTCAATGCATCCTAGGTTGTTGGGATACTGTAGTAAGGCGCCGAATATTTTATTGGAGGGCTGGTAATTTTTATAATCACCGGTTTCGATCTCAATACCAAGAGGAATAGCTCTGGTGTATAAAAGATCAAGTGTTTGCGGGAAAATATGTTGGTCTACAAAAAATACAGGGCGGTCAATTTTATCTGTACGGTTTACATGATGAAACAACATATTCATCGCTTCGGCCGCGGCTGTTGCTTCATCAAGAAGAGAAGCATTGGCGATGGGTAATCCGGTAAGGTCGCTCACCATGGTTTGAAAATTCAATAAACTCTCCAGTCTTCCTTGAGCGATTTCTGCCTGATAAGGTGTGTATTGCGTGTACCAACCCGGGTTTTCAAATATATTGCGAAGGATGACAGATGGAGTGATTGTTCCGTAGTATCCCTGCCCGATGTAATTTTTATAAAGCTTGTTGAGTGCCGCTTTTTCTTTCAACTCTTTTAACAATTGATCTTCGCTGCACGCTTCAGGTAATTGAAGTGGAGCTCTCAGACGAATTGATTCCGGAATCGTTTTTTCAAGAAGTTCATCAAGGCTGGAACTACCAATTTTCTCCAGAATTTCTTTTTCATCTCCTATTGTACCAATATGTCGTTGGATAAAGGCCGACTGTTGTTCGCGAAATAGACTCATATCTTTTTTTTATGGAAGGACTGAAGAAAAGTCCCTTGATGAGAAATTTGTTGCAAAAATAAGGTGGGAGAGGGGTCTTTAAAACAATTGTTAGCCGGTGGGGATAGGTTGTGAAATATTAATAAACAAAACGCAGACTTTCCTTTTTTTTCTTTTATAAACCATAAAATTTACCCAGAATAAAATCATTTAAATTGCAGTATGTCTGATGATTTTTTCAAAAACTGGGAGAAAAAAAGTGAGTCGGAAGCTAAATCTTACCAAAGGATGCTTGAAAGGGGAAATAAAAATTCCATCCTACGAAGATTGCCTGACTTACATGAGGAGGCGACAGAGAAGGTTGACTGCCTGACTTGCGCAAGGTGTTGTAAAAATTATTCACCAAGGTTTAAAACAACAGATATTCGTCGCATCAGTAAACATCTTAATATTCGTGAAAGTGAGCTGATAGAACAATATTTATTTTTGGATGAAGAAGGTGATTTTGTTGTCAAAACAAAGCCCTGTCCTTTTCTTGAGTCGGACAATACTTGTCGCATCTATGATGTGCGTCCGTCAGATTGTGCCCGTTTCCCCTATACAGATGAAGATGTGATTATAAAAAGGACCAAACTCACTCTGAAAAACTCCTCTTTTTGTCCGATCACTTTTTATGTGCTTGAGAATTTGAAATTGGAGTGGGAAAAGGGAAGCTTGAAGTAGTTATCGGTTTTCGGTTCCCGGTTATCAGTTGTCTGTTATATTTAACTGAAAAACTGCCAACTGCTAACAGCCAACCGAGAATCGCTTCACCAGCTTGGTTTGAAATCTTTTGCGTAGGTTTCAAAGTTGGATGAATTGTATTTCTTTTCTCCAAAATAAGTAAGGAAAACCTGAAATTCTTTAGGTGTCATATAGCCGGGTACAGAGACAGGTTCTGCCTGTTTGTTGGGTATAAAAACCGTATTTGGATATCCTTTTTCCCCTGTAATCAAAGCAAGCGCGAGAGAATGTATCCCTTTTTGAGGATCATAACGATACACTTTTCCTCGCCAGGTGATGTCTTCTGTACTCTCGGCATTGAATTTTATGGCATAGAATTTATTGTTAAGATAATATGCAACGTTTGGTTTAGAATAAGTTTTACTATCCATTACTTTGCACCAACCGCACCAGTCGGTATATACATCTACAATCACGGGGAGTTCTTTTTCTAGTAATTTTTTTTCAGCATCCTGAAAGCTGATCCAGTTAACTTTCTTACCATTATCTTTCAGGGAAAAGGAAAAGCCGCTAATCGTGATAATGAAAAATAAAACGACAACTTTTTGCTTCATAAATTTGTTTATTCCTCAAATTAACGAATTGTGTCTAGAAAAATTGTAGTTGCTGTTACAGGTGCCAGCGGATCAATCTACCCCAGGCTGTTTCTTAAAAAACTAATGGAAGCCCGTTCTCAATGGAACGAACTGGGTGTTATCCTTACAAAAAATGCTCGTCTGGTATGGGAAACAGAACTTGAAGATCAGTCGTATCGCGATTATGAACCCTATATTTATGAAAATGACAACTTTTTAGCCCCTTTCGCTTCCGGTTCGGCTAAATACGATACGATGATTATCATTCCTTGTTCAATGGGTACTTTAGGCCGTATTGCTTCAGGAGTATCCAATGATCTGATTACACGTGCTGCGGATGTTATTCTGAAAGAGAAACGTAAGCTAATTTGTGTTTTACGCGACACGCCTTACAACCTGATCCACATTCGCAATATGGAAACCCTTGCTCTGGCAGGAGGAATCATTTGCCCGGCAACCCCTTCATTCTACAGCCGACCATCTAATCTGGAGGAAATGGCTGCTACAGTGGTTGACAGGGTATTAGATATAGCAGGCATTGATATGCCTACATACAGGTGGGGTAGTTAATAAATTGCGAATGCTAATTTATTCAGGCATTTCAAAATAAGTAATTTCATCGTAGGCTGCACCAAGAATTTTATCAATGCCTTCTCCTTTCCATTGTGGCGTACCGGGAATTGTAGAAGCCTTGATAATATCTTTTTTGGTTTTGCCTCTTTTTATTTCGCCTTCAACATAAACCAGTAACTGTGAAAGATAATTGGAGAATGCTTTGAGATCTTCTTTTGTTCCTACAACATTGTATCCATCTGCGGCATATCCAAAAACAAATTTGGTACGCTTCCCGAAAAGTAAATAAGTTTTAGAGAGCACTTCAATCCAGTTCTTTATATTTCCGCCGGAAGCGCGGTCTATACCGGGGTGGCGTCTGTTAAACACCAAATCGCCCATGTGCACAATGTCAGCATGTTCAAAATGTACAATGGTATCGCCGTTTGTATGAGCAGCACCATAGTGGTAAAGACAAACATATTCTCTGCCGAACTTTTCGCACCAGGTGTCCTTAAATGTTAATGTTGGATATACGTGTTTGCCTTCTTCTTTCAATGAGCGGGCATTTCGTAACTGATTAATTTTAGAATTTTCGTGTGCAATAATATTTTTTGCAACACCGCGAAATGAGATGTTCCCACTTGTTGCAGGGAGGTGATGATGTGTATTGATCAGTAAGTCGAATGTTACCGGATTCTTTTGTTTGATTTCCTTAATGAGCGTATCCGCTTGTTCAGGATATTGGGCATCGACAACTACATTACCTGTTTTACCCATGTAAAAAAGGATGGTGCCGCCTTTGTCTGTAAAAATGCCGATCTGATCTGTGAGCATGGTAATCTTCCAGTTGGGCTCATTGAGCATTTCTGCAAGAATACGTTGGTTGGCGAGTGCAAGAGCGCCTAAAGTAAATGCGGAAGAGCGAAGAAAAGATTTACGATTCATAACTTCAATTGGCTTCGAAACGGATGTAAAATACGTTGATTTTCTGTTCTTTCTGCATGATTTTTTTAAGAAATCTACTAGATTTTTTCAGTCCGGTCGGCAAGTAGGACATTAGTATTCAAGTTTTCTTAGTTCCGGCGCTTTAAACCAGGTTATGGCAACAACCAGCATGGTCATACATCCTCCGAAAATGACAGATGGTACGGTGCCTATAAGTTTTGCCGCTACGCCACTTTCAAATTGTCCAAGTTCATTGCTCGAATTGATAAACATACTATTTACGCTCATCACCCTACCCCTTAGATGATCGGGGGTTTTTAGCTGAAGTATGGTTCCTCTGATCACGATGCTAATACCATCCAGCAAACCGCTTGCGAAGAGGGCAACGAATGATAGCCAGAACCATTGCGATGCTCCAAAAAGAATGATTGAAAGGCCAAAGCCTGCAACGGCAATAAGAAGCAACTTGCCCTGGTTTTTTTGCAGTGGAAAGAGAATTAATAACAATACGATTAGGATTGCGCCAAAGTCGGCAGCTGCATTCAGCCATCCAAAGCCGATAGGACCTACTTTTAATATATCCGCTGCAAAAATCGGTACCAGGGCAACTGCTCCGCCAAAGAGTACTGCAAAAAGATCAAGGGTAAGTGCGGCCAGTATTTCTTTTGTAGTCCATACAAACCGGACACCTTCCTTGACGCTTTCCCAGGTTCTTTTTTCTGCTTGCTCCGGTGGTATTTTTTGAGAAAGGGTTCTAAAAAAAATAATTGAGAGTATGATGATTGATGTAATAAATACCAGTGTGTCGGTAATTCCAATGCCTGCAATCAGAAAACCTGCTAGTGCATGGCCTATCACAGAGGCAGACAGCCAGGTGCCCTGACTCCAGGTTGTTGCGTTTGCAAGAAGGTGAATGGGTACGATTTGGGCAATGACTGCACCGAAGGAAGGTCCGCTGAAAGCCCTGATGACTCCTGTGAAAAAGAAAATAGTGTATAAAATAAAAATTGCAATTTTCGTAGTTAACATAATTTGTTCTTGCAACAAAGAAGTGATTAATAACACTAGTGTGCACAAAGCATAAAACATAACAGAACGGAGTATCATCTTCCTTCTGTCGTTTTTATCTACTACATGTCCGGCATAAAGGGCTAGAGAAACAGCCGGGATGACTTCAGCCAATCCGATTAATCCAAGAGAGAGCGGGTCTTTGGTTAGCTGATAAATCCACCAAGCGGTTACTGTTCCCATCATTCGAAGTCCCATGATGAAAATGAAACGTCCGGTTATGAACTGACGGAATTCGCGGATGCGCATCGAAGCAAAGGAATCGGAAGTTGCTGCCATTTAAAGATGCAAAGCTAATCAGAATCCAATGGTCTGATTGATTGTTTTTATTCTAGTGTAATGAAATGCTGACGTTCGGGTAGTTCGGAAGAAATCTTATCTATAATTATTTGCAGATGTTGCGGGTTCCCAAGAAAATCGGCGTTTGTGGTGTCAATAAAAAGCGTTTTGATATCGTGTTGTTTTATGTAGTGTGTATAGGTCTCCTGCAGGTTGAACAAATAGTCGTCAGGAATTTGCTGTTCGTAGCTGCGGTTTCGTTTTTTTATGTTTTGCTGCAGTTTCTGCACAGGAGCATGCAGGTAGATCAGAAGATCCGGCTGAAGCAGTTGCTGGTGAATGATGTCAAACAGACGTTGATACAGACGAAATTCGTCGGCTGGCAGGTTCACCTTGGCAAAAAGCAAACACTTGGTGAAAAGATAGTCGGAAATAGTTACAGACCGGAAGATGTCTTTGGTATGAATCAGTTCTTTTAATTGTTTGTACCGCTCAGCCATAAAGAAAAGTTCTACCGGAAAAGCATATTGCTGGGGGTTTTCATAAAATTTAGGCAGAAACGGATTGTCTGCAAACTCCTCAAGAATCAGGCGTGCTTTAAAATGGTCGCTCAATAAATGTGCGAGAGTTGTTTTACCGGCACCAATATTTCCTTCTATGGTAATAAACTGATAATGCATCGGATGTTTCTGCAATAATTTTAATTGCTTTACAAAAGGAAGCGGCAAGTTAAGATGATCATTTAGAAAAACAGTTGTCGTCTCAATGATTGTGGATAAAGCCTTCTGTCTTTTCAACTTTCAAAGGGTCTTTGCAGTTGACCAGTAATTGTTCAACCGATTGCATTAATAAGGGATGCATTTTTGACGGTTTGATTTCTGAAAGCGGCAGCAAAACGAAGCGACGAAGCTGAAGGAGTGGATGTGGAATAATTAAATTGTCTGAATTATAAACAAGGTCATCATAAAAGAGGATATCAATGTCAATTGTTCGGGGCCCCATCTTTTCTTCCCTTACTCGACCCATTTCATTCTCAATTTTGAGTAAGGTTTCCATTAAGAGCTCAGGATTCAAAGAAGTTTCAACCACCAGCACCTGATTTAAGAATGAAGGTTGACTTTCCTTTCCCCAAGCAGCTGTTTCATAGATGCCGGATGTTTGTAGAATTTTACCCGCTTTCTTCGCAATCTGCATCCTTGCCTCTTCAAGCAACAAACTGCGATCGCCCATATTTGAACCCAATAATATAAAACATTCGTGCAAAGACATGCTGCAAAAATCGGTGAAAAGTTTTTTCAGCAGCATCCTATAAAAAGATAGTTTTGCTCTTATATGTCGGAGCCAATAAAATACAGCCAGCGAAAAGCCTCCAGGGCCATTACACGAGCAAGCCTGCGCGCCTTGTTCAGAAGCCCAAGTGCTGTGATCTTCAGTTTTGGGTTCCCTTTGATTTTTATTCTCGTATTCGGCTTTGTAGGAGGGGGCAATACGATCATTAAAATAGGAATCAAATCCGGCTCAGATACGTCCGGCGCAAATGCACTATTCAGTTTGTTGAAAGTTCATCAGTCCATCAAAATTGTTACAAAGCCTGAGAAAGAGCTGTTTGCTGATCTGCAAAAAGGAAGGATAACCGCTCTTTTGGAAATGCATCCAAATACAACAAAGACTTCTGCTACTGATTATTTGTTGCAAATACATACTTCCACTGCCGGTGCAGATAAGCTTGGATTGCTTCAGGTAATCATTCGTGATCTGATTCATCAGCTCGACAAAAGAATCAATCCGCAGCAGCCGACTTACGCAAAAGTGGAGGTGTTGCCGCCAATGTCCGGAAGGGTTTACCGAACCATAGATTTTATTTTACCCGGCCAGCTTGGATTTTCGTTACTCAGTGCAGGAGTTTTCGGAGTTGCATTTATATTTTTCAATTTGCGTCAAACGCTGGTATTAAAAAGATTTTTTGCAACCCCGGTCAGCCGCTTGTCAATTTTAGCTGGAGAGGGTCTTGCACGTATTATCTTTCAGTTGATGACGGCAGTGGTGATTATCCTCATTGGTCATTTTGCATTTGAATTTACATTGGTAAATGGCTGGATAACTTTTCTGGAGATGATTCTGCTGAGTTTTATTGGACTGGTAATTTTTATGGGATTTGGATTTGTAGTGAGCGGACTTGCACGCAGTGAAAGTGTGATACCCCCTTTTGCCAATTTGTTTACACTTCCACAGTTTTTACTTGCCGGCACCTTTTTCCCGATCGAAAATTTTCCGTTATGGCTTCAGCCTGTTTGCAGAATTCTTCCTCTTACGCATTTGAATGAAGCAATGAGAAATGTTGCCTTTGAAGGTATGCATATAACTGATTGCACTTCTCAGATTGTCATTCTTATGGTGTGGGGAATATTAACCTATGCATTAGCAGTAAGGGTCTTTAGATGGGAGTAATAAACTATCAAATTTTATTTCAATGAGACATTTAAAAATACTGCTGACAGGTTTGGCGGGTCTTGCATTGCTTGCAGTTGTGATGGGTTTGCTGATGCCCTCTTCTGTGAAAATTACGAGAGGAGTTATTGTGGACGCCGACAGTGCAAAAGTTGACCGATACTTGCTTGAAATGAATGAGTGGAGCAAATGGATGCCCTGGATTGACACTGCTTCCGGAGTTTTGATTCAGCAGCAAGGTTCTTCAGGGGGACCCGGATCGGCATTAAAATGGAAATCCCTGGATGGAAAGCGTGAAGGGGCTATAACTTTCAAGGGGAGAAAACCCGGTAATTTATTACTTGCTTATGATTTTACGGGGATGAATAAAGCTGAAGGTGGATTTCGGATCAGGAAAATATCAGAAGGAAGAACCGAAGTGCAGTGGTTTATGGAGTATCCGTTAAAATGGTATCCCTGGGAAAGGTTTTATGGTATTTTTATAGACAGTATGATCGGTGCTGTTCTTGAGAATGGTCTGCAGAACCTGATCAGGTTAATGGGTGAATCCAGGCCGATTAATTCATAAATCATCGATTGACTGATAGCTTAAAACTGGGGCTATTTAGAATAAAAAAATGTCCGGATAAACAATTGCAGAATTCAGCTGTTTTAATTAGCTTTGAAATAAGGATGCTTGCCAAAACGAATGCTTAAGAAACAATGCCATTTATTTTTTTCTCTGACGATTTATCCACCAATCATCAATGTAATTGTGTTATGACTGCTTAGGTCAACTAGGCATCAAATGGTTGTTTGCTTCTTTCATTTAATCATCCTTCAACTTTCTTTTATTTGTCCTGATACCGGCAACTAGTTGTTTGCTGACTATTGCTTTTTTGGCTTCAGGAATTTTAATCCCATCCCTCAAACCTGTAGTTATTTTTTCGACGATAACGATTGTTTACTAAACATTAAAAAAAACAACATGGAACAAAAAAGACCAAGACTACGGAGTGGGAAATCCATTTATCTATTCCTGCTTCCGATGTTGCTTTTATCCTCCTGGATTCAGGCACAGGTAACCATTTCAGGGAAGGTAACTACTCCCGGTGCCGGAGCTGCTGCAAATATTGCAGTGGTTGTGAGGGGAACTGCTTACGGTACACTCACGGATGCTGCGGGTGTTTATTCTATTTCCGGAAACATCAAAGCGGGTAAGTATGTGGTTGAGTTTTCCGGAACCGGCTACAAGACAAAACTTGTAAATCTGGAAATTACAGGATCAGGAACATTTACAGCAAATGCAGATCTTATTTCTGACGTACTTGGGTTGGATGAAGTTGTGATTACCGGTACTTCAATTGGTACTACACGTAAACAACTCGGAAGCTATGTGAGTACAGTGAAGGCAGATCAGCTGAACAAAGGTGCTACGGGAAATGTGCTTGCTGCTTTACAAGGTAAAACTGCAGGTGCTCAGATCATTCAAAACTCAGGAGATCCTGCCGGAGGAATTTCAGTAAGATTAAGAGGGGTTAGTTCAATCAACTCATCTTCTGAGCCTCTTTATATCGTTGATGGGGTCATTGTTAACAACGCAACAAATCGTGTTACTAATACCCAATCAGGGTATGATGGTGCAAATTTTGTTGGAACAATTGGCCAGAACAGGCTGGTTGATATCAATCCAAATGACATTGAAAGAATCGAGGTGCTGAATGGCGCAGCTGCTGCAGCGATCTATGGTTCTCGTGCAAATGCAGGGGTGGTACAGATCTTCACAAAGAAGGGAAGTGCCGGAGCGCCTGTTGTGAATTTTTCTTCAAGTTTCATGGTGAGTCAATTACGCAAAAGTGTTGATGTCAATCAAGCGCCTACGAAATTTGGTGGATCTCCTGATGTACAAACACAGGACATCCTGACTCCTACGCTGACAACAACAACTCCTGTAACACGTTACGATTACAACGATTATATTTTCAGAACTGCTATT
>Ga0315902_10009559_pt1 | contig 12951 bp, 9 predicted proteins | sample LakEriMetagenome_9_FD_203523 | JGI IMG/M metagenome (GOLD analysis project Ga0315902, IMG submission 203523) | Freshwater fungal communities from buoy surface, Lake Erie, Ohio, United States - Buoy 12 MA117 | ecosystem: Environmental > Aquatic > Freshwater > Lake > Lake biofilm | place: USA... | reverse complement strand
TCCAGGTCACATTGTAGGGTTCGTTGCGGAAACGGACCCGAACCACGGCTTGGTCCCCGGAAACGCTCTCGCCGGCAATTTCGTAGCCGGTAAATCCCTCATAGAGCCCGGAGAAGACTTCGCCTTCGAGGATTACCGGCTTGTCGTTGGGAAATTCACTGGCCTTGACCCGCGCAGCGGATTCTTTTTCGCCGTCGATTACCGACTGCACAGCAGCCGCGAGAGACCGCGAGAGACCGGCCTGATTGGCCTCGCGAAAATTCCCGCGATAGGAAGAGAAAAATCCGTCGACGGCCGCAGCCACGGCGGGTGGGGCCGGTGTCCCCTCGGGAGATGGAGCGGCCTTCTCGGGAGACCTGCCACAACCCGTGAAGAGAACCAGGGCGGCCAACCCTGCAAGCGTGCAGTAAGCAGGCTTCAACACGGATAGGTCAAAACTGGATATTCGCGCAGCCCACTAGGCACAAGGCAGCGAGAATCATGGCAAGGCGCAGGGAAATGGCAGCCATGGAGGTCAAAATTTGACCGGACGACGCGGTCCACCGGACACACGCTCCAGCAGATTGCCGTAAGGACCGCGCTTGCGGGCTTTCCAATATTTGAAGGTGTCGCCATTAGGACGGCGGGAAGGATCGATGAGAACGTATTGCTCCATGGTCAGACCCCATTTCTCGCGGGCCGAAATCTTCGGCACAGGCGCCTCCGCGGTGGTCAGGAGAACCTCTTGAGCCACACCAGCTGAGGCAGACATCAGGAAAAATATGATGAGCCAGTGCATTGGCTTAGCATGGTGCCGACACGAGCGAACTGACAAGCCGGAACTCGAGGCGGAAGGTTTGTTAAGACGTGAGAGAGCGAAGGCTCAATCAACGGCTGACGGGTTTTTTTTTGCGCCGCAGCGCGGCCACACCGAGCGCGCAAGCAGCAAGGGCGAGTAAGGCGTAGGTGGATGGTTCGGGCACGGCAACATTGCCGATGTTGGCATTGAGCAATGCAGCAGAGGCCATGCCATCGATGCTGGCTGCCGCGACGGTGGTGGAGAGTTGGAGCCTCATCCCAGTGACGTTGTTGGTGGCGCCAATCCCGAAATGGGTCTTGATGGTGTTGATATCTAAAGCAAATGACCCACTCCAAAGACCGCTGCTCGATCCTCCCGGACCGACAGCACTGACAGAGGGCGGTGCAATGCTGATATTGGAACTCAGCGGCATCGAAGAGCTAAAGGGACTCCCATCTACGCCGTCAACGATCAGCGTGTAGGATGACGAGAAGCTGGTGAAGGCTTGGGACGAAGAGAACGGGGCGGTGAGCGAGTAGGAGCCCGAAAGGAACAGCGACATAGCGTTTCCGGAAAACCAGAGGCCGGGAGCGGCATCCATATCAACCGTAAGAACGCCAGTGGCGTTGTCGGATTGGAAACCACCTCCGCTTGTAGAAGCAACAAACGATCCCGGAGCAAATGACAAACTGGATTCGGGCGTGGCCGAGGTCAGTGGTGCGGCGGGAACAAAAGAACCGGAGGGCGACTCTACGTAAGTATAAGTGACCTTTGAATTCGAGAGTATAACTTGAGCCGAAGCGAACGCGGGCAGCGCAAGCATCAGAGTGACGGCGACAGAAAAAGTATTGAGAGATTTCATCGGGGAGTAACGCGTGTCTCTAGGTCGACAACCTAGGCGCATGGTGCAAGTGGGCAAGATTTTTTTGAATCAATTTCCGCTGGTCACTTTTTGGGAATAATATATCATATCCTTGCCCACAGCATCCAGCAAATCTGCAGATTTGTTTAGCCGTTTGTTGTTCCGGCGCCCCGGGACGGCGACGTTTGGATTAAGAGACAAGCGCGCCGGCGTTCCCTGACGGAAAGTCCACGGGCTCGCGTCACACGCGCTGCGCCAAAACAAGGGATGACCCCCGACCTCAACATTTTTTTGAGGGCCCCGGGGTCGAAGCTCAAGCGTCTGCAACCGCTTAAGCTTGGCGACGGCGCCAAGCCACCACGCCGATGGCGCCTGCACCGAGAAGGAGTAGCGCGTAAGTCGAAGGTTCGGGAACAACGGCATTGGCGACGTCGAAGTTCACCAGAGAGGCCGTCGAGCTTCCCCGTTCGCTCCACACGGAGACTACCGGCGAGATTTGCACGCGCATGCCTGTTATGTTGTTACCTGCTCCGATACCGAAGTGCGCCTTGATCGTGTTGAGCGTGAGATTGATTTCGCCGGAAAGTGAGCCCGTCGGGAAGCTGCCGGGACCGATAGTTTCGACGAACGACGGCGTGAAGGTCAAAGCATCGGCAAGCTGTAAACTCGGACTACCGAAGGCCATGCCATCGACCTCCGTAATGTAAAGAGTGAGCGGCGCACTGACGGAAAGACCGGCTGAGGAGGTGGCTGTAGGCGCCACCAATGAGTAGTTGACCTGCGCGCTCAGTTGGAGCGCATTGGCGCTGAACCAATAGCCGTTGTTGGCATCCATCGAGACGGTGAGAACGGAGCTGACAGTTTTGATGTCCCATGCGCTGCCCGAATTGGTAGTGGCAAAGCCCGAAGGGAAGAAAGAAAGCAACGAATCCGGGGCGGTAGCGGAAGTCAAAGGTGCGCTGGGCACAAATGCATTACCCGAACCCTGCTCATAGGTGTAGGTCACCAAAGAATTGCTCACGATGACCTGCGCCGAGGCAGGAATAATGAGAAAAGCCGCAAGCACAGCCATAATGGCCGACAAGGACGCTTTGCAGAAATTAATCATCGCGGAGGTCAGACCGGCGGCGCCAGACAGTGTAGCCGAGGGCCAAGACAGAGAGTGCGAGCAAAGCATAGGTCGACGGCTCGGGGACCATGTCCAGTTTTACCATGCCAGCAGTGGTCAGGCCGCCTTTGTCGAGGTTGTTGATACTGCCAATTCCGGAGAGGTTGAAAGAACTGATGACGCTGAGCGACACGGTGCCGGTGCCGGTGAAGTAGGCGAGAAAACCCGGATCGGTGAAATTGGTAGTGTAGCTGTTTAGGCTGATCGGCTGCGGCGAATTTAATATGACGAAACCGTCTTCCGCCGGTTCAAGCACTCCGCCCGGCCCGGGAACGGCCGGCGTCATGGCGTAGAGAACGTTGGTCAGGCTTTGCGAACTGTTAAAAATCGAAGCTGGCGCCCCGCCGCCAGCGAAGGAGAAAATTTGTTGTGTGCGCGGATTGGACAGCGTGATGTTCGTGCTTTGTCCGTTGAGGACGTAAAAAGCGCCGGAAACTGCCGCGTTGCTAATGGTGAAAGTAACATTGGTCAAAGGACCACCGCGCACCGATGGATCCCATTGTTGGAAGCTAATATTCGTGCTGAGCACATTGCCACCAAAGACGAAGTTCGATGACTGAATGAAGGGAACCAGGAGTTGGGCACGTGCGCAATCTGCTGTACACGCGGTCACGAAGAAGACTGCAGCTAATACGCGAAGTTTCATCGGGATCGCCATCTTTCCAAAATCTAAACTCCCGTCTGTCCGGCGCAAGAAATTAATAATCAAACGAAGCGCAAGAGATGATTATCGATAAGTATCTGCCAATCAATTGCTTGCGCTACGCTTGTCTCAAGGCAGGCTGGTCACACCCATCAGGTAGCGGTCGCATTCGCGGGCGGCGGCGCGGCCTTCGTTGATGGCCCAGACGACGAGGCTTTGTCCACGGCGCATGTCGCCGGCGGCGAAGACGCCTTCGACGCTCGTCGAGAATTTGCCGTAGTCGGCTTTGACATTGCTACGTTCGTCGGTGGCGAGGCCGAGCTTTTCGACGAGGGGTTTCTCGGGTCCGAGGAAGCCCATGGCGAGGAGCACGAGTTGTCCGGGAATCACTTTTTCCGTGCCGGGGACATCGACGGGCGAATAGCGGCCGTTCGCGTCGAGCTTCCATTCGATTTGCACAGTGTGCAGCTCGTTGACGCGTCCGTCCTTATCTCCGACAAATTTTTTTGTCGTCGTGCAATAGACGCGGGGGTCGGCACCGTAGAGCGCTGCGGCTTCTTCTTGGCCGTAGTCCATGCGGTAAATCTTCGGCCATTCGGGCCAGGGGTTGTTCGCCGCGCGCGTGGCCGGCGGCTTGGGCAGAATTTCCAATTGCACCACGCTCTTGCAACCCTGACGGATAGACGTGCCCACGCAGTCCGTGCCGGTGTCGCCGCCGCCGATAACCACGACGTGGCGGTCTTTGGCCGAGAGATGTTCCGGCACCTCGGTCCCATCGAGGAGGCACTTGGTGTTGGTGGTGAGGAATTCCATCGCGGGATAGATCCCTTTGAGGTCGCGTCCATCGACGTGAAGATCACGGGCCTGCGTCGCGCCGCAACAGAGGACGACGGCGTCGAAATCTTTGAGCAGTTTTTCCGCGGGATAGCTTTGCCCGACATTCGCGTTGGTCACGAACTCGATGCCTTCGGCGGCCAGGATGTCGACGCGGCGTTTGACGATGTCCTCTTTGTCCAACTTCATGTTGGGAATGCCGTAAGTGAGGAGCCCGCCGATGCGATCGGCGCGTTCGAGAACGGTGACGAGATGACCGGCCTTGTTCAATTGGTCGGCGCAGGCCAGACCGGCCGGACCGGATCCGACGACCGCGACTTTCTTGCCGGTGCGGTGTTTCGGCGGATGCGGAACAACCCAGCCTTCCTCGAAGCCGCGTTCGATGATGGAAAACTCGATGTTTTTGATCGTGACCGGCGGCTCGATGATACCGAGAACGCAGGCACCTTCGCACGGCGCGGGACAGACACGACCGGTGAATTCCGGGAAGTTGTTCGTCTTGTGCAGTCGGTCGAGAGCTTCGCGCCAGAGGCCGCGGTAGACCAGGTCGTTGAATTCCGGGATGAGATTGTTGATCGGGCAGCCGCTGGCCGCGCCATTGAGGATCATGCCGGTCTGACAGAACGGCGTGCCGCAATCCATGCAACGCGCGCCCTGCTCGCGCAGTTTTTCTTCCTTGGTGTGCGCGTGGAATTCCTCCCAGTCGCGGATGCGCTCGAGCGGCGAGCGATCGGCGGGGATCTCGCGGGTGAATTCCTTGAATCCGGTCGGCTTGCCCATAAATCAGTTGCCCCCCACCCGCGCGAGGTCGCGTGCGTTTTCCTCGAAAGCAGCCATGACGGCTTCGTCGCCGCTCAGGCCGGACGCGATGACGCGATCCATGGCCATGAGGACGCGCTTGTAGTCCTTCGGCAGGACTTTGACGAATTTCGGCACGGTCTCGTTCCAAGCGGCGAGCACTTCGGCGGCGCGCGTGCTGCCGGTCGCTGCGGCATGACGCTCGATCATCGCTTTGACTTCGGCAATCTCGTTGGCATCGGTCAGGCGCTCGAGGTCGACCATGTCCAAATTGCAGTTCGTGTGGAACGTGCCGTTGTTGTCCAGAATGTAGGCGATACCGCCGGACATCCCCGCGGCGAAGTTGCGTCCGGTCGGTCCGAGCACGACCACACGTCCGCCGGTCATATACTCGCAGCCATGGTCACCGACGGCCTCGACGACCGCATTGACACCGCTGTTGCGCACGCAGAAGCGCTCGCCCGCCATGCCGCGGATGTAGGCCTCGCCCCCGGTCGCACCATAGAAGGCGACGTTGCCGATGATGATATTTTCCTCAGCTTTGAATCCCGACTCGGACGGCGGTTGGATAATGATCTTGCCGCCGCTAAGTCCCTTGCCGACGTAGTCGTTGGCATCGCCTTCGAGGCGCAGAGTCAGTCCGCGCGGAGCGAAGGCACCGAAGCTCTGTCCAGCCGACCCGATGAAATCGAGCGTGATGGTGTCCTCGGGCAATCCTTCGAGCCCGTGCACCTTGGAAATTTCGTAGCCCACGATGGTGCCGACCACGCGGTTGACGTTTTTGATCGGGATGCTCGAGTGGACTTTTTTGCCCTTCTTGATGGCCGGCTCACAGATCTTGAGGAGCGTCGTCATGTCGAGCGACTTCTCGATACCGTGGTCCTGCTTCATCGTGCAGTAGCGGCCGACTTCCTCGCCAACTTCGGGCGAGTAAAGGATGCGCGAATAATCGAGACCCTGCGCCTTCCAGTGGTCGACGGCCTTGCGCATGACCAGCTTGTCCACGCGACCGACCATTTCGTCGAGGGTGCGGAAACCGAGCTTGGCCATGAGTTCGCGCACTTCGGTGGCGATGAAGCGCATGAAATTGACCACGTGGTCGGCATCGCCCGTGAATTTTTTGCGCAGCTCGGGATCCTGCGTGGCCACACCGACGGGACAGGTGTTGAGGTGGCAGGCGCGCATCATGATGCAGCCCATGACAACGAGCGGCGCGGTGGCGAAACCGAATTCTTCCGCGCCGAGCAGCGCGCCGATGACCACGTCGCGGCCGGTTTTGAGCTGACCGTCGACTTCGACGACGATGCGGCTGCGTAGATTGTTGAGCAGAAGCGTCTGATGCGTTTCCGCCAGACCGAGTTCCCACGGCATGCCGGCGTGCTGCACCGAGGAAAGTGGTGACGCGCCCGTGCCGCCGTCGTAACCGCTGACGAGAACGACATCGGCGTGCGCCTTGGCCACGCCGGCGGCAACGGTGCCGACGCCGACTTCGCTGACCAGTTTGACCGACACACGGGCGTGGCGGTTGGCGTTCTTCAAGTCGTGGATCAACTCGGCCAGATCCTCGATCGAATAAATGTCATGGTGCGGCGGCGGTGAGATGAGTCCGACACCCGGGGTAGAGTGACGGACCTTGGCGATCCAGGGATAGACCTTGGTGCCGGGAAGTTGTCCGCCCTCGCCCGGCTTGGCGCCCTGCACGATTTTGATCTGCAGTTCCTTGGCCTGCGAAAGGTAATAGCTGGTCACGCCAAAGCGTCCGGACGCCACCTGCTTGATCGCGCTGTTTTTCGAATCGCCGTTGGGCAGCACCTTGTAGCGCTCGGGATCTTCGCCTCCCTCGCCCGTGTTGCTCTTGCCACCGATGCGGTTCATGGCAATGGCCAGCGTTTCGTGTGCTTCGGAGCTGATCGAACCGTAGGACATGGCCCCCGTCTTGAAGCGCTTCATGATCGATTCAACCGATTCGACTTCCTCGATCGGAATACCGCCGTTTGCGGGAAATTCGAAGTCGAGGAGACCTCGCAGGGTCGCGAGTTTCTTCGACTGGTCGTTGACCGAATCGGTGTATTTGCGGAAGACGTCTATGTTCCCCGTGCGGCAGGCGTGCTGCAGGAGGTGAATTGTCGTCGGATTGAAGGCGTGGTGTTCACCGTCGTGGCGCCACTTGTAGACGCCGCCCGGATCGAGCACTTCGTCGCGGTAGTCGCGTCCGGGGTAAGCGCGGCGATGACGCTCCTCAACTTCGCGGGCAATGCCGGCGAGATCGATTCCCTCGATGCGCGAGGCCGTCCATTTGAAATACGTGTCGACCACTTCGGAGTTGAGGCCGACGGCTTCGAAAATCTGCGCGCCGCGGTAGCTCTGGATCGTCGAGATGCCCATCTTGGACATCGTTTTCACGATGCCCTTAACCGCGGCTTTGACATAGTGCTTGATCGCTTTCGAGACATCGATGCCGGTGAGATTTTGGCGGCGGATAATGTCCTCGATCGATTCGAAGACGAGATACGGATTGACCGCGCCCGCGCCGTAGCCAGTGAGCAAAGCGAAGTGGTGCACTTCGCGGGGTTCGCCGGATTCGAGGACGAGGCCAACCTGTGTACGCGTGCCGTTGGCCACGAGATGGTGGTGCAGACCCGACATGGCGAGCAGCGCGGGGATGGCTGCTTTGTCCTCGCTGATTCCGCGGTCGGAAATGATCAGAATGTTGACGCCGTCGGCGATGGCTTTGTCGGCGGCTTTGAAAAGTTCGTTCAGCGCTTTTTCCAGCGCCGGTCCCCCGCCTGCCACGTTGTAGAGGATGGGCAGCGTGATGGATTTGAAGCCCGGACGGTCGAGCGCGCGGAGTTTTTCCAATTCCTCGTTGGTGATGACCGGCGAGGTCAGTTGGATCTGGCGGCAGCTTTGCGGCGTGGGTTCGAGGAGATTTCCCTCCGAGCCAAGCGTGGTGATCGTCGAGGTGACGATTTCCTCGCGGATCGAGTCGATCGGCGGGTTGGTCACCTGCGCGAAGAGCTGCTTGAAGTAGTTGTAGAGGAGCTTGGGCTTGTCGGAGAGCGCGGCGAGCGGCGCGTCATTGCCCATCGAACCGATCGGCTCGACGGCCGTCTTGGCCATCGGCGCGATGATGAGGTTGAGGTCCTCCTGGGTGTAGCCGAAAGCAAACTGGCGCGTGGTCACCGTGTCGTGATCGGGATGCGCGGGCTCTTTGCCGGCCGGCAACTCTTCGAGTTTGACCAAGTTGTCTTTGAGCCACTCGCCGTAAGGATGCTCCTTGGCCAGCGAGGCTTTGATTTCCTCGTCGGCAATGATGCGGCCTTCTTTGGTGTCAACGAGGAAGATGCGGCCGGGTTGCAGACGGCCCTTGTGCGCAACGCGCTCGGGTTCGATGTCGAGCACGCCGACTTCGGAGGCCATGATGACGAGATCGTCCTTGGTCACATAGTAGCGGCACGGGCGGAGGCCGTTCCGGTCGAGGACAGCGCCGATCTGCGTGCCGTCAGTGAAAGCGACCGCGGCGGGTCCGTCCCACGGCTCCATGAGCGAGGCGTGATATTCGTAGAAATCCCGGAGATCCTTCGGCATCGAGGTGTGGTTGGCCCATGGTTCGGGAATCATCATGACCGCGGCGTGCGCGAGCGGACGTCCGGAAAGAACGAGGAACTCGAAGCAGTTGTCGAACATGGCCGAGTCGCTGCCGTCCTGATGGACGATAGGTTTGAGTTGCTCCATGTCTTCGCCGAAGAGCGGCGAGGCGAATTGCGACTCGCGGGCGTGCATCCAGTTGACGTTGCCGCGCAGGGTGTTGATCTCGCCGTTGTGCGCGACGTAGCGGTAAGGATGCGCGCGGTCCCAGCTCGGGAACGTGTTCGTGCTGAACCGCGAGTGGACCAGCGCCAGCGCGCTTTCCATCCGCGGGTCGGACAGGTCGGGATAAAACTCCGCGACCTGCGCCGTGGTCAGCATGCCTTTGAAGACGATGGTGCGGGACGAGAAGCTCGGGATGTAGAAAAAGCTCCCGCCAGGCGCACCGGCATAGCGGACTTCATTAAAGAGCCGGTGACGGATGACGTAGAGCTTCCGCTCGAAAGCGAGATCGTCCTTGATCGCCGGGTTGCGCCCGACGAAGGCCATACGGACGAAAGGTTCTTCGGACTTCGCCGTCTCCCCGAGCGTCGAGTTGTCGGTCGGCACGGTGCGCCAACCGAGGAACTTTTGACCCTCGGCGCGGACCACCTGCTCGAAGCGCTCCTCGATTTTCTGGCGGACCTGTTTGTCCGGCGGCAGGAAAACCATGGCCACGCCGTAGTGCCCGGCGGGCGGCAGTTCGATGTGCTCCTCCTTGGTCACAGCCCGGAGGAATTTGTCCGGCATCTGAATGAGGATGCCGGCGCCGTCACCCGTGTTTTCCTCGAAACCGCAGGCCCCGCGGTGCTCGAGATTGACCAGGATTTGCAGGCCCTGCTCGACGATTTCGTGCGACTTCACGCCCTTCATGTTGGCGACGAAGCCGACCCCGCAGGATTCGTGCTCGAATTGCGGGTCGTAAAGTCCTTGGCGCTCGGGTCTTTTCATGGGCTTAGCCGGTCGGGACCGGACGGATCGGTTAATTTAAGTATTTCGGCGGCAGGGGCAAAGAAAAATTGGCCCTTCCGCTTCTGGAAAAGCAACGTCCGTGCCAAGTCCGGCGGACGCGAATCAGCGGCGTTTCGCCGGAGCCCGTTTGGCGGGGCGCTTGCCGCCGCGGGTGCGGCGACGTTTTTCCGATTCCGGCCGGGCGCGCAACTCGAGGACGAGCGGGAGCCCGGGATATTCGCGCACACGGCGGATTTGCGCGGTAAGATAGGTCTCGTAGGTCGGCGTGAGCAGGCCCGGCGCGTTGACGAAGAAAAGAAACTTCACCGCCGCGAACGGGCGCGGCTCAGTTTGTTCGAGTTGCGTGGCGTAGAAAACTTTAAGGCGCCTGGTGCCCTTCATCGGCGGCGGATGGAGCGTCATGGCATCGCGGATGACGCGGTTCAATTCGCCCGTGCCAAGGCGGCGCGTGGCGTGCTGGCGGACTTTTTCCAGAGTCGTGCCGAGGCGCTTCAAATTGTCGCCGGTCTTGGCCGAGAGCAGCACCATCGGGGCGTAGGGAAGGAAAAAAAGCTGCGACTGCCACGCTTCGAGTTGTTCCTTGAGGCCGTCGCGCTTTTTCGACTCGGCGGGAAGAAGGTCCGCTTTGTTCACCGCAATGACCACGGCTTTGCGGGCTTTTTGCACCAGTCCGGCGATGCGTTTGTCCTGCTCGGTCACGCCCGACTGCGCATCGATGACCAGCACGCAGACATCGGCCATGCGGATGGCTTCCTCCGAACGCATGACACTAAAAACTTCGACCGAGGTGTTGTGCCTGGAGCGGTGACGGATACCCGCCGTGTCGAGCAACAGATAATTGTGGCCACCCAATTCGCACGGAACTTCAAGCGCATCGCGGGTCGTGCCGGCAATGTCGCTGACGATGGCCCGGGCGCTGCCGAGCAAGGCATTGGTCAGGGAAGATTTGCCCACGTTCGGACGGCCGATGATGACAATGCGGGGCGGGATCTTTGTCTCGGGGGGTTCCGTGTCTTGATCGCACGCACCAAAGGCCTTCTCTATTGCCACAAGCAAATCGTCCGTCCCGCGCCCATGCACCGCGCTCACCCCTACGATGGAGGGGAACCCCAGTTTCAGGAACTCGGCCTCGAGGTCGTCGTGCTTCGGGTTGTCGAGTTTGTTGACGACAAGGATAACGGGACGCGAGGCGCGACGGAGTTTTCCGGCCAGTTCGGCATCGAGCGGGAGGAGTCCGTCCTTGCCGTCGACCACGAAGAGCACGGCATCGGCACCCTCGAGAGCATCGTCCGCCGCGCGGTGCGTCGCCTCGGCGAAATCCGGATCCGGCGCTGCACCGATGCCGCCCGTGTCGACAATTCCGAAAGGGTTTTGTCCAAGTTTGCAGACCGCCTCGATGCGGTCACGCGTCACACCGGGTTGGTCGTGCACGATGGAAATGCGTCGTCCGGCCAGACGGTTGAAGAGCGCGGACTTCCCGACGTTCGGGCGTCCGACAAGGACGGCTTTTTTCATTCCGCTTTGGCCGCGCCTCCCATGGCGTTCATGCCGCGCCAGATGTAACCGAGCCCGCTGAGCAAGGTGAACAGGCCCGCGGCCCAGACGATCCAACTTTGTTCGGGGATTTGCAGCAAGACCCAAGCCACGGCGGCCATCTGCAGTGCGGTGGCGATTTTGCCGAGCATGCTCGGACGCACCTCGACATCGCCGGTGAAAAACTTGAGCAAGCCGCAGCCGACGAGAATGACGACGTCGCGCGCGATGACCAGAACGGGAAACCAGAGAGGAAGACTGACCGGCCACGGATAAAGACTCAGCGTGATGATCGCGGTAAGGAGCAGCCCTTTGTCGGCAATCGGATCCAGCACCACACCGAGCGCGCTGCGCTGGTTGAACCGCCGGGCGATCCATCCGTCGAGGCCGTCGCTCGCCGCGGCGATGACAAACGCCGCCACCGCCGCCCAGCGCAACCAATCCTCCGGCATCCCGTTGCGGACACTCGCCGAGTAGTAGACAGCGAAGACAACAAACACGGGGATGAGCAAGATGCGCACCAGCGTGATTTGGTTGGCCACGGTCATGGTGATTGAGGGTGCCGATCGACAGCGCGTGAGGCAACAGATTCTTCCTGCATTTCGTCGGCCGCGGCCGCATGATGCTCCGTGCAATGAACGCCCCCCTGCTCCATTGCCGCGACTTGCAATGCATGCGTCCGCTCTGGCGCGAGGGCTCTTCGCACGTGCGCGGAGTGAACACGGAATTTGCGGCCGGATACTTCCACGCGATCAGCGGCGCCGCAGGCTGCGGCAAGAATCTCCTGCTTCATTTGCTCGGTCTTCTCGAGCAACCGGACGCCGGCGAGGTCTGGGTCGGTGGAACGAACGCGACGATTCTGCCCGCTGGCGAACGCGACAGCCTGCGCCTCCGCACTTTCGGATTTCTTTTTCCGGCCTGCGCTTTGCTCCCCTCGCTCAGCGTGCTGGAAAACATCGCCTTTCCCGTGCTCAAGGCCGGCGGAACGACCGAGGCCGAGCAAGCCGGACACACATTGTCCGCCTTGCAGTTTTGCGGCCTGGAAGACGAAGCGGAAAAACCCGTCGGACAACTCGCTCCCGAGCGACAAGCCGTGGCGGCCTTTGCCCGGGCCATGATTCATCGCCCGCCCCTTCTCCTCGCCGAGTCGCCGACCGCGGAAGAGACCCTCGCTCCTCTCGCCCGGCGGGCGGTGGACGAACTCGGTCTGACCGTCATCTGGGGAGCACGGAACGAAGGGCCTGCCTTGGAGGTAGCCGACCGCCAACTGCGCATGGCCGAAGGCAGGATCGAAGCCGCGTGAATCCGCTGCTCCCGCCGGTCCATCTCGACGCCGGCCGCATCGTGCGGGCCAGCAGATCGAGTTTTGTCCCCGCGTTCCGCCTGCTTTCCGCAGAACGGCGCCGCGATTTGGAGTTGTTCTATGCTCTCTGCCGCGAACTCGATGACATTGCGGATGCCGGGAATCATCCGGCCGGCCATCGTTACGTGGCGCTCGAGGCGTGGCGCGCGGGGTTCCGTCATCCCGATTTCGCCGGGCTTCCCGCGAACGTGGCGGACTTGATGCGCCGGCGTCCGCTTGATCGGAATCTTTTTCTCGAGTTGCTCGATGGCGTGGCCACCGACCTCCTGCCATCCGTCCGCATGGCCACGCGGGCGGATCTCGATGTCTATTGCCATCGCGTCGCGGGAACAGTCGGCCGGCTCTGCCTGCCCATCTTTGGAGCAGACCGGCA
>Ga0315902_10009557_pt1 | contig 12951 bp, 8 predicted proteins | sample LakEriMetagenome_9_FD_203523 | JGI IMG/M metagenome (GOLD analysis project Ga0315902, IMG submission 203523) | Freshwater fungal communities from buoy surface, Lake Erie, Ohio, United States - Buoy 12 MA117 | ecosystem: Environmental > Aquatic > Freshwater > Lake > Lake biofilm | place: USA... | reverse complement strand
CCGAGGGGCCTTACGGCGATTCGAGTGTCATCTACCAAGCCCACCAACCGCTGTTCCAATCCCGTTTTGGTCATGCTGTCCTTGGAAGCTGGATCGTGGGCGACAAGGCGTGCGGGATGGGAATCCGCGAAGACATCAATCCAATCACGCACAACACCAGCCGCTTCATCCCTCATTTGATCCGAGGTTGAAAAACCGTCGTTCGGGGGTTTGTAGTGGATAGGTTGGTTTGTTTCAGGCTTGCAACCCTGTGCTCGCGTTCTGAAAAAAGGTGCTGGTCATCGAAATGCGCCGAGCATGGCCGAAGATGCTTTCGATCTAACAAATCGTTTCCATGCCACCGAGGAACTCAGTGTAGACGACACTGAACACGAGCCCAGATCCGGCGGCAAATCGATTCAGCCACGAGAATTCCCATATAGCAATCTATTTATTTCCAAGCGTTGCTTGGCACAGAAAGAATGGGGCAGTTCTTACCGAACCGCCAATTGCACATTCGCGTTGGGACTTGCAATCTTTCTTTATTTACCCTTTCGCCAATGAACGAACACACAGTCGCCACACCCCCTGCAGCGGGGGCGGCGACGGTTGCAATCCCTTTGCATGCAGCATTGCATCCGACTAATCTTTACGGGCCGGTGAGTGTTGCTCCACAACGCACCTCTCGGATCTAGTCTTACCCCCGTCCCAAAATCGAATGTTCGCTCCACAAGGGATCAACATGGCCGCGTTCAGAAATCACCAATGCTCACAACGCCATTCTTCTTCAAACCATCTCAAAAAACCCGCATTCCAATCTCGCAAGAAAAACCGTCGATTGGTTCACCGTATGTGGCGTCGGTTATTCCTTGAAGCCTTGGAGACACGATGCTTGCTGGCAAGCGACCTTGCCGCTCACGGAACTGAGTGGATCAATCACGATCATTCAACTCCAACACTTCTAGCCCAAGACAGTTCGATGCCTGCAATGATTGCAGAAGGAGAATCTAATGCATTGGTTGCTCTTGGATACCAGTTTTTTGCGGTAAATCCAGATGGATCTATAGGCCGTAATTTAGATCCAAATCCAAGTGACGCCATTGCTGAGGCGGTCGTAGATCGTGGGGAAGAGTTTATCGTGCGCACGACGGTCCAGGATCTACGTTCGAATCCAAAGGGAGTCTATGCGAACTACTACAACCTACGCTATACGAATAGAGACGGCAGCGCGACAGAGCTTTTGGAAGTTCAGTGGAGTGATTGGAATGTACTAAGCATCAACAAAACCGGGAGGACCGGGGCTTTTCGATTGCAATATGGAGATGCAGTCACTGATCCCATCGAATTGATATTCCATTCCGGGAATAATTCTCTTGACGCAACCGCGACGGCGGAAAGCATTCGCACCAAGATCGAGTCTCTTACTTCGATGGGAAAGGGGAACGTGAGGGTAGAACCGTCACTGATTTTCCCTGCCGACAATGCTTCATTTGAAAACTTTGTGTTTGAAATATCTTTTCGTAATCAAAGGTCTCGAAGTGATATCGTTGCTCCTGTGATCACCGACAATCAACTTCTACCCGCGAATGGATCCGTACCTGTATCCATCACGATCAGCGATATTGCCGAGGCGAATGCGTCTTCACCTCTGGCCTTATTTGGGGCCCTTGATTTTGCTCCACCAACATCGCAATCCTATTACTTTTACAACGGGCCAACAGGTGCATATCGAGACGTTGATGCAATTAATCCTGCGACTCGTATCCTGGTGGACGTCGGTGGTTTCTCAAACAGCAGTTCAATTCCGAATCAGCCTGGTTCTGTATTCACATCACACGACATTCGGTTCCGCGCAGCCGACCTTGGAACGATCGATTTCCAATTTGCAGTCGCGGCCAGCTCTTCAGCAAATGGAGGTAACGGAATACTTCTTTACAACGGAGCATTCACCAATTTGACGGAATCCCAACTCGTGCTTGCCAACGCGACAGTTCGAGTCGATCCGGGCGTCCACTGCAACAATGACGTTTATTCGCTGGAATTCGGTGCTGGCGAGGTTGACTTGAATGTGTTGGAAAATGACACCGCTGCTACAGCGTTGGCCATTCGGTCCGTGACCCCACCATCACGGGGCAGCGTTTCTGTTTCTTCTGATGGCAAAAAGTTATATTTCACACCTGATGCGTCCTCGAAGGAAAGTGTCATTTTCACTTATGAGGTTACCGACACCTTTGGTGCTCTCGGGACTGCCGCAGTGATCATCGGCTTCACCGACCCGAACCTCGTGCCAACATTAGATCCGTTGAATGATCTTTCGATGAAACGGAACGCAGCAGAAACCTTCGTTCCATTGACGGGCATTTCGGCCGGTGGAACTGAATCACAACCTCTTCGCATCACGTCCACTAGCAGTGACGCTTCCGTGGTGCCGACCCCCGAGGTGATTTACAGCTCACCGAATTCAACGGGGAGTCTACGAATCAAACCAAAATACGACGCGTCGGGTTCCGCAATCATTACCATCTTCGTCGAGGATGGTGGACCAGACGCGGATCTCAACACGAAATCGGACAACAAAACGATACAGCGATCATTCACAGTGACCGTTGCGCAAGCCACAAACAGTCATCGCAATCCGCGGCATCGATACGATGTGGACGACAATATATTTGTTTCCCCACTCGACATTATACAAGTGCTAAACCTCCTCAACACAAAGGGCCCCTCATTTCCCGTGAGTGAGTTGGGCGATCCACCTCCCTACCCCGACGTGGATGCAGACGGAGTGATTTCTCCAATCGATGCATTGCTTGTTAATGACTACTTAAACAGCTCTGGTGACGGGAATGGCGACACAGAGGGCCAAGTTATGAGCTTGGAATATGTGATTACCGATGCGTTTGGCACACCTATCGAACAGACTCGAGTCGGCGAAACGGTCTACGTGAACATCATTGCAAGGGATCTGCGTACGCCCGAGCGAGGTGTTTGGAGTTCTTATTCCGACCTCGCTTTCATGAATTCCGATACTACTTCGGCCCCACGCCTAGCATATCGCGAATCCACCTCTCCGGATGAATTTCGCGATGGCATTAGTCCCGGCGAGCTGATTGATGTCGGCAGTTCCGATGGTGCCAAGATCCTTCAAGGTGTCGGTGGAGTTAATTCAAGACCTTCGAGTAGGGGGCCAAAAGCTGTAAGTAGGGTTCGTTTTGAAGCAGTGGGTGAAGGTTCGGTTGAGTTCGATCTGCGTCCAACGGATCCCAACCTTCGCTATTTGGGAAATTCTCTAAACCTAGGCTCGGGCAGCTACTTAGACCGTCGCCAGATCAAACTACCTGTTGCCAAGTCTTTGAGTATTTTACCTGCGGTTGAATGCGCTGGTGATTGGTATGAAGTCGATAACATATCCCCAGGAATCGATTTGGATGTGCTGAGCAATGACTTCGCAAAATCTGCACTCACTATCGCGAGTGTGACCCAACCGGCTCATGGTAGCGTTTCGATCACTTCGGACGGTTTGAAACTCCACTTTGTGCCAGATCCCTTGACCACAGGGTCACAATCTTTCTCGTACACAGCCATGGATGCGTCTGGAAATCTTGGCACTGCAACCGTCTCGATTTTATTGGTTGATAGGAGCGAGTTGCCCACCTTAGATCCGATCGGTGATTTTTATCTTAAGTACAACGCAGCCGAGCAATTTGTTCTGCTCACGGGAATCACAGCTGGCGGCACGGAATCACAACCATTGGAGATTTTTGCTTACAGCAACAACACTAATATCATTCCCGAACCGGAGGTCCAATACAGTTCGCCAAGTACCACCGGTCTGCTTCGTTTCAAACCCTACCACTGGGAATCTGGCTCCTTGGACATCACCATCTTTGTTACAGATGGTGGACGCGACAAAGACCTTTCCACGTGGTCTGATAACAAAACGTTCACCCGAACATTTACTGTAAACGTGGCTGATCCAACCACGAGCCATCAAAACCCAAGGAATCTGCTCGATGTCAACGATGATGGTATCGTTGATCCACAAGATTTACTTGGGGTTGTGGAACCGCAGAATACCAAAGGGCCTTCGTTTAACGTGAATGAACTCGGAGCCCCACCGCCGTACCCCGACGTAGATGCGGATGGGCTTATTTCGCCCCTGGATGCATTGATTCTCGCGGATTACTTGTACGTGACTTCGGGAGGCGACGATAGCGATTCAGGAGGCTCCGCCCCAACACTACTGGAATTGGATTATTTGTTTACGAATGCTTCTGGCGAGCCAATCGAATATGTTCGCGTTGGTGAGTCTGTTTACGTGAATGTTGTTGCCAAGGATGTCCGCGAAGATGGGGATGGAATCTGGAGCTCTTACTCAGACATCACGTTCATGAACTCCGATGATAATTCTTCGGAGAGATTAGTTTACCGCGAGACCCTTCCTTCTAGCGACTTTGGCAATGGGGCTAGCGATGGGGAACTCATCGATTTAGGGAGCCCAGACAAAGCAAAGACCCTACAGGCCTTCGGGGGCTTTTCCAAGGTTTATGGAACAAATCCCCTACTCCAAACGGTGAGTCGGATCCGTCTTGAGGCGGTTCGCGAAGGCAATGTAGAGTTTGATCTGACCCCCACGGATCCCAACATTCGCTTTCTAGGCAATTCACTCGCAGTACATTCGTACGACTACCTTAATCGATCAGAGATTAAAGTACCCGTATCACGTTCGTTTGAAATACGTACCGATATCGAAGCTACCGGAGACGCCTTTTCAATCCTCGAGGACACACCGACAATCCTCAACGTCTTGGGGAACGATCGATTACCAGTATCTGGAACAGCTTCGATCAAAAGGGTTACTCAACCTTCGAATGGTGTTGTCGTAATCTCGGACGACGCGAAATCGGTTCAATTCAGCCCCGAGCCCAACTTCGCAGGTGAGGCTATTTTTACGTATGAACTTCAAAACGAGCGAGGAGTCACATCGGAAGCGACCGTGAGCGTCACAGTCATCGCAGTCAATGATGCACCAACGATCGATAAAGTCGTTGATTTTTCCGTACCCGAGGACATTGGAACTTTTGACTTAAAGCTGATAGGAATCACAGCGGGAGGAGGTGAGTCGCAACCTATTCGCGTTACCGCTACGAGCAGTCACCCGGAAGTAATCTCCGTCGTTTCATTGGATTATTCATCTCCCGATGCAATCGCAACGGCGACGCTATCAGCGCAATTGGTTTCCATAGGAAGTTCATCGATTGAGGTGTTGGTCAAGGATGGCGGACTCGATCTAGACCTGGAGACTGAAAGCGATAATCGAACGACATTAATGGTTTTTGTGATTTCTTTGGCGCCTCACGCGTACGATTTTGGTGACGCTCCTTCGACTGCACAATCTGGTTTTGCATCAAACTACCCAACTCTTCTCATGGAAAACGGTGCAAGACACGCCAAAGGGAGCCTTCTTCTCGGAAAGTTAATTGATGGGGAGCAAGACGGAATTCCCACATTAAACGCATTGGGAGATGATCAGCGTCGATGGAAAGACGAAGATGGAATCGCCTTCCCGCTGTCGATCGCGTCTGACTCCGGCACCACGTCGAAAAGCACATTCATCGCCTCACCGTCGCAAAACGGTTTTATCGATGCATTTATCGATTTCAACCAAGATGGAGATTGGGATGACATTCACGAAAAAATTGTAGATTCTTATCCAGTTCTTGCAGGCCGAAATCTCATCACCTTTGACGTTCCTTCAGGAATCGAAAGCGGCATCACCTACGCCCGGGTTCGATTGAGCAGTACCGGCGGACTCGCATCCACTGGAGAAGCAATCGATGGGGAGGTTGAGGATTACGCGGTGACTATCACTGGTGTCTCAACCTCCAATATGCGACTGAATGCTACTCAATTGAGTTCCCACGAAATCAAGGTAGATGGAGACCAATTACTAGTATTGGTTGATGGTGTAATTCGCTGGGAAGCCCCTGTTTCCATGGTAAAAAGTTTCACTATTCATCGGGAAGATGGCGAGGTAATTTCAGAACTCAAAGACTTTACGAAACCATTACCAGGCATCCTGCTAATTGACGAAAAGTCCAGTGTGATTCAGCTGAATGTTAATGTTCCTGATGTAGATCTTTCCAATAATACCACTATTGGGAGCCTCAACGTAATCGACCTCACGAAGCAAGGACCCAACTCCGTTAGCTTTAATCCCGATGACATTGCGAATCTAAATAAAGTAGCGACCGTCTCAATCGTTATGAGCGCCGACGATTCGCTGAAGACTGTGACAACGTGGACTGCAGGCCCCGGAAAGTCTGTCGACGGTGTGTATGTGCAGACCTACACTTTTGGAACAGCAACGCTCGATGTGACCACCGATCGGCCATGGCGGAACGAAGTGTTCCGATACGACGTAGATGGAGATCGCACGGCAGTAGCACTCGATGTTCTGATCTTGATCAACACCATAAATGCAAATCTCTTTCCCGCAGGAACACTTCCTAGCAGACTCGATTCCAAACAACCTGGGTTTTTGGATCCGAATGGAGACAACGGAGTTGGACCTTTAGACGTTCTCGTCGTCATCAACTACATCAATTCCTCAAAGGGAAATGGCGAGGGAGAGGACGAAATGAATGGGGCGATTTCAATTCAGGCCGAAGGAGAGAAATACACCAAATCCCAAGACAACATCCGAGGACTATCGGAATCATCTGACTGGTTGTTTGCGCAATGGGCCAACGTCGCAGACATCGATGATTGGCGTCCTACTTCCAATCGCTCCCGATCAACGCTGAAGCGACTTTAGTGTTTATTCGATCTCGTGGAAATCGGATTTCGTTCATGGAAGGATTGAAATCCCAGGGGGCCGATCGTGGGGATCCTTTCTAGAAAATGAATAAATGGTGTAGCCAACTAACAAGATGCTTATGGCGGAACCAAAGCCGCAAAGTCCGAGGAATAGATTAGTCCACTCGACCGATTGATTGTGCACACCTCTAGGGTATAAATTTCGCAGGAGCATTAATACCACGTAGCCGCAGTAACCAAGTGCGTCCGCGAGATACATCAGGAAGCCTAGGTTTGCCCGGTCTCGCGTCAACGCGATCATACGCTCAAAGATCGTGGTATGTACTGCGACATAGGGCAGATACAAACCAGCACCGATAAAAACCATCATTAACTGGGGGTTTATCTCGACTAACCCACGACTACCTATCGTCATCATGGTTATCATAAATCCGGCTGCGCTAACACCGAGCGAACCCATCAGCGCTTTGCGATTGTCTTTGATGAATACCGATGCACCGTTCACTAGCATTACAATCAAAGCGACCCAGAAATCGATACTCGCATACGCATCAGGCTTGACCGAAGCTCCCAAGCCTTGAAGTATCTCGGGCGCAAAATCGTCGCGAAAACTCCGCATGATCGTGACCAAAAGATAGACGACCGCGATCGAACCCAAGCCTGTCGAGTAGGTTTTGATCACCCGCAAGCGGTCTTCGCGACTCATCGGCTCCCGTTTGCTCCGAGCCGCCTCGTCCAGTGCATTTGGCGGGGGAATCCGCTGTAGCATCCAAATAAAAATCGCAATCGGCGCGAGAAAAATCATGCCGGCCAGGAACGGCATCCAGCGTTCAGATTCCCCCAACGACCAATCCCATTGCGACTGCGTGTATTGCAGAACCCGTTGACCCACCGTCTTGGAGACACCTCCCGCCAGAATGAAACTCGCGCATAAACCCGCCGTCAGTGCCTCGGTCATCCGTCTTCCTTCGAGGAATCCGAGAACCAATCCAAAAACGATCCCAAGTGGCAATCCGTTCAAAAAGATACACAGCACATGCCACGGAGAAGGGACGACAGCAAACAGGAGAAGCGCAACGTGAGATACCAGGATCAGGCACATGAGGAGGGCGGCCCGTCGTGACGGTGACACCTCGGAAACAATACGGATCCCGATGATCTTCGAGAGCATGTACCCGACAACTTGGGAGGCCACCAAAATCGCCTTTTGATCCCAGTTTTCCCAACCGTCGCTCGAGTACGAAGCCGCCGTGAAGGGCTTGCGATACATGTACATGCAAAAGTACGTGCCAAAGGCCGCCGTAACAGCCCACGCGTTGAGTAGCAGCGGATGGTCTATCCTAAATCGCTCTGTCGGATCGCTCGGCACGCTCTATCTCCGATGTTCCAAAGTGCACGTACTTCATTCAACAGAAGCAAGTCGCGTAAGAATAAAGTTGCATTCCGAGATTGGGATCCTTATGCCGATTCCACTAGGCGGGTGACAAAATCAACTGCTCCAGTAAGGGCATAAAGTCTTCAATGGATGGTATTTCAAGGTTTGGATCTTTGGCCAAATCGTCCCATCGCCTCAATTGAACCGCCTCAAAGGCAAAGGGCTCATCGCGGAAATCGTCGATCTCCGATTGGCTCATCAATCCCCCTTGATCGTGATAACTCTTCAGTGATGTCGGCGAAAGCGCGTTCACATATTCCGGTTCGGTGGTGCACAAAAATCGCTTCGCAACAACATGCAAACGGACCGGATCTGCGACCGCTCGCCCAAAGTTTTCTCGGAGCCACGCATAGGCCCTTTGCTCATGAAGATCATCCAAGTTCTGCTCGTCGGATTCGGGCAATTCATGGTCATCGAGAATGTGTCCGATGTCGTGCAGCAGAGCTGCCGCAACAAGCGGTGATTCGGCTCCCGCTCGAATCGCGAGCAAGGCACATTGGATCGCATGCTGCTTTTGCGAAACAGCTTCGCTTCCGTACCGCCCATTTCCTCGCTCATGAAATAACTGGACGATTCGCCCGACTATCGGATGGTGCATGGTATTCAAAGGGTTCCTGTAGCATTGCAACATTGTAAAGACTCATTCCTCAACAACCGATTTCCAAAACCCTCATTGGTTTTCTCAAATGCGAGAGAACCTGAGACTAGCAAAGTGTAAATACGTCTTGAGTAGTTTGCATGAAGAATGGTAGCGGTATTCGATGAAGGGGTTCAAGGCGTTTCCATCTACGGCGTTTCCAGCTATGGCACTATGGATTGACTCGAATCGAGCAGTCCCGGCAAATCGGCAACGGATTCGATCACCGCATGCGCACCTGCGTCGATGAACTTCCTCGTTGCGGATTCGATCGCAAGCTGTCTGGCTTTTGGATCCAATCGTTCGAGTTGGTTGGGGGCGAGCCCTACCGCGTTTCCAGTGACGGTAACGGCGATGGTCCAACATCCCGCATTCCGTCCAGCATGGATCCCTGCAATGGAATCATCGACAATGGCGACACGATTCATCGGGAAAATACCGAGGGATTCCGCGGCTCGAAAATTCTGCCAGGGAGCGGGACGCCCGCTGGCAACTTCGTCCGAACAGACTACGCAGTCCGCTTGGTAGCCTTGTTCGATCGCTAGCGGTTCCACCGTATCCATCAACTCCCTGGTGTAACCCGTCGTAGATCCGATCTTAATCCCGCGATGCCTCAGCATTTGGACCGCTTCGACGACTCCCGGAATGACCGTGGAATGATTCGCGAGGACTTGCTTTTGGAGCGGCAGGAACGTGGCGTACATGTCCTCGATGTCTTCGTCGCGCGACGGCCGACCGTAGGCTTGCTGCCATAGGGACTGTATGCGAGGCATGGAGAGCATGGATCGAATATGGTCGATCTTGGCTTGACCCATCGGCTCGCGGGCTTCGGCCTCCGTGACTTCGATCCCCACACTACCAAAAACTTCTTTGAAAACATGGACTGGGGCCAAACTTCCGAAATCGATCGTAGTGCCAGCCCAATCAAACAGAACAGCTGCGATGTCCTTCAAATGGCGTTGCAGCGACGGGTCTAGATAGCAGTTGTTCATCGTATTGCTCGTTGATCGGTTTTACTCACTTGCGGGTTCCCAACGGGTCCAAGCTCTCTCGGCGATTCCAAACGATAGTGTCATCCCATTTCCACCGAGCCCCGTGCAAATGTGGAGTCCTGGTTCTGGTTCCGCTTCAAAGACGAGACCATCGGCATACTTGGCGTAGACTCCATGCCAATGAGATTCCATCATCCAATGGGGCAACTTCAAGATTTTGTGCAATTCGCGAAGGATCAAGCCATCGATCTGTTGGCGATCGAAAGGTTCGATCGCATCGCCATACTCATGGGAATCGCCGAGCACGACCTCACCGCGATGGTTCTGCGAGGCCATCACGTGAATGCCGAATTGGTTCAACTCGGGTGTCTCCGATTCAATGCGGTCGGATAACGCTTGGAGAGATCCACACGTTTTAAAATTCGGGTAGTGCCGCAGAGTCAATCCACCTGCCAAATGGGGACCGATCCTGAAACCTTCGGTTTGAGCGGTCGTGCGCATCATGTGAAGTTTGCATAGGCGAAGCGGAATCCCATGGAACACTTCGGGCCTCAGGGTGGCTAGATCGTCTCCCGAGCAAATAATGATGCGGTCGAAAGTATGTCGTTGTCCACTGGCCAATCCGATCTGACCCGATTCGGCGTGCACGACAGCCGTCGAAAAGTGGAATTGAACTCCATATTGCCGCTCGAGCCATGGCGGGATCGATCGGATGGCGCTGGTCGGGTCGACGCAGCATTCGCGATCGCTCCAGAGCCCACCCAGCAGTCCGTTGGGATTGGCCGCAGGAGAATGCTGCAGGACCTCGCTCGCTGTTAGCAGTTTCAACCACGGCCCCCGAGCCCCGGATTGGTTGATCGCAGCGTACTCCTGCAAAACGGCCCACTCATCGTCGCGGTGCGCCATGTGGATCGACCCGCAGGGATTGACCCACAAGCCGCCCTCGCGCCCGGCACGCAACCATCGTTCGCGAGAGTTATTAGCAACGTCCTGGACATGATCAGGCTGTCCGATGACCCACACCATCCCAAAGTTTCGGATCGATGCGCCATAGGCACGTGGAGAACGTTCGAATACGGTGACTTGGTGCCCACGCTCTGCCGCAGACCATGCGTGCGCCAAGCCTACGATCCCGGAACCGACGATCCCAACGCGTTGCGTATGTTTTGCCATCGAGCGTCCTTGTTGTTGCGTGTTGTTACCCATGTGGTAATGTTACGCTCCCGCGACGGAATCACAACTATGCCAAAATCCAATGCCGCCCTGTTTCTAGGTCCGAATGCCCCTTGGCAATTCGCGTCAGCCGATCTTCCGACACTCACGCCTGATGAAATCTTGGTGAAGGTGCTCCTTTGCACGATTTGTGGGAGCGATCTTCACACGATCCTAGGGCGACGCAGCGGGCCGGTACCTAGCGTATTGGGGCATGAGATCGTCGGCGAAATCGTGGAGTTCGGTTCTTCGGCGTCGCGGGAAGATGTCCGCGGAAAAACTCTCCAAGCCGGTGACCGCATCGTTTGGGGGATCGTCGCCAATTGTGGTCACTGTTTTTTTTGCCAGAACGACCTGCCTCAAAAATGCGAACGCGGATTCAAGTACGGGCACCAGCAGGTCGGCGAGAGAAAGAATTGGCAAGGAGGATTCGCATCGCACTGCGTCCTGGTGCCTGGAACGAAAATCGTACGATTGCCCACTTCGCTATCTCTGAAGTCAGCCGCACCGCTGAGTTGCGCGACAGCGACGATTGCAGCTTCCATGCGATTCGCTGACATCGCAGGGAACGCCGATGTGCTCGTCGTCGGAGCTGGTATGCTCGGGTTGACGGCTTGTGCCATGGCGAACAAGCAAGGCCCCTGGTCGGTGGCCTGCATCGAAAAAGACGAGTATCGCCGTCAGTTGGCGATGCGGTTCGGAGCAACCGTTGTCGCGCAGCCAGGGCGACTGCAGGTGAGTGACATCAAGAACGGTTATGGATTCGATGTAGCGATCGAATGCTCCGGAACGAATGCCGGGTTGCTCGAAGCGATCGAGTTGGTTCGCGTCGGTGGCAGAATTGTCTTGGTCGGTGCAGTATTCCCTTCTGAGCCCGCTCCGCTAATCGTTGAGCGGATCGTTCGCAAGCACCTTACCCTGCATGGGGTGCATAACTATCGCAGCGACGATCTTCTTACAGCGGTCGACTTCATGGAGCGCCAAGGCAATAGCTTTCCGTTCGAGGAATTGGTCTCGCATGTATACCCGCTCGCGGAGTTGGCCGACGGGATTACCGCAGCGCAAGTTGGCAGCAACATTCGCGTCGCCATCGCCCCTTAATCGATGAAATGGGTTGCTGTCAGGTTTTGCTTAAACGGTCTTCAGGATCGCATCGACCGTGGCCCGATCCTCCGGATGAAAGCGGTGGAAAGGGTCTGCGAGAAAATCATCGCAAATCCCTAGCAACGACGCGCCGCATTTAGTCGCCTTGATAAATCGGGAAGCGTATTTGCCCACATCGTAGATTTTCTGAAGTCGCTCAACCTTTTGCTGCAACGCTTCCCATTTTGGATCGTTATCGCGGACGGCTTGATAAAGCTGCACAAAGAGTGCGGGGAAAATATTGGCGCCGCCGGCGACACCACCATCACCACCGAGTTTGAGCGACTCGGCCAAAAGCGCCTCAGGGCCGAGCAAGATCGACCAGTCTGGCCTCATTGCCTTGAGCCCGACAGCTTGTTTGTAGTAACCCAAATCGCCTCCGGAATCCTTGAGCCCGACGATTTGCGGGTGCCGAGTTAGATACTCCAACGTTGAGAGCTCGAACGCGACCTTGGTCAAGCTCGGGATGTTATAGAGCATCACCGGAAGTGGGAGTTCCCGCATCAACTCATCAACATAGTATCGCAGCTCCGTCTGCCCAGCAGGAAAATAGTAAGGCGTGGACAGAACAAGCGCTGTCGCGCCGCAATCGGCAGCGTGTTTCGCGAGCTGAACGGTTTCCACGAACGACGTATCGGTGATTCCGACCAATACCGGAACTCGGCCGCGGACAAACCCGACCGTACGTGCAACCATCTCGCGCCGCAGAGCATAGCTGAGACTGGGCGACTCCC
>Ga0315902_10009556_pt1 | contig 12952 bp, 10 predicted proteins | sample LakEriMetagenome_9_FD_203523 | JGI IMG/M metagenome (GOLD analysis project Ga0315902, IMG submission 203523) | Freshwater fungal communities from buoy surface, Lake Erie, Ohio, United States - Buoy 12 MA117 | ecosystem: Environmental > Aquatic > Freshwater > Lake > Lake biofilm | place: USA... | reverse complement strand
CCGGTCGAGGTAATTGCTATCCTGCATTTTGTCTTTCCAAAATTCAGCCCGGCCCAGAATACCTGATTTATAAACCTCTTCTACCTGGCTGATATAATGTTTAAAAGCCAAATCGATAATCGCTTGTGGATCGTAAGGATACATGCGACTTTCCAGTCGGTTCTGATGGATAAAATCTTCTATTCGGTCTAACTCTTCCTTTGTTGCAATTCCACCGTATGGTTTGTCTTCCTGAAAATAAAACCTGGCTTTGGCTTTGTCTCCCAATTCTTTGGCAACTTCCAACCCGGCTTCCCGGGTGATGAAATGGTCAATGTGTTCCTTGAAGGCCATTGGAAAAATCAGGGCTGTATCTTCGTGGCTGGCCCATTGGATTACCCGTTGTTTCATCCTTTCAAAAATTAACTCATCAGCCGAAGAAAAGTCTTCATACATGCCGTGGGGAAATTCCATTTCGCTGTCGGCCATTGCTTTCCCACGGGTAAAACACTCATCTTCACCGATTATCTGGTACACATAGTTAAATGCACCCAGCAGCTCATTGTTGCACTCATGGTCTTCAATAATTCGATTACCTGTTGCCAATTTAATTCGCTCCAGGCTAGTGTCAAAATTGGCAGAACCAGAGCCCGCCTGGTAGTTGCTCCTTGAAAACAACAGGTTGACATGAAAATGCTTTGTATCAAGCAAACCTGCCTTTTTTAGCTCAAGGATGTACCCTCCAAGCATAAACAGGACATCGTCAAAATGGGGCGAAAATACCACTATGTGTTTTTCAGGAATAATCTCTTGTATCGGATATGTTTTCATCAGTAATAATTTTAATGTTACTGTTTTTCAGGAATTATAAGGACGGTAAATCTCTGTATAGGCATCAATAATGTATTGAGATTGTACCTGAAACAACTCTTCATGTCTATTGTCGTTCATTAAAAAATTGTGAGTTGCATGTAGCTCTTCTAAGGTATCAAAATCACATTCCCAGATCAGCGTATTGGAAGGGTGCATGCCCGTTAGCGGCAGGTATCGCCTGCCTTTCGGAAACTCTGGATACTGCTCCTCAAACCTAGCAAACTGCTTCTCGATATCGAGAAATTCTGAATATTTGCACAGTTCAAATTTTTGTACAAAGCGTAATTTATAGCTCATCGCATTTTCATTTTTTAATTAAAAAGATTCTCAAATGACTCAGACATCAATAAACCTGACTGCCGGATATAATTGCACAGGGTGGAAGCGCTTGCTCCTTCATGTATCGTATCTGCCGAGGTGACCGAATAGGAGGCTAGTACTGTCCCCAGTTCAACAGCTGTTTGCAGTGGTAACACTTGCAACTCTCCGGAACTGAAACCTTTGAACAATGGTAACCCGCAACACAGACCCACAATGGTTCCTGAGAGAAATGCGTCGCCTGCCCCTGCTGTGGAAACAACTGTTGTTTTCAGCGAGGGTGTAAACTCAACGCTCCCTTTGTAATAACAATAACTGCCCCGCGAACCATCGGTTATCAATACACGAATTTCAGGATTTGCCTTTTGTAACCGGGAGATGCATGACTGAATAATATCCCCGGTCTCTGGTTGGTCGCCTTCTATCTTAGCTATACGTTGGGCTTCATCGATATTAACGGCCAAAAGACTGGTAAGCTCAAAACCTTTCATTTGCTCAAACTCCTCAATTTCAGATGAAAGTACCGAAGCCACATTGAGCATTCCGTGATTTTTACCTTGTTCCAGCATGCGGATTCGGGCTATTAAAGGAACTTCAGGCGCGGCCAACACAATACCTTCCTTTCCATTCATTGTATAATTGTCAAAAAACGCATCAATATCCCGGGGATGCACAAGGTTACTGGCGCTGTTGGCGCTTGTAATATTACCCCCCGAATGATCGGGATATTGATAGCATACGCTAAAAAGAGTGGCGGCATTGCTACTTACGGTGACATGACCGGTATCCATGCCAGCCTTTTCCATCATAGAACGCAAACGATGGCCAACATTATCGTTCCCAATTTTACCAATAGGAAAAGACTGGAAAGAACCTGTTTTACCAGCCCCCAGCAGTACTGCTATGTAGTGCATAATGATGTGCTGCTTGCAGGAATCCCTGAAAGATTCCAGTCTTCCCATCCGGCTCTCATTTCTCCCAAGGGTGTGGTCACCATCGAGCGAAAAGAAAATGCCTGAACCAATGCCCCCGGTACCAACAATATGATTGTAGCATAGCTTGCCTATAGGCTTTAAGGTTCTCATGCGTTGATGCCTTTAAATTCCCAGTCCGGATTTTCCGAAATGGGGTGTGCTGCTGTTTCAATAGTTGCAGTTATGAGCGCATCCGGATGTTCCTGTAGAAGGGTCATTGGATATTCAGTGGTAATTTTAGAGAAAAGCCCAACCCGTAATGCCGTTTGTTTCCATGCTCCGGTATCACTGTAAAGGCGTACCTTTTTGGCTGACAAGCATTCTTTGATTCCAAGGGTAATCGACATAGGCGGAACAAACTGGTAAGCAGCTCCAAACGACCTTTGTCCAAGAGTGATAATCGTATCCAGATTATTCTCCTGAACCCGTAACTCAGAATTTCGCAAGTCTTCAATAGAGATTTTGCTGAATGGATGTCGCCGTGTCTGATTGTAGGCAATATGCCCATCCTGTCCCCAACCTCCTAGGGTTATGTCAATAGGCGCTTCTGCTATCTTTGCTTTTATCAAGTCGATTAACTTTGGCTCAGGAAAGTAGCGTTGTGAAACTGGCACTGAAAGTGTCGGCAGTACATCTCCATAAAAATGGATTTCCATAAATGTTCTGAAATTATATGGATTATTCTTAGCCAATAGGTTTCCTTGCCAGTCGAGACATTCGTCCATGTGAAAAACAGTGAGGTTTCTCAAAGAAACTTTCTCCTGGTTAACTATCCTGGCAAACGGAGCGTACCAGCATTTGGGTCCGCAGGGAACTATTGCTCTGATAGGTCGAACTTCATTATTGGCCTGCTTAATTTCTTCTACAAAATCACGCGCCATTACCTCTCCCATTTCGGCTGAGTCTTTTACCATTCGAAAAGGTGTTTTAAGCTTGGGGTGATTCTCCAGTTGGTTGCCTGGAATGCTGCACCATTGGTATAAATCTTTTAAATTAAGTTCACTCATATGTATTAGTTTATTTATTAAATCAGCTCAAACGTCTTACATTAAATATATTACCTTTATACAGGTCAAGCATCCACATATAATATCCCGGTCCCCAGGGCGATTTTCCTTCAAATGCCACATAATCGGCAATAACCTGCATATCGGATTTACCATCATTGTTTGTATCGTTCCAATCAATGACCAAATCTTCAGAAGCGTCGTAATTTCCATCTCTGTTCCGGTCAATCAATAGGCAGTCACTATCCATATCGCCCTGAATATCTCATCTTTTCAAATCATCGTCATCGTCAATCCAACACATAGGTATATTATTCTGTGTGAATGTTTTCAACAAATCAGGATCGACATCTCCATCCAAATCAACATATTGAATGGAGCGGTTTTGGGGGTCAGGTGGAAGTCGATAAGCATTTAATGGAGTATTTGTATTCCAATATGGTAGCTGAGCAAATACAGCGAATGAAAAATTCAGCAGTATTTAAAAAAATATTACAATTATCTTCATCTTGTATTCTATTAGTTATTTTATTTCATTAATAGTTTATTGATAACACTCCAGTATCATTTCCGCAAAATGAACACCTGAGCTGATTGACCAATGGTTACCCTGAACCAATTCATCATAACATTTAGCTGCTGCTCCCAATTCTTTAGGATAGACATCTTCTGCCCAATAGGCCTGAGCAAAAGGACCCTGATATGTCGTCTGCGAAACGCCTTCAAGCCATTTCAAAATCCAAACTCTGTTTTTTTCAAAACGACCTGACTTTTTTATACCAATCACGAATTGTGAAATCCATGCCGGAAACGAACCTGCCCACTGATGATCACATCGGATACCGCTCATTACATCCAAATCGGTAGAAGCTAAACTTCTTGCCCAGGTAGGTGTAATCAATTCATTTCGAACAAAGGATACAATTTCTTTTAGTTGATCAGATGTTAATAATTCCCCTGCTCCGGTTAACACCAATCCTAAATCGTAGAGATTTGCTGCAGGTATTTTTTTTCCATCAGGATAAAGACAATTAAAATACCCATCTCCATTTCTGTAAAGAGTTTTAATCGCATCCATAAGTTTTTGCTGTTCTTCAGATGTATCACCACCAAATATTTGGTCGTATTGTTTCATTGCCCAAATTTGTTGTGCAGTATGACCGGCTGTTCCATGTGCATAAGTTGTTATACACTCCAAATAAGCCGTTCGATTTCCAAAATCAATAAGATTCATATTCGGAAGATGCTTTTTGCGATGAATAAAAACCACCTCTTTTATTGCTTCACGGGCTGTCATTTTATATGATTTTTCTTCTGTCGATACATCATTCTGTACCTGTGAAGCTCTTTCTGATTCTTTTGATATATTGGGCTTTCTGATAATCAGTGAATCTAACCAACTTTTATCTTTATAATTTTTTAATAAATTGAAAGCTGAATTGTAGATAGCCATAGGATGAGCGCAACAGGGTGCTCCCATATGCTCAAACGTAAATAAGTTGACAACCTGAAAATCGAGCATTGGCTGCGACATTGTAACCTTTAGCATTTCAATTAATGATTTTGGATCAAGACGTGACAATATTCCACTTGTATATGGCAAGTCCCAAGCCAAATAGATGGACCCTTCGCCCCTTCGAGGCCACAGTGTTAAATATGCAGTTTTGACATTTGAGCTGGGATATATTCTTCTACAGGTAAGCAATGTCAACACACCATTGTAATACAACCGATCTAACTTAACATTGCCGGTTTTAACCACAGGCAAAAACCCACTGAAATATTTATTATTTGGTAAAAATGCGGATTGCCATAATTCTTCCCATTTATGTTTAGTCAATTCAGCTACTTCACCCATTCTTGTTTTCCATTTGGCATCCAACTCTTCAACAGTGGAACGATTAGTCCCATAGGCAAACAAAATATTGATTGTAAAACTTTTTTGCCCCTTAACTTTTGCTTTCCACATAGGACGACGGGAATTTGTCCATTTAGTTGGAACTTTATCAAAGCTTACAGAAGTATATGCATTGTCATTTTCATTTTGTATTAAACAATTTCCTTCATTTGTGTTGCTCAGAACTTCCTGATTAAGACCTTCATTTATTTTAAATGAAAATACATCGGTTGGAATGGATGGTACAAACCAGGCATAACCTTCTCCTCCGCTATTCATAGCCCTGCCTGAGAGAAGAAATTCAAGAGTTAAACTATTTGTAGCTTTACTCGTATTCAATACAGTCAGTGAAACTACTACACCAGCTTCGTTTGGCAGCATTGATGTTTGTGAATTCAATTCCCAACCATCAACCTTGGTGCGTCTTTTTATCCCATAAGCCGTCCACTTAATTTCTGTACCATTGCTTATACGGGCAATATTTTTTCCATTTATTATAGTGACTCCTGAAATTTCGTTTCCGCCACTATAGGGTGGAAATATTGGATGCTTCAAAGCTACCGGGTCCGCTTCAACCTGTATTGATCCAATATCATTGTTAAGTCCGGGCATTGCATCAAGTTTTGTCACTGAACGTTTTAACCACCCTGTAGACAAGTCGGATAATGATATTGTAGGCTTGGATTGGTTGCTCTTTGCATTGGTTGAGTTTACATACTTGCTTATTGAACCTGCCCTTATACCAACAGTAGTTATGATAAAACTTACAAAAAATAAGCTGACAATTTTAAAATTTAGCATACAAATAATTTTATATATTTTTTTGAGCAATTATTTATTCAACATTAAAAATTTTCTGATAACCGCCATCGTTTCTTGTTGTCTTTTCTCAACAAAATCTTTTGCTATCATGGTCTTCTTTTTTGCCCCTTTTCGATCATTAACCAAAGAAAGTACAGTTGGAATCAGCCTATCCATCTGTTCCTCATTGTCACTGTCAAAAAACCAATCTTCCAATCCTATGTTGTACCACATATACCCTTTGCTTGTCTGCTCTTTAAATCTTCCCAACAAAGCAGGAATTCCATTACCGATGCACATGATGGGGGAGTGTTGCTCCAAACCAAACAAACCGGCAGAACGAACATATACACTCAATGCTTCGTCTGTTAACCAGAAACGATTGCGCCATACCACATTCTTTTTCACATCCTCAGGCAACAAATCGTATAGCATTTCCTTTCCAAGTATAACCTGTGTTACATCTTCAGGACAAATAAGTACTGTGAAATTGGTTTTGCGTACAATTTCGATTATTGCATCCCGATAAGGTTTAAGGTCGTGTTCCTTCATCAATTGATTTCGCTTGTCAATACTTTCGTCATATTTCCTATTAGCAGTTGGAACCTGCCAATAGGGAGTTCGACGGTATTTTGGTATCACACAAAGAAATTTCCCTTCTTTTAGCTCATTTTCTGACAAGAATTTCAATGCTTCCTCTTCATTTCTCAAGTCACAGGCGAATGCACCATCTGGGGCAAAATCCATAACTGCAGCCTTAATTCCCTTCTTTTTTGCAATCTCAAGAGAAACAGTATCCCTGAAAAAAACAAACTTTGATTGATTCAAAATGCGTATCATCCTGTCATCCATTAACTCTTCCGCTAAAGTTATTCCATAGACGCCAAATGACTTTCCTGTCTTGTTTATCCAGGTTTCAACATCTTTATGTGCCACCAATGAAGGTCCTGATCCATGCAAGAGGAAATCACATTCCTCAAATGCAGCATTGATGGCAACTGTATCATGATTGTCAATGATCTGAAGCGTTGGAAACCTTTTTTGAAGCATCTTTTTCACGTTACTGTCTGTTTCCATCATCCACAAGCGAACTTCCGCTTCAGGCAAATATCGATCAAGAAGCGCAAGAACCCCTGGAGTATGTGCGATATCCCCAATATTGATTGATTGCCAGGACGATCGTAGTAAAATTTTCTTTTTCTTTTCAGTTTGTTTGTTGGCAATTGTTTGACTTTGACAATCAATTACCAATGAGAAGGCAACACAAAATAAAATCAGCATTGAAACAAGTGATTTTCTCTTCATGGCAACTATTTACTTTTAATTAATCAATGAAATTTTGAAAAATGATATACTCCCTCCTTGATCAATTCAAAATCAATTCAATTACCGGAATTTCAACATTAGGTTTTGAAATGGGCAAGTTGAGATTTAAATCATGAGGGGTTTCTTTGGCATTAGCTCCCCAGCCATAAATGGTTGAATATTTGATTTCGGAGCCATCATGTAGAAACTGTGCATATTTTACTTTCCCATTATACCCAACAAGAGCCAAAGTTGACACTGGATAATCCAATAAATGAATATACAGGCGGTTGGTTTTGGGGTTATAGGTTAATACGCAATTCTCGGGTACGCTAAACCCTTCCGGAGCTTCGGTACAACCATAAATAGAGCGACTGTTGTATTTCATCCATTCACCCATACCTGCTAATCCATTTTGAGCCCTTTCATCTATCGTGCCGCGTGCAGTTGGTCCAACATTCAGGATTACATTTCCCCCTTTACTTACTGCATCGATTAAGGTAACCAATAATTGTTTGTTGTTCTTCCATGTATGCTCGTCACGATAATAGCCCCAGGAACCACTGAAAGTTTGACAGGTTTCCCAGGGAATTTTTTCCCCATTGACTTCTACTCCCTTTTTATTCTTTACTTGTTCTGCATCGCTGTTGATGTCCCAACCATCTGCATATTCGTTCAGGTCTAAACGGTTATTTACCAGTATGCCGGGCTGTAACTGGCGAACCAGGTTCAACAGTTTTTCAGACCCCCAGTCTAACCTTCCTTTGCCATTTTCTCCGGGGTAAGAAAAATCCATCCACAGGATATCTATTTTCCCATAATTGGTCAGTAACTCCCGTATTTGGTTAAGCATATACTCGCGGTACCTGGCCATATCCCGCCCTTTGTTCAACGCTGGTATTTTTGTTACATCATTCTTCCCTAAAGGATGGATTTTATCAATGGTAAAATCAGGATGATGCCAGTCCAACAAGCTATAATAAAACCCCACCTTCAAACCTTCGGCGCGAAATGCATCCACCCATTCCTTTACAAGATCCTTCCCATATGGGGTTTTGGTCGATTTAAAGTCGGTATACTTAGAATCGAAAAGACAAAAACCATCGTGATGCTTGGTGGTTAAAACGGCATATTTCATGCCTGCTGCCTTAGCCATTTTAGCCCATTCGCGGGGATTGTACAGGTCTGGATCAAAATTATCAAAATACTTCTGGTAGTCGGCATCACTAATGGATTCATAATTTTTAACCCATTCATGTCTGGCAGGCAAGGCATATATACCCCAGTGTATAAACATCCCAAAACGGTCGTTTACCCACCAGGCCATACGCTCTTTTTTTTGCGATGCAGTTTCAATTGAAAGCTTTTTTACCTGAGCATTACTCTGGTTAATTAACAAGCTAAAAATAAATAAGAATAAAATAATTCGCTTCATAATTTTGATTTTAGTCCAGGTAAATCAACAAACATTGTTTGCTTAAAATATTTGAAATGAATGACGGTAAGTTGTACAGTAGCAAACGCTGATATCATACTTTATAAAGTTAGATTATCTTACTTGAGATCTTTAAAGGTTACTTTGGTCAAAAGCTCACCGCTCTTTTTATCACTCGTAATCACAATTGTCGATAAACTGCGCATACCTAATTTACGGGAAGCAATAATCTCTACTTTACAACCTGTTGGCACGGAAATAACGGCTAATGATTTTTTTCCTTCAATTTTCACTTCACTACCTGAAACTGTTACGGGTAATGGAGTTTGCCAGATAAATATTACGCCGCTTCCCTGTTTCAAAGAGTATTTATCCGTAATTTCAAAATACCTGGGATTGGGTGAATTAAACGATCTATCCCAGTATGAATAGTATTCGGGCCAACAAAGTCCTGGAGAAAAAGTGGCTTTAAAACCAATACTGTCACCTTCTGCTTTGGGCAATACGTTTGCTATCCCAATATTGGGTGTAGGATTTCCCGACTGTGTTCCTGTTGGCACCAACATATTATGATTATGAGCGAACTTCATGTTGCCTGATTCCGCATCAGCATAGACAAGCCCTCCGGGATCAACAGCAAAAGATTCTCCATCATACTCAAGAACAAAACTACCACGGTCATAATGATTATGACCAACCGCCTCTTTATTACCGCCGATTACCAGAATTTTAGACCACTTATTGTCTATTTTACGGGCAGAGGCAACAAGGCCGGTTTCAGGCAGAGTGACCAATGTTTGAAAATTATTCGGATCGATGCTTTTTAAATCCGGCATTGGTAATGCCCAGGGAGCTAATGTATTTTCAAGTGTTGGAGTCTTTGCAACTTGTGCAGCCAACAAATGCGCCGCTGCTCCATTTGGTCTTATTCGAGCCAACACACTTAGTATAGAGGAATTTATTGTAACCACCGGTCCCGATTGGCCATCTTCAGTCATTATGAGTTCATCGGTTGGTGCCTGCCGGAAAAATGCAGTACTTCGAAGTACTTCTAAATAATCATCTAATTGCTTAATTTCATTTGGTAGCAATGAGTCCATTGACTTTTCCGGTCTTGCCCTTGTATACAATACGAGAGCAGGCAAAACATTATCAAGTGTATAGGAAAGATAGGCCGCACCCTCTTTAAATCCACCATCAGAAAAGAAAATTTGTGAAAGACTCTCATTTAATTCAGCAGCAGCCAAGTCCGTATAAGGCTTTAAATGACCCCAATTGGCATTTATATTATTATTTAGCGATTTCTTATTCGAATCGTTGTACTTTTCCAACAATACATAGCTCGCAATTCTTCCTGCAGAAAAGACCGGTAATTGATTGCATTTAAAAATATACTGCCATTTCCAAACATTGTAATTAATGTTCCCTATTCCATCTTCGGCAAGTCGCCTCAAAATAAGTGCTTCTCCAGCCGGAGTCAAAAAAGAACCCGCTAAATCGCAGGCTAAAGCCAATTCATATGCAATGCGAGATGCATCGAAGGCTTTTTGCTCCCAGATACCTCCTGGATATTTGGTTATAAAATCAACTTCCCAATGAGGAATCAAAGCATATTTTACCGCTGTAATTGCAGCTTCACGAAGTGAAGCTTTATCTTGTGTAAAAGTAGCATTTAGTAATACCTTTTGCAATGTAATTGGAGCTAAATTGACGGTCATAACACTACTTTCTTGAAGATAATCTCGAGCATACATCCTTGTACCGAGGTATGGGTTCAATTTTAACTCAGAGCGGGCATTGATTTTTTTATTTAATCCTTTCAATTTTAGTAACTCAACAATCTGATTATACTCTTTTTCACCGAACAATAAGTAATGTACCGGGCGGCCGTCACAGGATTCTGCATCTTTGCGTACATATATGTCCAAAGGTTGATTGTTGAGTATTTCCCAATTTTTCTTCTCTGTAATGAATTGTACACTATCTCTTAACCCAAACCAGCCAAGAGTCCCACTTACTGTTTTTGAAGCACTTGATTCAAAATAAAATTCGACTTTTCGCAGATATTTAGCATCCTTTAATGGCAATACATATTGACTTTGTGTAGAGTTTAATGATTTTATTTTTCTATTAAATTCCCCTACATCTGTCAATCCTTTCAGGCACACGGTTGTTCCTTTTTCTATTGCTAAACTTAAAACCATATTGTTGTAACCCGACAACATTACGCCATCTCCGCTAAAAACTCTTGATATTGAAGGGTTTTCCTGACCTTTAGTCGGAAAAAAACGAAATCTAAAATCCTTTTTATCCAACTCTAATCCTTTTCCTTTAATTTCCCATCTATCGATATCACAAAGTTGATTGTCGTAAAATGATTCAATCAATGCATCTCCCATCCCTACTGGAGTAAGTCTGACATCAGTTGTACTGGTTTGACTATAAATATTGGTGGTTATCCCAAAGAAAAAAACGACCCAAAATAATTTGTACATAATTAATAAATTATAACTTTCAACGTTTAATTACTCTTAGCAGACAAGCCATTTAATAAATTCGAATTCAATAGTTGCAATTCCGAATTTAAATAGCGTTCAAAATCAATCTTGTTTTGTATATGAAGTGAAGACTGCTCCCAAACTGCGCCAAAATAATACGTCAGATTCTTATTTTTCGGTTGTAATACTACCACATTACTATAGCGGTCTTTCGTAACTTTCAAGAGATCACTTTTTCGGAAAAAGACACTCATTCCCAAATGGTCATTTAGCCCTGACTGAAGACCAAATGTGGCCAAAAAACACCAATCTCCCATTTCTCCCTGCAAAAGCTCAGTACCTTTGACTACAACAAGGCCAGTACAGAGGTTGTCGATATAATCACTAATTGATACATCACATCGAGTCAAATAGCTACCTGCACGAATGGATAATGTTGATATTAAATTGTACTTTCCCTGACTATTCTTCCAACCATTGTACTCATTTTTCAATTTCGACTCCAAATCACCACTATAACTAATGCGGCAATTGATACTATCAGTTACCGAAACTCTTTCTGCAATTGTATCATTCCAATGTCCAATACTACCAATACCCAGAGATTGTCCGACCCCTAAAATATCCGAACCCCAATCGCACATTTTATGATACGACATAAAGCCATCAAGCCCTACATGCTGAAGCACCAATTGATTGGTTCGCTTTCCAAAGATATCATTCGCATTGCGCCAATCCATGTAAAGTCGGTAACCTACCTTGTCTGACTCCCACCCGGGCCCTTCAAAGCGGATATCCCACGAATGATCCGTGTGTTTTGCTGGCACATGATATTCTGTCACATCGGTCCATTCACCTCCTGAATATTCATACTGCGGATGCCCGCTGTATCCGTTTTCATTCCATATCCATTCTCCATCTTTCCGCACTGACAGAACAGCCTGAGTTAATTTTTTCTGAGGGACAACTTTATTTGTTTTGCTTATCCGAAGTTGAACAGTTTCGGATCCTTTTAAATCTATTTGAACCAATAACTCGTTGTTTTTTTGGTTGTTTACCAATTGAAATGGAACCGATTTGTTTCCGGATTTAACTTCAAAAAAAGCTCCCATCTTATTAATTTGAGCCAATTTCTCTTGATCTGTGATTCCGACGACTACACCTTTGAAATTTTCTGCTGTCGGGTTTTTAACAGTTAAAACAACTGTCTTTTGTGCATAAGTATTTAAGAATAATAGACTAAATATGATAAGTGCTATCTGATGCATTTACTTTTATTAATGTGTTGTTGGTTAATTTTTAAGATTCCAGTTTCCACTAAAATAAGCTGTATCCAATTGCCTTAGAAAATCTTTATCGTTTCGACGGATTCCCAGATCCATCAAGTCCATGTATATATAAAATTGAAGCCAGTATCCATTGCTGTATTTTTGCTGAATACTTTTTGGATTGCGTATCAAATTATACCAGCTCATGTTTAACCCTTCTTTTTCGGCAACAATACATGCTTTCAAGGCATTTGACCAAAGACCTTCTGCTACTTTTTTATTCAGTGTTGCCAATCCTTTGTAGCCTAAATCTTGAACCTTAATTACTTCACACCGATCATCTAATCCCAGTTTCAAAAGTGATACAGTGTGTTCAGCAATCGTGTCACCATCTATATCATAGGCTATCTCATCGATAAAACCATTTTTATTGGTATCGGCATACTTTACGGTTGGGAATTTTTTTGAGCTAGCATGGAGTCTTCCCGGACCATATCCATCGTAAAGACCGCCCATACCCTGAAAAAATTGAGCATTCTGATCAATACGCCATGCACCCCATTCTGCGCCAAACAGATGGATTCGTCCATCGAATTT
>Ga0315902_10009555_pt1 | contig 12952 bp, 8 predicted proteins | sample LakEriMetagenome_9_FD_203523 | JGI IMG/M metagenome (GOLD analysis project Ga0315902, IMG submission 203523) | Freshwater fungal communities from buoy surface, Lake Erie, Ohio, United States - Buoy 12 MA117 | ecosystem: Environmental > Aquatic > Freshwater > Lake > Lake biofilm | place: USA... | reverse complement strand
TAGGGGTAGATAAGGCATCCTGGAGTTTTAATAAAGGTATGTCAAGGCTCATAATAAAATACCTGTTTGTTTTGCCACCTCGAAAATTGGAGGAGTAACTTTTCGGGAAGGGTAATCGACCAATACATCTATTTTCTGCTCACCTAATTGCATTTGTAATTTAACCATAAAAGCCAGCTCTATTTTTACAATCCTCGTAACATCTGTTTCCTCTGTCTCAATAAGCAAATCGATATCTCCGCCCCTCTTATGATCATCTACCCTGGAACCAAATAACCAGATACGCGCTGTATCTCCAAAAGTTTCGGCACCAGCTTTTTTAATAATAGTTACTTGTTCAGGTGTTAACCTCATATTATTATTTGTATAAATGTAACTTTCTTTTATGCTTTCGGCCCGAAGAGTCGCAGTGGTGTACTCGTCAAGATAGCGCAATAATGAGTAGTAAAGATAAATAATTATTGAAACATTTCATAAAAGATTAAAATTTGATAAAATTTGTGATTCAGAAATTTTGATTGAGGGAAATATTTTAAATTGGAACCTGTCGGGAAAAAGACGCGAAGCATCGCGTCTCTGCTGGTAAAATTGTTCAGACAAAAGGGAAATGTATCGGTATCATGGGAGGGCGAATGCAATTCGCCCCTACAATAATCCTAAAAATCCTGTAAATCCTGATTCAAAACCTGGCTGCAAGCACCCCAAAACCAACCAAAACCAACACCCCAAAAACAGTGAAATCCCATAATCCTTAAAATCCGTGATTCAGAAACTTTAATTTAGGTAGATATTACAATGGGGCGGATACATAATCTGCTTGTACCAGGTTACGTTCGGTTTTGTTGAAAACAAGGCCTACCTCGTGTACCCATATACCCTCTATGTTTCTGTATTTTTCCGCATATTTCCTTTGAACAATCTGCTTGAGCGCTATATTGTTTCCTTCAGGAAGGTTGTCCACCACTTTTATTTCCATCACATAAATATGATGGCTAAGGATAATGGTTATATCAGCCTGACCATGATTGTTGCTGTCTTCCGGGATAACCTTTACCAATAGCGAAGCGAAAAAAGCAAATAGAACCGAGGCGTAATATCCCTCATATTCGGCCAGGTCGTTATTGGTGAAGTTACGCCAAGGGATGCCAGCAAATAGACGCTTTATTGTGTCAATCAAAGATGGTATATCACCCGAAGACAACTCTTTCCGTAAATGAAGCTGGAAATCCAGTCTATTTTCCAACAAACCCGTATAGGCAAAAATGAATTTGTTATACAACGCTTGTCTCACCTCCATATTTGGAATCTTCAAGGTAAAGATTAACTGATTAAAATCAATATGGGTATCTACGATGGTCAGATATCCGCTTTGAAAAAGAAGGGTGACAGGAATGATAGTCTCAACATCAAAAGAATCTAGCACATCCTCTGTAACTTGAATTTTTTCCAGATCGGGTAAAAAGTATTGGTTTTTCTTGAAGAGTTCCATAAGAAACGTGGGGTTACCCGTTTCAAACCAATAATTTCGAAATACTTTTTCTTCACTGAGAAACAATAATATATCATAAGGATTATAAACAGTATCAGGACCCGTCCAGCTGTACCCGTTATACCATTTTTTCACCTCTTCTGGGTCACTACCAGCAAGATATTCACTGAAATGTTCCTGAAGATCATTGTCTGTATATCCGCAAATAGAGGAATAGGATTTACTTATAGTTATATCTTTTAGCTGATTCACCCCACTAAAAAGGCTCACCTTTTGAGAATTTGGTTACCCCTGTCATAAAAACAAACTGAAGATTGGCGTCTTGCTCCTTCAGCACACCATAAAAAGTCCTCAGTGCATCTCTGATTTCGAGGGCAACTTGAGTATTATGTAAATTATCAAGTATGGGTTTGTCATATTCGTCAACCAATACAACTACCCTTTGTCCATATTTTGCTGCAGTCATAGAAATAAGTCTGCTAAAATCGTCCTCTAAATCTTTCGAATCATAAGTAACACCAAGCCGTTCTTTATTCTGCTGAAGCAACGCTGAGAGTCGCAAATCCAGTTCATTTTGATTTTTCCCTCCCCCAGCTGCAAAATCAAATTTGATGACGGGATATTTCTTTGACCAATCCCATTTGTCATGAATATATAAGCCCTAAAACAATTTTTGACTCCCTTCAAAAATCTCCTTAAGTGTGTCCACAAACAAACTTTTCCCAAAACGGCGAGGACGGGATAGGAAGAACCGTCCAGGCTGTTTTATTAGATGGTAAGCATATTCTGTCTTATCGACATATATACAATTCGATTCCAATAAAAGGCTCAATGTGCTAATCCCTATGGGAAGATTCTTCAAGGCCATTTTTAAATATTTCCTTAAAGATACGGCATAAATACTAAAATCTGAAAATTCATCTGTATCATGGGAGGGCGAATGCCATTCGCCCCTAAGAATAACCCTAAAATTTAAAACGAAGACATCCTTTTTAATCCTCAAAATTCTGAAAATCCTGATTCAAAACCCAAGCTAAAAGCACCCCAAAACCCAAACTGTAATTCCTTATTAATAGCTAACTTTGCAATATCAGAAATAGAGAAAGCAAAAAGAATTAAAAAACAATATTTGGATGAAAAGTAGTAAATTGAAATCATTTAGTAATCATATCGATGAACAATATGGTCCAGTAGGCACAAAAGAAAGAACAGCCTATGAAGAAGGCTTTGAAGCATTTAAATTAGGCGTATTGCTTCAAGACTTGAGAACTAAAGAAGGCATGACTCAGGAAGAATTAGCCAATAAATGTGGAACAACTAAAAGTTATATTTCAAGAATAGAGAACAACGCTTCTGACATCCGGTTGTCAACAATTATGAGAATCTTTAGAGAAGGATTTGGTAAACAAATCAAACTATCGGTAAATTAAAATAGACACATCTTAACAAGCAATGGCAACGAAGATGTCCACCTCAATCCTAAAAATCCCATAAATCCTGCTTCAACGCAGAGTGACAGCAGGTGAATTTACATTGAAACCTAATGGCGTTGGGTGACATGAGAGTGAGGTAAAATTGTTCCGAAAATAGGGAAATGTACCGGTATCATGGGAGGGCGAATGCCATTCGCCCCTACGATAATGGAATACTATCATGTAAATCCGTGATTCAGAACGTTTAATTTCGGGAAATATAACATTGAAACCTGTCGGGGAAAAGGCACGAAGCATTGCATCTATACGGATATATAACGAAGAAGTCCTTTTAAATTAAATGATCTATTCCGATAAAAATGTTTTTAAATCAGTAAGTTCGATACCCTGATAAGAGTTTCCGCTATAGGTATCATAAGTTATCACCGTTTTTCTATAATTATCTCTAATTCGACGTAGGTTTCCAAATTCTCTTTCCATGGTTTTCTCATCATGGATAAATAAAGCCACTTGTAAATACCACTTTTCTCCCTCCTTTTCTGCAACGAAATCGATTTCATGTACACCGAGAACACCAACTTTGACTTGATAGCCTAAAAACAATAATTGATTATAGACCGCATTTTCCAAAATTTTCCCTTTATCCTCAATTCTATAACCCCAAAGAGCGTGTCGAATCCCTAAATTTTCAAAATAATATTTATCACCCACTTCGAATAAGCGTTTACCTATAATATCAAACCGGGGAACCCTATGTATTAAAAATGCATTTACCAAATGCTGCATATATATTTGAACCTGATTTGGCGGTATTTTTGTGTTTAGGGATTTTAAAAAATCACTAATCCTTTTTATGGAAAAAATACTTCCAATATTATTTGCCAAAAATTGCACCAGTTGTTCCAAAAAAAGAACATTTCGTATAGCGTACCTTTGTATAATATCTTTGTATATAATGGTACTATAAATGTTCCTAAGATACTCAAATACGATACTGTCCTCTAAAGACAAATGCTTTAGGTAAGGCAATCCACCAAATTTCAGGAAAACATCTAATGATTCGCCGGCATTTTTTAGTTTATGAAAATTCAGAAATTCGATATAGGCTAAACTATAAACCGTTATCTCGATATATCTGCCACTTAAATATCCAGCAATATCGGAAGACAACATATTCGCATTGCTCCCAGTACAATATATATCCATCTGTTCGTCTAACAGAAGGGAGCGCAGTGACAGATGAAAGTCATCTATTTCTTGAATTTCATCAATAAACAAATAAGTTTTTCCTGTGGAAGCTTTTTTCGTTTTTACGAATTCATTTAAATCCAAATCGGTTTTTAGCGTTGAAAAAGCAAGGTCCTCTTTATTGATGTAAATAATTTTCGCTTGTTCATCCTGCTCCAAAATATGTTGAATAATTTGAAACAACAAATAGCTTTTTCCTACACGACGCTGTCCAATAAAGACCTTTATGATGCTTTTATCCATAAAAGGCACCACCCTATTCAGGTAATGGGGTCTTTTAATGATATTTTTAGGAAGATCAATCATTTATTGTAGTTATAACTACAAAAATACGAAAATATTGCATTTGTTTAAGATATAACTACAATAAATAACATAAAAATGTCATCTGTCAATGAAAATACGCGAAGCATCGCTTCTCTACGGATAACCTCCTAATCCAAAACGAAGACATCCTCTTTCGAATCCCCGAAGGTCAAGTTTTACCAAGAAACCCCTCTAACTGTTATAATTGTCTCAATAATAGTAACAAGGTAAGTAAAGTAGAGATTGACTGTGTGGTGGTACTCAAAACTTTCTCCAAATTAAATTCCTTACCTGTACCATCTTCTAACAGCTTTTCAGGCTTTTTACTCAAGGAAATGGTGGAACCTGCAGCTACCGTAGGATAATCTTTCAAGAATAAGAAACGACGGGTACTCTCTACCCTACCATCAGGTAAAGTTAAAGTAACACTGGAGCGAATGGACCGTTGGGCAAATCCACCTGCATTGTTTTGAATATACCATCGTGCCGAATGTTTTCCTTGATAATTAAAGGTATAAAAATCCTTTTTGTCCTCTAATAAGGAATCTAAAACGAGATCCTTTTCCACCAAATCTCCCAGACGGGTTCCTTCTATACGAATAGCTACGGTATTATTATACTCATCTATGGTAATAGAATCACCTGCGGTTAGAACAGGGTCAAATAAGACCGATTTAGGGTTTTCAATCGCCTTGGCCAGGTTTATACTCACTTTGCCTATATTTCCCTTTGTACGATTAAGAATGGCATTGTTTCGGTCTGCAATAGGCGTTAAGCCACCGGCGTCAGCAATTAAATCGGTTAGGTGTACCAAGTTATTCTTCAAACTATATAATCCCGGATAGTTAACCTGCCCTACTATAAGTACTGTTCTGTCTGGATTATATTGAGGATATTCTCTAACGGCTATCTGATCATAAGGCTGAAGCTGAAAGCCCACAGATCCTGATTTGATTTGAAAATTTGTATCTAAGGAAAGGGTTATTTTATCGAAAGTGGACCCTAATCCTTCCGTATAGCTTAATCGGAATACATCGATATGACTTTTATCTGCTAGTTCCGTGAAGCCACCTGCCATGGTAATGAGATCCGATAAAGTGATTTTATTATCAAATGGAATGGTTAGCGGCGTATTTACTGCCCCAGAAACAGCTAATTGTCCACGTTCTTCCAGATTATTTCGCTCATAAACATATAGCTGATCACCTGCTCTGACCGCCGCATCCCCCGGATTTTTAATATTCACCCTGATATACTCCATTTTGCCAGGCAAATACCAGCTTTTTCTAAAAATAAAACCAAAATCTGCCGCAGTTGTTTTGGGCCCACCAGCTAAAAGAAGAAAATCGCGCAACGGAATTTCATCTTCATAAGACATTTTTAGCGTAACTTCCTTTTGAACCGCACCCAGGATGGACGCTGAATCCATATTGGCAAAAATAGATTTTTCCAATAAGATTAGGCGGTCTCTCGGTTCCAGTTTAAACTGCGGTTCCAAGCGTACATCAATCCTTAAAGTTCTGAAAGTACTATCCCGTTGGGGTCTTTCAATAAAGACAAATTCTTCTTTTGCCTCTGGTCTTACCTGTGCTTTTTCAAGGAAAGTTCTTAGCGTTGGGTTTTTTCCTAAGTCATAACGACCTGGATAAAAAACGGCTCCTTCAATCTCAATATAATTCTCCAGTAGTTTATTTACATTTCTGAGTCTGATGGTATCCCCATCAAAGAGTACCACAGGTATTTTACCTGCAATCACCTCATTTAATTTATATTCCATAAGGCGTATAGAATCGCCTTCATTGCGTTCTATCTGCACAAAATCGGGCGAGGCATTGCTAACAGGTCCACCCGCTATTTTTATAATTTTCTGTAAACCGTCCCCATCAATGACCTCATATCGCATAGGGCGTTTCACACCACCCTGGAGGCTTACCACTTTATTGGCAACGGGTACAAAGATGATGTCATTTTGTTGAAGATTATAATCGGCCTGAAGGGAAGGATTTTCCAGGAAAGCATATAAGTCGATTTTTTTTCGCATTTTACCTCTAATCAATTCAATCTCCCGTACCGATGCCAGCGGGGTAACCCCCCCAGCAGCAGCAATGGCATTAATAGCTGTATTTAAAGCAGACAAAGAAAAAGAACCTTGTCTTTTTATTTCTCCAAAAATATTAACCGTAACAGTTCTGGCTTTTTGGATAGTAAATGCAAATTCATCCATATTAAACCGGTAGAACGTGCTAAACCGCTGACGCACCAGTTTTCTTGCCTCGGCAAGCGTCAGTCCCTGCACATAAATTTTAGGTAAGCCGGAAGGTTGTATGAAACCTTCGTCACGTACCTCCAGCAAGATATCGGCTTGAGACAATCCAAAAATAGTAATTCTAACTTCATCTCCCGCAGCTAAAATATAGGACTCTGGCGCTTTAGCCCCTTCTGTGGTTGTAAATAATTTTAAGTCTTCACTTTCAAAAATACGATGGCCATATATTTCATCTTTCCGCTTAGCTAATTCCTCTGCTTCTTTTGCTTTCTTTTCCTCTTCGGTCAATTCCTTTTCTTTTTCTTTTTCCAGCTCAGGACGGAGCAATTTCATTTCTTCAGACGTCAGTTTTAGGGTATCGAGTTCCCCCTCTTTATATTTTTTCATGGCATCCTTCAGATTAAATTTATTTAATTCCTTAGGAGCTAATAGTTTCTTTTCTGCTTCCAGTTCCAGTATATATCCTCTGATTTCCTCTTTTCTGACTAAGAGTTCTGCCTGACTTAGTTTTGTTACATCAATGCCTTTGGTAAGTAAATAATCCTTAGCTTCCATTTCGGTAATACCTCGCTTACTCAACTCACTTCGCAATAGGGCCAGTTGAGCTACAGGAATCTGACTCTGACCCATAGAAGGGTAGCCCGTTTGTTGTGCCTGCAAATAGCTGGGTGAAAGACCGATAAGGAGAAATAGAAAAAATATACTTAAAACAAAAAGAAGAGGAAGATTCATAAATCTTCCAGCAAAAAAAGACAACGATGGATACATAAGGTGTTTAATTAAAATTAAATCAAATATTAAGCATGTTAGGTGTTGGCGAAAGACGATCTAAGGATTCGAATTCACTGTTATTGCTAACATATTCCGGAACTAACGCTTTCATCCATCTCACTAGTTCTATTTCTTCTTTACCTTCCCTCAACATATTCATTAAGGTATCGAAAGAAATAACTAAATCTTCATAAGGAAAAACCCTTACTCGGGCAATCATTATTTTTTCATGGTAAGTTTCGGTATTTTCTTCCTTATTATGAAGTAATTCCTCATATAATTTTTCTCCAGGGCGCAATCCGCAATATTCAATTTTTACTTCCTTATTTGGAACAAGACCTGAAAGAGAAATCATTTTTTTTGCTAAATCAGCAATTAAGACGGGTTCGCCCATATCGAAAATAAAGACCTCTCCCCCATTACCCATATTTCCCGCTTCTAAAACCAATTGACAAGCCTCGGAAACGGTCATAAAAAAGCGATTTATTTCAGGATGAGTTACGGTAACTGGCCCTCCTTTTTCAATTTGAGCTTTAAAGCGATTAATGACGGAACCATTTGACCCCAGCACATTACCAAAACGAGTGGTTATGAATTTAGTAGGACAATTGCATTCGCTGGCCAGACTTTGCACATACATTTCAGCCAAGCGTTTAGACGCTCCCATCACATTGGTAGGGTTCACCGCTTTATCGGACGAAACCATGACAAATTTATTCACACCATGGCGCACGGACATATCTGCCAGTAATCGGGTTCCAGAAACATTTACCCGAAGGGCTTCCGTAGGAAATGCCTCCATGACGGGAACATGCTTATAAGCTGCGGCATGAAACAACAAATTGGGTTTATATTTTGTAAAAAGGTGATTCATTCTTACCCCATCCGTAACAGATGCCAAGAACGGGATTAACTCCGCCTTCTTATTTTTAGCAGTTAAGGAAAGCATTAAATCATTGAGCGGTGTTTCAGCCTGATCACATAAAATGAGCGCACGAGGTTCGCAAAAAAGAAGTTGTCTGCATAGCTCACTACCTATGGATCCTGCGGCACCTGTGACTAAAATAACTTTATCACGATAAGACTCGGTGGTAGTATTATTCTCCAGTTGAATAGGCGGACGGCCTAATAATTCTTCGATATTTAAACGTGGAAACTGATTGATGGAAATATTTTTTCCCATCAATATTTCCGATTCAGGTATTTTTTGAATATCAATACCTTCTGCTATACAAAACTCGAGCACATCGGATTTACTTTTTGGATTATCCAGAATGGAGGCAACAATTAACTTCTCAATTTTTAATTTGTCGTGTAAACTTTTAAACTGTTCAGGAGAAATGACAGGAATACCATCTAATCTTTTATAATGATAATTTGGTCTTTCGTCCACAAAAGCGCGGATGATAAAATTTTTATCGGCACTTCTATCGATGGCGGCCTTCACCGTTGCTCCAGGAATGCCTGCACCGTAAATAACCACATTATTAGTAGTAAGTCCTTGCAGACTGATGTAACGATAGCCAAATTTAATAAACAAGCGATAGGTAGCTAAGCCAATAGCGACAGAGAAAAAATAGGTTAACCAAAACAGAGAGAAACGGGAATAAACATTAGAGAAAAAAATCTCATTAGCTATATATATAAGTATGGTTCCTGAAATGCTTATCAGCAATATCCTTGCTAATTCATAAGAGCCTGTAAATCGGACAATGCCACTATACAAACTGGTTGCAAAGAACAAAGCAACATTTACAATGACAACGGGGATATAAGAATATAGCGTTTGATTATAGGAGATGGGTTCCTGTAGGAGAGACAACCAATAGTTGAGAGAAATAGACCAGGCGCCTACACAAACAAATAAATCAATCGAAAAAATGATCCATCTTGGGGAGGCGCCAGGTAATTTAATCATAGGAATTAGGTTACTCGACTAAAAGTAATTAAAAAAAATTTAAATAGATAATCGAGTGTAATAAAAACCTAAATTAGGTAAAAAATTAAATTTTTATAAAAAACTTTAATTTTAAAACGTGATCCCGCTGGGATTCGAACCCAGGACCCTATCATTAAAAGTGATATGCTCTACCGGCTGAGCTACAGGATCGTTGCCCTAGTTTTCTAAAGCGACGCAAAGATAGGGGAACATTTGATTAAAAAAAGAAATCGTTATTATTTTTTTTAAAAAAATGCGTGCTCATTCCTTTCACTTTGACAATCAACTTATTATTCTTCGTCTTCAGATGGATCTGCATTTAATTCTCTGGCAAGCTCCTCCATCATTGCATATTCGATAGATTCATCTACGGTAGGAAGGATGGTCAAAACAGTATCGAGTCTAGATATTTCTATCAACTTCTTTACTGCTGGCTGATCAATGCCGGTTAAGATAAAAGAACCAAGTTCCTTCCATAATCTGTCTGCAGTTAGGATAGCGGAAAGACCGGAGGAATCGACAAATTTAACGGGAGAAAGATCGAGGATAAGATTTTTAACTCCTTTTTGAAAGATCAGAACTAATTCTGATTTCAGCGTAGGCGCATTAGAAGAATTCAGGTTCTCCTCTTCAATCCTAAAAACGGTGTATTGCTCTTTATTATCTACTGCGTATTTCATACTCTTGCACTGTTTTCTGATGGTTGATGATAATCCGGAAAAATAATCCGGGACACAAAATTAAGGAATTGCACGAAACATTCTTATATTTATCGCAACAAATACGCTGTAAACTTTGTATTATTTTTTTATTGTAGTAATATTAGGCTCAGAAACGGTAAACTATGAACAATAGAAAGTTTTCACCAAAGGTTAAACAAGTCATAGCTAACAGCCGCGAAGAAGCCATAAGGCTCGGACATGATTATATAGGTACCGAGCACTTGCTTTTAGGCGTGGTTGCTGACAAGGACAGTATTGCCATGAAGGTGTTAGAATCGCTGGAAGTTAATTCAGGTGATTTGCGTAAAGCATTGCAGGAGGCGGTTGAACGCTTACCTGTAGGAAATTCAAGTTTGAATATTGGGACGCTTCCTCTGAACAAGCAAGCCGAGAAAGTATTAAAAGTTACTTTCCTTGAAGCTAAAATGCTTAAGAACGAGGAAATATGCCCGGAACATCTGGTTTTATCTATTTTGAAACATAATGATAATCCCGCCTCTCGCATTTTACGCGATTTTGAAATTGATTATGAAGTGTTTAAAGCAGAATTAGAATTTGTGAAACAAGATCAGGACTTCACTTCCATTGAACCTTTCGCTCAGGCTTCGTCTTCCGACTCCGAAGATTCTTATGATGACGACGAGCCAGGTAAAGGTTTTCAACAACGTAAAACAAATACTAAATCCAGAACACCTGTTCTCGACAACTTTGGTCGCGATGTGACTAAACTGGCTGAAGAAGGTAAACTGGATCCGATTATCGGTCGGGAAAGTGAAATTGAACGTGTTTCACAAATCCTTAGCCGCAGGAAAAAGAATAATCCTATTCTCATAGGTGAACCAGGGGTGGGAAAAACAGCCATCGTAGAGGGTCTAGCGCTGCGCATTATGCAAAGAAAGGTGTCACGTACCTTATTTAATAAGCGTATCGTTATGCTCGATCTGGCTGCCTTGGTTGCAGGTACCAAATACAGAGGTCAATTTGAAGAGAGAATGAAGGCGATAATGAATGAACTCGAGAAAACGAGAGATGTCATTCTATTTATCGACGAAATTCATACGATTGTAGGTGCCGGTGGTGCCACAGGTTCTCTCGATGCCTCTAATATATTTAAACCAGCGTTGGCCAGGGGAGAATTGCAGTGCATTGGTGCCTCTACCTTAGATGAATATCGCCAGCACATAGAAAAAGATGGTGCATTGGATCGTCGATTCCAGAAAGTGCTTGTTGAACCGCCTTCTGCTGAAGAGGCCATTCACATACTTCACAATATAAAGAACAAATACGAAGATTTCCACAATGTGAACTACAGCGATGAAGCTATCACTGCTTGTGTGCGTCTGAGTGACCGTTATATTACCGATCGCTTCCTTCCCGATAAAGCCATTGATGTGCTGGATGAGGTGGGCGCAAGAGTTCACCTGAAAAATATTCACGTTCCTCAGCATATCGTTGAACTTGAAACGCAGATTGAGGAATTGAAAGAGTCCAAAAATCAGGCCGTTAAAAATCAGCAATATGAAAGGGCTGCAGATCTGAGAGACAGAGAATCGAAGTTGGTTCGTCAATTGGAATTTGCGAAAGTGCAGTGGGACGAAGAGTCTAAAACCCGTCGCTACCCCGTTACAGATGAAGAAATTGCTGAAGTAGTATCCATGATGACGGGTATTCCTGTTAATCGTGTTGCTCAAAGTGAGGGAAAGAGGCTGGTAAGCATGGAAAAAGACATGCAGAAGGTCATCATAGGTCAGGAAGATGCCATTAAAAAGGTATCCAAAGCCATTCTTAGAAACAGGGTTGGTCTGAAAGATCCTAAAAAGCCTATTGGTACTTTCATTTTTCTTGGCCCAACAGGGGTTGGAAAAACTGAACTGGCAAAAGCGCTGGCAAAATACATGTTCGACTCTGACGATGCGTTAATCCGCATTGACATGACTGAATACATGGAGAAATTTTCTGTCAGCCGACTCATTGGAGCACCTCCAGGTTATGTAGGTTACGAAGAAGGCGGACAATTAACAGAAAAGGTAAGAAGAAAGCCCTACTCGGTGATATTGCTTGACGAAATAGAAAAGGCGCATCCCGATGTGTATAATATATTACTTCAGGTACTCGATGACGGCGTTCTAACAGATGGATTAGGAAGAAAGGTAGATTTCAAGAACACCTTAATCATCATGACCTCTAATATAGGCGTAAGGCAATTAAAGGATTTCGGCCAAGGATTAGGGTTTAATACGAAGGCAAGACAAGAAGCTTCGGAGGAAAATACCAAAGCAGTTATTCAAAATGCTTTAAAAAAGACTTTTTCTCCGGAATTTCTGAATCGTATCGACGATGTTGTTATCTTTAACGCCTTAGGCATGGAGGAAATATACAGTATCATAGATATTGCGTTGAGTGACTTGTTTAAGAGATTAACTCAGTTAACTTTCACCTTGAGTTTGTCATCGGAAGCAAAAAAGTTTGTAGCTGAAAAAGGGTTTGACCCACAGTTTGGTGCCAGGCCATTGCATCGTGCCATACAGAAATATCTGGAAGATCCATTGGCGGAGTTCATTTTAAATGAGAATCCATCCGAAGGCAGTGAGTTAATTGCCGTTATGAATGAAGACCAAAGTGGAACGGCTATAACTTTCGCCAGCGAAATTAAGTCTGACGTTTCAGAATAGATAATCAATTTAATCCATCACTTTTTTAACTAAAAAAAATCATTTGGCCAAGAGAATAGTTCCTTCGAATTCAAGCACAGACGATAAACCTGGGCTAAGAATAAAC
>Ga0315902_10009554_pt1 | contig 12953 bp, 9 predicted proteins | sample LakEriMetagenome_9_FD_203523 | JGI IMG/M metagenome (GOLD analysis project Ga0315902, IMG submission 203523) | Freshwater fungal communities from buoy surface, Lake Erie, Ohio, United States - Buoy 12 MA117 | ecosystem: Environmental > Aquatic > Freshwater > Lake > Lake biofilm | place: USA... | reverse complement strand
GCATGAACGCTCGCACCCGCGTCCCGGGAAGCGGTACCGCCCCATCCCATCCGCGGTCGAGCGTGGCCGTCTCCGACGTCTGATCCCAGGCGATCACGCGCCGCAGCGCGATGCTCCCATCGATCGTCCCAGGCAACGCAATCTCCCGGCCGACAAGGCTTGCGAAGCGCTCCGGCGCGCCCGCCACGCGCAGCGTCGCACGCGGCGGATCGCCCGCCTGGGCCGCCATGCGCAGTTCGAAGGCGAAGGAGTCGGCTCCACCGGCGCCGACGAAGAGGTCATCAAGATGCAGCGCCTGCTTGAGCCCTGGGCCGTCGCCCCGCGAGGTCATCTCCAGCGACAAACCGCGCGCGCGGCTCGCGGGATCGATGCCGATCGCCATCTTTCCGGCGTCGCGCGACACCGTGAGGTAGGGAACGCCATCGGGATCGACCTTCGATGCGAGCGCGGCCCGCAATCCGGTTTGGTCGTGGACCATGGTCCCTGGCGGAAAATCGAGCTGGGCGATCACGCGGCCCTTGTCGTCGCGCAACAGGAAACTGGTCGCGCCGAGATCGACCGACTGGAACTCCTCGAAGGCATAGCCGGCGGTCCAGGTCTCGCGCGCCGCTGCGGACACCCCTGCTGCGTGCGCGGCGTTGACGGCGGCGGCGAGTTCGCCGGCGATTGCGTCGAGCCCGTCGCGGATCGCGGGGATCGCTTCGTCGCGCAGGGCGCGGAGGGCGCCGAGTTCGCCCCCCGCGATCTCCTGATCCACCGATGTGCCATCGAGGAAGAGGCTCGTGCCCGCCGGTCCGGTCCGCGCGTCGACTCGCGCGGCCTCCAGATCGAAGAGGCGACGGCCCTGGCCCGCAAAAAGTGCTATGTCGCGGGACTCGCGGTCGAACCTGGTCACCGGCAAGAGCCCGGCGATTTCGGTCACCACGGCATCGCGGCGATCTTCGAGCGTACGCAATGCGCCGGTGTCATAGGCCGTCGTCACGATCGTCCGGTTGAGCGACGCGAGCGTGCCGAGCTTTGTCGTGAGATCGCTGCTCAGATCGGCATAGCGCGCGTCGAGCGCGCTGCGCAGCTCCGACAGCAGACCCGACATCTCGTTCAGACGTCGGGCCAACCGATCCGCGCTCGTGACGAGCGAGCGGCGCAGGACAGGGTCCGAGGGCGCCGCCGCGGCGCGGGCCACGTCGGACCTGAACCCCGCGAGCAACGTGTCGAGCCGTGCGGCCTCGTCCGCGCCGGCAACGATGTCCTCCAGCCGCTGGCGTGTCTGGGCGGTGGTCTCGGCCGCCGCGCTCTCGCCACGCGCGTCGATGCGCTTGGCGGCAAGGAACCTGTCGACGAAGCGTTCGACCGAGGCGACCTCCACCCCGCCGCCGAACCGGGCCGTGACGGCCGCGGTCTCGCGCACGTAGGTGGGATTGCTCGCGTTCGAGACATTGTTGGACAGCAACTCGATCGACCGCTGGGCGACGCCGAGGCCGGAGAGGGAATTATTGATGGAAGCGAGCAGGGACATGTCTGGCCCGGGTCCCACCGCAAGACCCGTGCCAGATCGCACCGCCAAAAATCTGACAGGCCGCGCCTTACCCCCCGAGCGAACGGAGAAATTCGCGGGCCGCGACGCGCAACGCCGGACTGGCGAGCATCGAGCCGACGAGCGCCAAGCCCGCGAGGATCTGCAAGGGCATCACCAGCATGGACATCGGGAAGGCCGGTAGAAACCGGTTCGCGACGCCGGCGGCCGCATTGACCGCCGTATTGAATATGGCAACCGGGGCGGCCAGCACGAGACCGAGCAGGATCGCGCGTCCCGATATCGAGATCGCGTCGCGCAAACCTGCAGCGCCGGGCGCCGCCGATCCCGCGGGCAGCGCGATCAGCATATGAAGGAATCCGAGGTCGAGCAGCAGGATCAGTCCCGCGAAGACGAACATGATGTCGATCAGACCGGATTGCTGAGCCTCCAGCGGATTGACCTGCGCCGCCATCTGCAGCCCGATTGTGCTCGACACGACGGCGCCGGCCATCTGCGTGGCGATGATCAGCGCGCGTCCCGCGATGCCGATCACAAGCCCCTCGCAGGCCGCCGCCACCGCCGCTTCGGCGAGGCCGCGCCCGGCCGGAAACTCCGGCGCGACGCCGCCGAGCAGCGCTGTGAGGAAAAGAGCCAGGGCGAAGCGCCAGCGCATCGTCGCGAAGGCATCGCCGGTCAACGGCAGCGCCATCAGCATCGCGGTGAACCTCAGGAGCAGAGGCGCATGGCCGAGATGGGATGCGATGTCGATGGCGACTGGCATGGACCTCCGGCGCTGGCACGCGGCTTGCTTCGACAGGGGGCGGGCGTCTTGCGCCTGCTGATTTCTTGGCGGTCCCTGGTGGCAGCGGATCGCATGGAGCGTGGCGATGAATGATCCGATCCGGAGCGTCGGGATGGTGCGGCAGGGCGTCGAGCGGGGTCGCGGCGCCGATGCGGCCGCGCAGCAGCGCTTCCTCGCGATGCTCGCGGCCGTGCGCCAGATCGAGACCGGCCCCGAGGCTTCGATGCGCCCGCAGTCGACGGGCGCTGATCGCGACATCCATCATGTCGGCACCCTGTCTCGCGCGGCCGATTTGGATTCATCTCTGGAACTTCCCCGGGATCCGGTGCTCCGCGTCCGCGACGCAATGGACGCGACTGCGGCGCCGCGATCCTTGTCACAATCGCCTCGGCCGCGTGCCGCCGCGGATCAGATGCTGGCGCAGACCCGTCAGGACGGGGGCCGCGAGCGCTCCGCCGGGTCCCCGCGCGAGATCGCCCCGGGACGTTCGGGCGCATCCGCGCACCGCGCCTCCGTGCCGGCCCAGCCTGTCGCGCCTGGACCGACCCCCTTCGCGGCCGCGGCTGCGAACACTGTGTCGCCGACCGCCGGACATGCTGTGCAGCAAACGAGCGTCGTGTCCGCGGCGTCGGCCGTGGCCACGCCGGGCGGCGTGGCGCACACTGCGACCGGACCGTCGATGACCGAGCCGCGTTCGGGTGGGCAGAACAACGCCCAGAATGCCGGCGTCGTCATCGGGCGCACCGAGGTCGCGACGGCCGCGCTGCGGTCCGGTTCCGACACGCGGGCATATCTCGATGCACCTCCCGATGCGGCGCGCGCGCAGGGCGAGTCGCCGCCAATGTCCTTGCATCCGGACCTGCGTCAGGTCCGCCATGGCCGCGCGATCAATCGGTCCCCCGACGACGCGTCCGGCCGAGCTCCCGAGCCCGCCGACAGCGAGCTGGGTGCGATGCTGCGGCATCTTATGGGTGCCGGCGGCGCCCAGCGTGCGCAGCGTCTGGCGGATGGATCCTGGGCGACGCGGATCGCCATACCCGGCGAGGGCGCCGTGTCGATCCGGATCGCCCAGTCGCCGGAGCAGATCAGCGTCCGCCTGAGCGGCGATCCCGAACTCGTCCGCCGCGTGCGCGAGACGCTCGAGGCGGGCGGTGCGCGCGACGGGCGACGCCTGTCCATCCAGGACACCGCGGAGGCATGAGGAGCTGCAATGGCTGACCTTTCGATCATCGGCGGCGCGAAGACCGCCGGCGCGCCAAGCGCAGTCGCCAAGTCGGGCCAGAAGCTCGTGGGGAGCAATTTCGACTCGTTCCTGAAGATGCTCACGACACAGATGACCAACCAGAACCCGATGTCCCCGATGAGCACGCAGGAATTCACCGCGCAGCTCGTCCAGTTCTCTCAGGTCGAGCAGCTCATGAACATGTCGCGCAGCGTGGAGCGCGGCGTCGCGGTCCAGGAATCGACCAACCTGCTCCAGGCGGCTTCCTTGAGCGGATCGGACGTATCCGTGAAATCCGAAGTGGTCGAGATCCTGCGCGGCGCGACCGCCTTCGACATGGACGTCCCGGCTGGAACGAGCGCGCTCAGGGCGTCGCTGTTCGACGCCTCCGGCAGCGTGCTCGCGCGCAGCGATCTTCCCGCGGGCACCGGTCCGCGGTCGATGACGCTGACACCGCGTATGGCCTCGGGCGCCCAGTTCCCCGATGGCAGCTATCGGATCCAGGTCGTCGGGCGCAACGCCAGCGGGATCGACGTTGTGGTGCCGACCACGGCCACCGTCCGCGTCTCCGGCGTCGAGCGTGCCGCCGACGGGGTGAAACTCAGGACCGCGACCGGCAGCGTTCCGCTGCAGGACGTGGTCGCGGTCAAGTGAGCGAACAGGGGTAGGCGAACCATGTCCATCTTCAGCGCGATGAGCACCGGCGTCTCGGGGCTCGCGGGACAATCCAAGAAGTTCCAGACGATCTCCGACAACGTCTCGAACATCGGCACGACCGGCTACAAGGCAAGCAGGATGGACTTCTCGTCGCTGGTCATCGAAACGTCGATGGAGACGGCCTATGCGCCCGGCGCCCTGTTGTCGCGGACTCGCCGAGAGATCGACGCGCAAGGCACGATCCAGGTGACGAACCGGGCAACCGATGCGGCGATCTCCGGAAACGGGTTCTTCGCCGTCCGTTCCGACCTCGAAGCCGGTGGCCTCGAATTCACACGGGCGGGCAGCTTCGATGTCGACCCGATGGGCTTCCTGCGCAACGGTGCCGGGAAGTACCTGATGGGGTTCCCGGTCGCGCTCGACGGCACCGTCACCGGCGCGACCGAGGGCGACCTGCGGCCGGTTTCGATTTCGGGCGTCACCGCCGCTGCGAGCGCGACCAGCGACATCGGCGTGACTGCGAATCTGCCCGCCGACCCCGGGTCTGCGCGCACTGCCGGGGTGTTCAATGGCTTGACCGCCCCGATGCTTCCCGATCCGGACGACGCGGCGCGTACCCTCATGCATGTCGCCGAGCGCGCGCCACGCATCGGCGAGCGCTGGTCCGTCTCGCTCACGATGCCCGGGGACGATGGTGCACCCGACACGACGGCGCTCGTGGAGATCGTCGCCCAAGCCGGCGAGACGATCGACGACGTCATGCAAAGGCTCGCCGCGGCGTCCGACGGCGCGCTCGTGTGGACGCCTGACGACGACCCGTCGCGGGCCGGAACCCTGGCCGCAGCGGCTGCACCAGACGACGTCACGCTGGCGACGCATGGTGGATTCCGGACGCCCTCGACGGTCTATGACTCGCTCGGCAACGCGCATCGCGTCGACATCGTCTGGACGAAGACCGGCGACGCCGGCGGGTGGAGCGTCGACATCGACGGTCCGACCCTCGCGGGTGCGCAGAGCGGAACCGTGGGGACGGACTTTCCGATCACCGTCGGATTCGATGGCACGGGACAGCCCGCCGCCGGCAGTGGCCTGCGTACCCTCGCCATCGACTGGGATCCGGCCGTCACCACCGCCGATTCCTCGCAAGTCGTCCTGGATTTCGCGGGCATGACGCAACTCGGCGAGACGTTCGAGGTCGCGCAGGTGCGCGGCAACGGTGCCGGTCTCGGTCGGCTCGCGACCGTCGCGCTCGACGACAGCGGATTTCTCAACATGACCTTCACGAATGGCGTCGAGCGCCCGGCCTATATGGTGCCAGTCGCTACCTTCGCCGCCGCCAACCAGCTTTCGCCAGCTTCGGGGAACAGCTACCGCGCGACGGTGTCGTCGGGCGCGTTCACGCTGTCGCGTGCCGATACCGGCGCCGCCGGTCGCATCGTCGCCGGCGCGATCGAGGCTTCGACGGTCGATATCGCGGTCGAGATGACGGACATGATCGTCACCCAGAACGCGTATGCCGCGAACGTCAAGACCATCACAACCGCGGACGAAATGCTCCGCGAACTCGCCCGCCTGAAATCTTGACGCCGCGGTTCGCGCTGAACCCCTGCGTCCATCACCGAGGATCGTGACATGGCATTGAACGTCATCTCGAATTTCGCGGCGAACATCGCCCATCGTAACCTTAGGAACTCCGACGGTGCGGCGACGAGCTCGCTCAACAAGCTCTCCTCAGGATCGCGCGTCGTGTCCGCGAAGGACGACGCAGCTTCCCAGGCGATCGGGTCCGCCCTGAAGGCGGAGGTGATGGCCATGGAACAGGCCACCGTCAACGCCCGCCAGGCGGGTAGCCTGCTGCAGATCGCGGATGGCGCTATGGCCAACGTCACCGACATCCTGGTCCGCGCCAAGATGCTGGCCGTTCAGGCATCCTCCGGGCAGTTCTCCCGCAACGAGCGGACGATGTTCGACAACGAATACCAATCGCTGCTCGCGGAGCTCGACCGGATCGCGATCACGACCAAGTTCGCCGGAAACCTCCTCGTCAACGGCACGGTCGAGGTCACCAAGCGGGTCAACGGCGTCTCCCACGACGCCGACCCGAACTACCTCAATTTCGTCGACGAAAGCAGGGGCTTCGCGGATTTCAGCTTCGAGGAGGATGTCGCGAGTTCGGTTTTCCGGATCTCGTACAACCAGGTGACGCGCGGTCTTACCGTGCTCAACCAGGATTCCGGCGTCAGCCAGACGGTCGTGCTGGCGAACCGCTCGATCGTTCCTGGCAAGCCCGAGGTGGTGAAGTTTTCCCAGCTTGGCGCCACCGTGACGCTCAACGAGCTGTTCAACAAGAACGGTGCCGGTTTTCCCAACGCCATCGGCTCCGTGGTGCTGAACACCTACGACAAGAGCGTAGCCGCAGTCGAAACCTCGCAATCGATCGTCGCCGCTACGACCCTGGCGAACGCAACCAACGTCGCCCAGGTCGACAGCGTCACCGTCTCCGGCACGATCCAGGCCGGCGACGCATTCGCGCTCACCATCGGCGCCACGACCTACCGCCACGTCGCGAGCAGCAACGATACGGTCTCCACCGTTCGTGACCGTCTCGTCGAACTGGTGAACGCCGATGTCGGCGCGAGCGTAACCGCAGCCGCGGACCCCGTCGCAGGGCATCTCACCTTGACGGCTGACGTCGCCGGAACGGGGTTCGTCGCCAGCGCGACGGCGACCAACCGGACCGCCGAACCCGTCCATGACCTCGAGATCACTGGCGGTGGCAGTTCGGTCAACCTCATGAAGGCAGGGCCGGCCTTCGGGCGCTTGCCGCAGAAGCTTGCGATGCGGACGGACGGCGACCTCAAGGCTTTCTACATTTTCGCCGACACCGCGACGACGGCGCCGTCGATGGCCCGCGCGATGAACAATGCCGACGTCCTCGCGAAGGTCATCTCCCACGACACGACGACCGCCTATGATTCGATCGACGCGGTGAAGGCGCTCGAGCCCGAATTTCGCGACCCGCCGGTCATCCTCGGAACCCTGCAGCGCGACGGTCAGGTTTATACCGCCGAGTTGCGGGACCTCAGCATCTCGAGCGAGGCGGACAAGAACCTCGTCTGCACGATCCGCTTCGAGTCGCTGGAGGCCGCGGACACCACGCAGAGCCTGAACTACGGCGTCATCGACATCACGACCCTGCCCCAGATCGTTGGCGCCAATTCGCTGACGACCAAGGACACCAAGACCTTCAACTTCAAGCTCGGTACCGCGGCGCGCGATACCGATGTCCTGACTTTCGAGGTCGACGCGATCACGACCAAGGCGTTGCTGCTGAACGGGACCAACATCTCGGCCGAGGCGCAGGCCAAGGCGGCGTCGGCCGCGATCTCGGACGCGATCGTCAAGCTCAGCCAGACACGCGCCGCGGTCGGTGCGTCGCAGAACCGGCTGGAATTCGCGTCGGTCAATCTCGCGACGTCGATCGAGAACACCGAAGCTGCGCGTTCGGACCTCCTCGACCTCGACGTTGCGCGCGAAATGACAAACTTCACGTCGAAACAGATCCTCCTTCAGGCCGGCATCGCGATGCTGGCGCAGGCGAACGAGATGCCGAACAATCTTCTGCGTCTGTTCCAGCGCTGACGCAGGCGTCGCCGCCGCGCGACGTGACGGGAGCCGGACTTGGCCATCACCTCGAACACCAGCAACGTCAGCACCGACGCGCGTGGCCGGACAATCTTTTCCGGCGTCACGTCGGGGATCGACGCCAAGTCTATCGTCGACAACATCGTCAAGGCGCGGCAGGTGCAGATCGACAAGATCGCGTCCGCCATGGAATCCGGGAAGACGCGGATCGCTGCGCTTGACAGGTTGCGGACACGGACATCGGCCCTTGGCGCCGCGATGGCCGAGCTCTACGGCAAGGTGTCTTACGACAAGTCGGGCAGCATCTTCGATCGGAAGGCGTTGACGGCGGCGACCGCGAAGCGCCCGCACGGCGCGCTCGAAGCGGTCTCCGCGACGCAATCCCAGGCTGCCGACATCGTCAACGTCACCGCGTCGAACACCGCCGCGAAAGGGAACCATGACGTGGAGGTCCTGGAAATGGCGCGCGCCCATGTGCGGCGCGCCAGTTTCCCTACCTCGGGCGCCTTGGGGCTGTCCGGCACGATAGCGATCGACTCGGCCGCCATCGTCGAGACGACGCGCAGCGCCGGCCTCGATGTCGCGGCAGAGATCGCGGCCCGGATCAATTCCGATCCCGTGCTCGCGGGCGTCCTGTCGGCGGAGGTTGCGGGCGGCGCGCTCGTCGTCACCGCGAAGACCGCCGGCGTCGCCGTACCCTTCGCGCTGGCGGATGCGACGTCAGGCGGAGGCCCGCTGGCGCAGACCTCGGGCACCGCGGCGTCGTCGGGCATTGCCCAGGTCCAGGTCTGGGACGCCGCCGCGCTGGCCGCGACCGGGCGGCCCGCGATCGCGAGCGCGACGGCCTCGATAGGCGGCCAGAGCGTCGCGGCGACGACGATCGACTTCTCGGCGCTGACGGTCGCGGAAGGTCAGGAATACGCTCTGATCCTGGCGGATCCGCGCGGAACGACGCTGCGCGTGACAGCCGGAGCCGGGGCGACACCGGCGTCCCTGGCCGCTGCATTCAAGGGCCAGCTAGACGCGCTTGCGGGATCCTCCACCGGGACCGAGGTCGCCGGTGGCGCACTGAATGTCGCGGCGTCGTTGCTCGCGGAGGCAGGCGGAACAATACGGGCGACGACGCAGTGGCGCGCGCGCCTTACGACAGAGGTCACGGTCGACGCCGCCGATACGCTCGCGGACATCCGCGGCCGCATCAACGCGACGAACGACGGCGCCACGCCGTCCGGCCTGGTCGCAAGCCAGATCGCCGTTTCCGCCACCGAACATCAACTGCTGTTCACGACCGACGTGCCGAACCGTCACCTCACGGTCGAGATGCGTCCGGCGGCCGGTACGACCGCGACCTTCGCGACGGAGACCATCGAAAGGCCTTCCGAGGCGCGCGTGCTGCTCGACGGTGCAGTGGTACGCCGTCCGGTCAATGTGATCGACGATGCTATCGCCGGGCTCACCATCAAGATCCTTCAGGCAGAGCCCCAGACCCGCATCCGTCTGGACGTCGGAACCGACACCGGTTCCATCGCCCAGCGCGTCACCGGGTTCGTGACCGCCTACAACGAGGCGCTGCGCTTCGCTAACGAGCAGACGCAGGTCGATCCGGCCACCGGAACCTACAGCACCGACAGCGTGCTCGCGTCGGTCGGCGCTCTGCGCGACCTCAAGTCGGCGCTGGAGCGCATTCGGACCTTCAGCGTCGGGATCGGCGGCAGATTGCTGGCGCTTCCGGACATCGGGGTGACGCTGTCGTCCTCGACCGCAGATCCGCTGGCCAAGGGCGCCTTGCAGATCGACGAAAACCGGCTCGCCGAGGTCCTGATCACCGATCCCGACAAGGTGCGCAGCCTGTTCGAGCTCGCGTTTGTGCCGTCGGGATCGGATATCGCGCTCGCCGGCTTCACCGACAAGACCCGCGACGCGTCGGGAAGCTACACGCTTAATTTCTCCGGAGGGATCGCATCGCTCGATGTCGCCGGTGGCGGCAGCATTGCCCTGGCGCGGTCCGGGAGCACTTACACGGCGGCCAGCGGCCCGGTCGAAGGGCTGTCGTTCATCTATACCGGACCGACTACCGACGGTCAGAAGTCCGGTTTCTCGACGCGCACCGGCCTCGGCACGCAGCTCTTCTTCCTCGCCGAACAGTTTTCGCGTCCCGAGACCGGGCGCGTCGCGCAGTCGATTGCCGAGATCGACGACCTCAACGCCAAGCGGCAGTCGCGCATCGATGCGCTGCGCGAGCGCCTGGAACGCCAGCGCGAGACCCTGATGCTGCGCTTCCAGAAGATGGAAAGCACGCTCGGGCGGCTTTCCTCGGTGCGCAGCTCGCTCGAACAATTCGCCCAGGCCGCGAACAAGGGCGGCTGATCCGTCCCGATTGCACGAAATCGGACCAGATCCTGTCCCGGAGCCCGACGAGGTCGATCCAAAGTCCGGCCATCTTCCGGGGAAGGAACATGGCGATCGTGGCGTCAACACTCCGTCATATCCAGCAAGGCGCGTTCGAGCCGCTCTTTCCGAGGGCGCAGCCACCCGCCTTGCCGCGGCCTGCCCAGGTCCTTGCGGTGCAGGATTTCCAGCCCACCGACGACGCAACGCGACGCGAGCGCGCGGCGCGCGAGGAGGGCAGGGCCGCAGGCTTCCGCGATGGCCTCGCACAGGGCGCCCGCGAGGCCCGCGACGCGATGTCGGCGCGTCTCGACGCCGCGCTCGCGGAGATGGAGGGGGCGGTCTCCGATCTTGGCGCCGCCTACCAGGAACGGCTGAGCGTGCAGGCGGCCGAAAGCGAGCGGGTGATACTCGCCCTGGCAGAACGCCTTGCGTCGCCAAGCGCGCGCGCCGCCGTCGAAACTCTCTTCCGGCGATATGTCCTTGACGCGCTCGATATGGGCGCGCGCGCAGGCGGACGCCTCGTCCTCTCCGCGCAGACGCTCGAAATACTGCAGGGCGAAAGACCGGGCTTGGGCGACGCGCTGGGTGCGCACGGCGTCGAGATCGTGTCACGCGGTGACGGCGGTACGCTGCGCTGCGACTACGAAACCGCTACCGGCGCCGCGATTACGGTCGATTTCGAAGCCTTGCTCGCGGCGTTGAAGACCGTGCCTGGCAAGGATGTCGTTCTGCGGGGCCAGGAATGACCGACGAGCGCGAACCGCCCCCGAAATTGACCGATTTCGGCGAGCCCACCGTCGGCGGCGCGCCGCTTCCCGGGACGGTCGTGCCGATGCCGCCGGAATCCTCCGTGTTCCGCATTCCGGTCCAGGTCATGGCCGTCCTCGGCAAGGCCATGTTGTCCGTGAACGACCTGCTCAAGCTCGGTCGTGGCGCGGTGATCGAACTCGACGCGAAGGTCGGAGAACCGATCGAGATCTGGGTAAACCATCGGCGCGTCGCCAAGGGCGAACTGGTCGTCCAGGGGGACCGGTTGAGTGTGTCGATGACCGAGGTCCTCAAGATCGAAGACGGCTGAGGCATGGCGACGAATCGTCCGCCGGTCTGCCTCGTCGGCGCGACGCGTTTCGACATGGAGAACCTGGGGCTTCTCCTGCGCCGCGTCGGCGCCGCCGCGGTGGTGTGCGACGGTGTACAGCAATTCCTGGCACGCCTGGACGCGGGCGAGCCGTGCCGCGCGGTCTTCGTGGAGCTGGGTGCCGCGCGCGACCTGCGCGATCTCGCCGAACGCGTCTGCGCGGCGGCCGGCGCGACGCCGGTCTTCGGTTTCGCGCGCGCGGATCGCGACGTGGATGCCGAATGGCTCGTGTCCATCGGCGTGCGCGAACTTGTGCGGTTGCCCGCCGGCGAGGCCCTGGTCCGCGAACTCGTGGCGTCGCTCGACGAGCCGGTCCCCGAGCTGATCGCGCGCTCCCCGGAACTGCAGCGCGTGGTGGCGATGGTGGACCGGATCGCCCAATCTGCCGCACCTGTCCTGGTCATCGGCGAGACGGGTACCGGCAAGGAGGTCATCGCCCGCCGCGTCCATCAGTCCAGTCGCCGCGCCGACGGACCCTTCGTATCGATCAACTGCGCGGCGATCCCCGAGCAGCTTCTGGAGTCGGAACTGTTCGGGCACGAAAAGGGCGCCTTCACCGGCGCCCTGTCGCGCCGGCTGGGCAAGTTCGAGGAGGCGGCGGGCGGAACCCTGCTCCTCGACGAGATTGGCGAGATGGACCTGCGTCTGCAGGCCAAGCTGCTGCGTGCGATCCAGGAGCGCCAGATCGACCGGGTCGGAGGCCGCGGACCGATCTCCGTCGATCTGCGTATTGTCGCGACGACGAATCGTGACCTCATGGCCGAGGTCGAGGCCCGGCGCTTCCGCGAGGACCTCTACTACCGGCTCAACGTCATCAACGTCGAATTGCCGCCCTTGCGCGAACGGCCGCTCGACATCGCGCCGCTCGCCGAGCATTTCGTCCTCAAGCATTGTGCGCGCAACGCCATGCCGCCGAAGAGCATCGATCCCTCCGCGATGGCGAAGCTCGAGGCCTTCGCCTGGCCTGGGAACGTGCGGGAACTCGAGAACACGATGTACCGCGCGGTCCTGATCGCCGACACCGCTCGTATCGACGCGGACGACATCGTCTTCACCCGCCACCAGGGCGCCGCACTCGCTAATCGCAGCTATGCCGAGCGGATCGCGCAGACGATTCCGGCCACCCGACCGGAGCCGAGCGCGCCGCCCGCTCCGGTCGACGTCCCGGCCCTGCCCCCCACTCCGGCGTCACTCGCTTCGGAGCCGGCCGCTCCGGAGCCATGCGCCCCGGAGCCCGGCTCGCCGACGGAAGCTCAGGGCGCCCCGACCGATCGACCTCCCGACGGGATCGGCGCCTTCGTGGGTCTGTCCATCGCCGATCTCGAGGAGCAACTGATCAAGGCGACGCTCGAACATTGCTACGGCAACCGCACGCGCGCCGCGACGATCCTCGGGATCTCGATCCAGACGCTGCGCAACAAGCTGGAACGCTACGGTGCGTAGCGGCGTCGTCGCGCTGCGCGACGCGATCGCGGCTGCGGGCGGCATGCTCGACCGCTCGCGCGCGGGACCGAGTCTTCTCAGCCTCGGCGTCCTGGGCGTCGTGGCGATCCTCATCCTGCCCGTCCCGGCGGGGCTGCTC
>Ga0315902_10009553_pt1 | contig 12953 bp, 11 predicted proteins | sample LakEriMetagenome_9_FD_203523 | JGI IMG/M metagenome (GOLD analysis project Ga0315902, IMG submission 203523) | Freshwater fungal communities from buoy surface, Lake Erie, Ohio, United States - Buoy 12 MA117 | ecosystem: Environmental > Aquatic > Freshwater > Lake > Lake biofilm | place: USA... | reverse complement strand
GGGATATTGCGTGGCAGGCCGCCGAAAAAGAATGCACTCAGCTAACTTTATGCAGCACTAATGACTATCAAACTTCGCTTTAGGATCCTCCCGGGGAATCATATTGCCTAGCCTGAAGGCGCATATCTACGCGGAACAGGAGCCCTTCAGCGTGGCCGGAACACAACTGCGCTCTTGAAATCCGCGCGGATCACCCGCGATGCCTCCACCACCTCCGCTTGATACGCCGCTGGGCATTTGCGGCTAGGGTATTCAAATACCAACTGCCGTTCAACCGTCAACGCGCCCGGTATCTGCTGGTAGCGGGCGGTATAGCGAACATGAGCGCTCTGATACGTCACATCGGCTGGAATCGATTCGACCATGATCGTCTCAGGTAACTTCAGTGTTACATGATCCTCAGCGGTTACAGACTCGCACACAAAAGGAAACTCGCGCTTATCTAGCGGCTTGTGAAGGGTTTGTTCAGCGATATAGCCTGGGGTTGCCCCTACTGGGATCATGAACGCACCCGAGCGCTTCAGATCTGCGATGGGTTCTAGAGAGAACTGAGCGTCCCAGCGGTAGGGCAGGTCGGTTTTACTGGAAGCGGTAACTTCAAGGTGGCCACGACCAATTTCGTTAAATCGGAGCAGCAGCTCATTGATCGTGGTATCCATCCGGTTGGTTAAACCAGCAAAGTAGGCAAAGCGCCGATTGATCTCAAGGGTGCCAGACATCGTGGCCTTGGTGGTGCCCTCAATCTCACCATCAGCATTCAGGACCAATTCGGTCCGAGCAACCTCTGTATTGTCCGCTGCCTGCATCTTCGGGGTGCGGCCATAGCGGCTTAACGCTACCAATACCGTGGGCTTATCCAAAACATCTTCATCGAGGTTGCCGAAAGGTACGATCTGCGCGGTCGAGTCCAAGTACAAGTCCAGCGAGGGGATGTACGTAATCACGTGATTAATCGGGCTATTTGCAGCAGGTCCTGGGTTCAACTCAAACGCCTCGCCTAGATTGATCAGTGCTGCAGTACTCTCAATACCCACGGCACGCAGCATCGCCTCTAGAAGCACAGCATGGTCTTTGCAGTCCCCAAACCGGCGGCTAAAAATATATGCAGAATCGCGCGGCACAAAACCACCATCACCCACCGTCGTAGATATGTACCGGATATTCCGCGACACCCAGTCATATAAGATCTTCGCCTTGCCCATATCGCTACTTGCATCGGCGGTCAGCTGCATGGCGAGTTTGCGGATCTCTGGGGTAACGCGAACCTTAGGCGCGGACGCGCGCAAGTATTGCCTGCCAATCTCTAGGTAGTCCGGCGCCTGGGTAAAGATGAGGTAGGGTGCAAAGTCTTCATAATCCACCGCATCATCCTCAGGCTTGTGTGCAACCAGTTGCTTGATCCTAAACTGGTAGGTGACGTGGCGCGCCGTTTCATGAATGATGCCGCCCTCCAAGCCGCGATGGTTAACTAGCAGCTTTAATGACTTGGGCGCGCGTAATGTAGTTTGTGAATCTTCATACACCATGTGCGGTGACAAATTCAGTTTGATAGCAAACTCACCTGGTTTTTCAGCCTTTAAGCGCTGAAGCACATACTTGCTATACAACCGGCTGCCTACCATCACATGTGGAAACACCACGACAGTGCTGTGTTCATCACCAAAGCTGCGACCGTCATTTTCACCAGAGCGGGTATGCTTTACCCAGTCCTTTTCCAAATGCAGCACTTTGCCATCGGGTTGGATGACCTTAGCGTCGGTAACCCTGAGCGTTTCTTTTGACGTCTTGTGGCTGAAGGTATGTCGACCTATCCTGTCAGCGCCGTATTCATTCATCACCCTTGAGATCCGCTCGACTGTTTCGGTATAGCGCCCCTTGGCATCAACTTCAATGTGCCGACGCATTTTTTCCTGAACGACGGGAAGATCAATCGCTTCGGCGTAAGCCAAATTGAGAGCGCCCACCCATACGAAAAAATAGACAAGTAAGTTAACAATAGTCTTTTTCAAAACAAATCCCGGTTATGGACAGAACCGATTGAGTTAATGAATCGGTACCTTGACTTAAGTCACACTCAGCTTACATGAGTGTGGTCGCGTGTTTGCCAGGCATAAATGACGGGCAAGGGTGCTGCCATCCGACGCACCGCTGCGGCTCGAACGGTATTCGCTTCTGCATCGTCAGGATCACACGCATTGAGTAAACGAATAGCGATATCGAACTCGCCAAGCTCGCGGTGAAGCTCGGCTAATGTGATCACATCCTCAGGTCGGTAGTGGTACGTAAGCTGCAGCAGCGCGCGCATGTTTTGCGCTTGGAGCTCGGTAGGAAAGAAACTCGTCGTAGCGTCCATTCCATGTGCCTTGAATCGTCTTGCTTTGTCGCGATACAGGTCATTCATATATCGCCAGTACAGTGTACGAAGTGCTAGCATCAGTAGGTCGCTCTGACAGTCAGACTTTTCAATAATGGTTGTAAGTGAGCTATCCGGTACGTATAGAAACGCCGGGTAGTTGGGATTTGTATCTCTACCTGAGCCCGACGTCGTGCGTGTAGCCTCCGACGGCTGCGCGGGGACCGCTGAAGCAGACGGTAATCCGCCGCGTAGCACCCGCCGGCCAAGACTCATCAAACTCTCGCGCAGGCCTTCCCAAGACCAATTTGACTCATACGCTGGACGACGTAAAAAGTCTGGAATCTCGTAAGGCACTTCATCATCACGCTGGCGCTGCATTGCATGACCGATCAACTTTGCCTCACGCTCTAACAATATCTGCTCACAGCTCGAGCACTGCCGGACCCCCTCGCGGTAATCCAGCAGTGCATCCCGCTTTTGACCATCCGTCCAGGTTTCAAAGGACATCAGGTTAAATGAAACGAGATTGACCACCGCGTGCACAGTCTGGCAGTGTGGACAAGCAAGCAGGCGGTATCCGGCTGATCTAGTCATGGTAAAAGAAAAATAAATGAATTAATTCGACAATCTAGATCAACCCTGAGCGACTACTCCCCCGGGTACCGAAACGGACCTTGTTGGAATGTCTCGGTATCAAACGGGTTTGTACGCTGAACATACGTCTCCCGGTCAAACGGATTCGTCGTTTGGCGGTACGTTTCACGGTCGAACGGGTTGGTGTTTTGCACATAGGTCTCCCGATCGAACGGGTTAGTCGTCTGCCGGTAGGTTTCTCGATCAAATGGATTCGTCCCTTGCCTGTACGTTTTGCGGTCAAACGGGTTATCTGCAAGGATGGCGCTACACACCAGTAGCAGTGCTAAAGCGAGGAATCGTCGCATCACGTTCTCCTTTGAATTTAGAAACGCTGACGCTGCAGCAGCAGGTCCAGCTGCAACGAATCATCGTCTTCAGCCAGCGTGCCCCACGCTTCGAGCCGTATATCTGGCAGCAGGCGTCTGAGTGCAGCTCGGATATCGTCGCGCACTTCATCATCCAGCCCTTGCGAGCTGGCATTGAGTAGCCGCTTGGCCTGGCGCGAGATACTGATTTCGTCGTGTAGCGTCGCAGTCAGCCAATCGAGGAAAACCGCCCACGCTAGCACGCGGTCTTGTAGCTGGTCCGAGACGCGCTGAAGCACCTGCATGATCTCGCCCGGCAAGCCACAGTTCATCAGGCGGGTAACGGCGTCTTCCAGATCATTGGTCTGCAACGCCACATCGCTAAGGACCTCCAGCAACGCGCCGGGTTCAGTACCCAGCATCTCCGGTATCGCAGAGCGGCGCAGGTAGCGCGGCGTTTCTGGTGCGGCGCTGATGAAACTACACGCACTGACATGCGACATCGAGCTCTGCAGCGAATACAGTACCCGTGAGCGAGACATCGAGGCAGTGCGCACCGGCTGGGTGCTGTGCCAACCGGCCGCCAGCATCTGCGGCACCTGATGTGGCTGTGGAAGGCCTTCGGCTTTTTCGTCTGCCGCGCGCTCGGACACCAGCAGCAGGTTGGTATGCTCGGTCACTAGTTGATAGCGCAGCGCCAGTTGCGTCGCAGCTTCGGCATTACCCGCATCGCGCAAACGCTTGGCACCGACCATACGAGACAGTGCGGGCGTAGTCGTTATCGCCCATGGCGTATCACTCAATGCAACGGCCGCAGCGCCCGCATCGTTTGAATAATCCAGGCGGGTGCCAATCTGCTGCGAAGCAGGTGAGCTACTCAACACAGCAGCCACATGCACCGTCTCACCCGGGTACAGTACCTTCGGCACAGGTGATTGCCACACCACCGGCGCGTGCCAGGCCACCTCTAGCTTGGCCACGATACCTTGTCGCATCCGCATCACCATGCGCTGTATGGCCGCAGCCATATCTTCCTTAGGCGAGACCAGTTCACACGCACCATCACTAAAGGCAGCGATATCGCGCAGCAAACTCTCTGCAGGTGAGCTACCCACACCAATCGCAAACACGCGGTGATTAGACTCGCGTGCCAATTGAATCGTGCTCTCGATATCCCAGATCTCGCCGTCGGTAATCACCAGCACATTCACCGGCCGATCATCCCGGTGCGCCTGAATGTTGAACGTATCCTCCAACGCGCGATTCATCTCGGTACCACCCATGTCGGAGTCGGTACTCTCAATCGCCGGGATCAATGAAGCGTCCTTGAACTCAGGGCTAGCTCCCGTCATGCGAGCAATCACCCGCTTACAATGGCTACCAAACCGGCTAAACGACACCCGATCCGCTGAGCTCAATAACGGCATCAAGGCCATCAAACCGGCTTTAGCCAGTGCCATGCTCTCGCCACTCATCGAGCCCGAGCAATCGACCAGCACCTTGAGCTGAACCTCGCAAGAACTGCTCGACGACTCGAGGGGAATGGAAGGCGTGACGCTTAGCAGGGCATGAAACTCATCCCCGTCCTGCGCAACCGTCACCACCTGCTGCTGCGGTACATCATCAATTAGCAGCACCACATCGCGGTCTAAAAATGCCTGTCCAAACAGCGAAAGGGTGGTGCAGTTATCCAACGCCTGTACCTGCATGTCGTGGCTGGGGCAGTGGATGGGCAGTTTGCTCATTGCACCCGTCACTTCCAGCTGCAGCGAGAGTGGGTAAACCGCATCCAAAGCCACATCCACCGATGCCGGCTGCTTGAGCTTGCCTACTTTGGCCGAATCACCATAGCGTGGCGCCACCGTCGTGGGGATAGAGAGCCGCACTTGGCCTTGCTCCACCCGCAGCAGCTGCGCGTAGGTAATCTCGATCACCGCATCCTCACCCGGCTTTAAATTACCCAGTTGCGCGGTGTACAAACCATCGCCCGATTTCTCAACCATGATCGGCGTATCACCTGAGGCAATGGCTTGTTCGTAATCGCGCTCGGCCTGCTCCTTTGGCAGCACCGCACCTTGCCAGGTCTTGCCCGCCACCGTCGCGCTGAGTGTTAGCAGCGTGCAGCCCCACGCCAATGGAAAGGTATACAGCGTTTCAATATTCTTCTTGGTGGTGTTGCGGTAATGCTGCCGTGCAGTCACGGTAAACAGCAAGTCGTCTACACGCACATTGACCTCTGCACGCTGCAGCGGTATTGCTTTACCGCGCGTGCTGGTAAGAATGGCGTTTTGCGTTTCAGAAGCGGTGTTCATGGTGCCTCCTTGATAAGAGAACAGCGAAGTCGTTGAAATTGAAATGCACTCAAGAGCTGAGCAGTGGAGAGCTGCGGCCTACCTCCGGTGAGCCGGGGTCGTCTACGTGTGCCACAGACCATTTGCCATGTGGGATGAGCCAATCGCAGGGCAGGGTGGTGCCGCCAAACATCCGCTCGTGCACACAAAAGTCCACCCAGCAGTCTTTGCCACCCACCTGCGCCCGACCGATCAGCCCCAAGCTCGACCAGTGATCCACCAGCTGGCCAATGTCGTGCGGGTTCATCGCGCCATCACGAAACAGATAGTCGTCGTACCAGACCCGCCCGCCGATCAGATTGGCGTGATCTTCCAAGCACTGCTGCCAGCCGCCGGGGTACTTGGCGCGGATGGCGCTGATGTTGACGATGAAGTCGATGAATTCAGTCTGAATCGCCATGGCATACCCCGATGGTTATAGTCTTGAAAACAAATGCACCAATCGATCGAGAAGATCGAGGCGCTGTAATCGTTATACGGGGCAGATGGCTCAAAGAGTGAGCTAGCGAATTTTGAGGTAAAAAAATTTGCAGGCTCAGTCAATGAGCCTCGAGTTGCCTAGACTTTGAAAACCATAAGGGAAAAGATTTAATTACAAATCTATTAAGGCATTTTTAAACGATGAAGCACTCAACGCGAGAATCTTGGCTAGAAGCCGGCGTAAAAGCGCTGACACCACTTTTCAGTAAGGCGGGGTATGCGGTACCTTTATGCAAAGTGTCCTGCGGGTTTGCAAGTACGGGTATTAGAAGTGGCCATATCGGTCAATGCTGGAGTACCAAAGCTAGCGCTGACGGGTTTAATCAAATATTCGTTTCTCCCGCCTTGGAAGATGCAGTTGAGGTTTTGGATACCTTATTGCACGAGTTGGTGCATGCGGTGGATAACTGTGAGCACAAGCACGGTAAGGAGTTCAAGAAAATAGCGACCAAATTAGGCATGGTCGGACCGATGCGCAGCGCAGGCGCCGGGCCAGCGCTGAAAGAGGTATTGAAAGAGATTGCAGTAAAACTTGGGGCTTACCCGCATGGGCGGTTATCTGTTCCAAAGAAGGCAGCAGCGAGAGCACCGCGGCCGCGGGCGAAATGTGTGCGGTGTGGATTTACGGTGCCGATGCTGCGGGAATTCCTGCATTACGGCCCACCGATTTGCCCGAAAGACCGTGTAGAGATGGAAGCTCTGGGAGATTGGGACGCAATTTAAATTAGGCGGTGTACTGCTGGAAAGCGGCCTCATGCTCTTTACGTATTTTGTCGCGAAGGGCTTTAGGAGCGAGGACTTCAACCGCGGCACCATGTTTGGCAATATCGAGCAGCAGCTCACGGTCATCGGCGTAGGGAAATTCAAGGATATACGCGCCAGATGCATCAAATGAGCCTTTCTGGTCAGGGTGCCAAAGCTCAGCAGCTACCCAGCGGGCGCGCTCGGGCGTGAACTTGAGCCTGGCAGTATGTTTGGATTCACCGGCGAAGATGCCGTAGCTGGCAGCAAGAAACTGATCAAGCGATTTAATCGGCACCTCGATCGCTTTCTTGCCAACAGTTGTGATGGCGCGTATTCCGTCGAGGGAGAAGCCGCGCAGTCCGTCACGCATGTGGCACCAGGCGTCTAGGTACCAGTTGTCGCGGTAGTGGATGAGACGTTGGGGGGAGATTTCGCGAAGGGTAATTTCGTTGCTGGCGCGAGCGTAGTACTGAATTTTGATGCGCTGGCGCTTAAAGAGTGCAACACCTACCTCTGCAAAGAAGTGGCTGCCTTGTACGCGACGTCCCATCTCAACGAGCTTGATGCGTTTGCGGATTTCTTTGGATGATGATTCACCTTCACCAATGACGGCATCAAGGCGGGAGAGAAAGGGGTGTATGTGTGGTCCGATGATGCTGCCCTGGTCAAGATTTTCGAGCAGTTGCTGCAAAGTAATGAGAGCAAAGATTTCTTGCTCAGTAAACCACAGGCCAGGGAGTGAAAACTTGTTTTTACTGTTGACTGTGCTTTCATAGCGGTAGCCGCGGGCGTCGGAATCGTAGATGACCGGGGCATTAAAGCGGTCACGCATGTATTCTAGATCGCGCTTGAAGGTGGCAAGTGAGACTTCAAGCAAAGCAAGAAAAGCGTCGCGACTAACGATTTTTTTTTCTTGAAGAAGTTGATCGATTTTGTAAAAGCGTTCAAGACGGTTCATAAATCACCAACATAAAATTTAAGAAAAACAGATTGTGTAATTGCATTCTGTTTAAAACAACAACCGGATTTCGACAAACTGTTTCAATAAAATTTTTTTATAGAAAATTTTTCCCAGTATGATTTCAGAAAAAATAAAACGTTTAAAAGATCGATACCAAAACGGGAAAGATAATATTGGGAGAGACTTTATTGGGATTTGTCTTAGTGAGTGCAAATCGTACCGAAGAGGTACTGGTTTTTTTAGTGGGAGTGCATTAAAAGCTTATGCCGCAGGTATCGATCATGTACTCAAGGAAACGGTAAAGATAGAAATATTATGTAGTCCAGTAATTCAAGATAAGAAATTAATTTCTATTTTAAAAAATAATAGCACGCCAGAAAAAAGAAAAAAAACAATTCAGGACGTAGCGGATCAAGTTGCCCTATCGGCAATTGGCTTTGGAATGGATCAAGCAAGATCTGATTATCGTGCGATTCTACTTTCTTATCTAATCGCATCAGGACAACTAGAGATAAGATTCGCTGTGCCAAAAAATTATGATTGGCCAGAAGAGACTGGCAATGATCAAAATATTTATCATGTAAAAAATGGATACTTCAAATTTTCCGAAAGTGAATTCGTGGCTTTTGATGGTTCATTTAATGAAAGTGATTCTGGGCATCAGCACCATATAGATAGAGCAATGGTATTTAGAAGTTGGGTGCAGGAAGATAAGGCTAGAGCATTGTCTGTAATTGCCGATGTAGATAATGATTGGGAATCTAAAAATGAATTTATCGAAGTTTTTAAATTGAGTGAACAAGCTTTAAATTTAATAAAAGCGAACGCACCAGAAAAAAGACCTTCGCTGCCGAATAGAATGGCTCCGCAGCCAACTTCGCAAACCGAACTCGCCTCAAACAGATGGAAGCATCAAGATGAGGCAATTTTGCGTTTTATCGCGGAGAAGCGCGGAATATTAAACATGGCGACTGGTACAGGAAAGACGCAGACATCGTTAAAAATAATTAAAAAGCTTTGCTCAGAAGGAAGCATCAAAACAATAATAATTTCGACTGAAGGCAATGATCTTCTAGGCCAGTGGTCAGAACAGGTTAGAAAATTGGTTTTAGAAGGGCCATTGAGCCTCCGGCTATATAGACATTTCGGAACAAAATTTAGAGATTTACAGAATTTTTTGTTGGATAAAAAGAATTCAATATTGATTACATCGAATGAAAATCTCCACAAGGCTCTGAAAAATCTAACGTTGCCAGAAATGCGCGAGACTTTGTTAATCCACGACGAGGTACATCGAGTTGGAAGTCCTGCAAATAGAAAATCATTGGAGGGTTTAAGTACTAATATCACCTGGGTTCTTGGGTTAAGTGCTACCCCGGAGAGAGAATATGACCAGGATGGAAATAGATTTATTGATGAATATATAGGACCAATTATTTTCGAGTATGGATTAGAGAGTGCAATTAGAGATGGAATTTTGTGTCCATTTAATTACTATCCACTTACGTATCAAAGTACCCAAGAAGATAAAAACGGAGTAAGCGCTGTTTATGCCCAGAAAGCCGCAAGAGCTACGGAGGGCAATCCGATGTCAGATCAAGAGCTGGCTATCGCGATCTCTAAAGTTTACAAATTATCAAAAGCAAAGTTGCCGCTATTTAATGAGTTTATTGCGTCAAATAGACAGTTCTTGCAGCGATCGATTGTTTTTGTTGAGGAGGTAAAATATGGGGAAGAAGTGCTTGAAATCGTTCATCAGTACAGATCAGATTTTCACACCTACTACGCAGATGACGAAGTTGAGACACTGAAGCGATTTGCAGATGGAGAGCTTGAGTGTCTTGTAACATGCCACAAAGTGTCTGAAGGGATTGATATCAAAAGCTTAGAAAACGTAATTCTCTTTGCGTCGGCGAAGGCAAAGCTTGAGACTATTCAGCGGATAGGAAGATGTTTGCGTACAGATCCTACCAAAAAAGATAAGATAGCCAATGTGATAGATTTCATTAGGAGTGACGGTGGGCCTAAATCTACAGATGAAGAGCGAAGTGATTGGTTGGTAGCCCTTTCAAAAATTAGACCAAGTTAATTTATGAATTTTGAAAATCTAGACAGTTCAATTATTGCATCAGTTAATGAAACTGTACAAAAGTATGGTCAAAGTAGTGATTTAGCAAACAGGATCTTGTCCTGGCTGGATGCAGTTCACTCCGGACAAGTTTCTATCGAGGATAGAAATGCATATCTACAAAGAATCGAAGTTTTGCTTGACGCGACGAAAATAGAGAATCATGGCGATTGAAATAAAACTAATGGGTTGGTCGGCCAAAGGCTTCCGTTGCCCAGATCATCATGTTGACCTGGTAAATCAAAATAACGAGCCTCACCATGTCTCTTTGATCCAAATGCCTAACGGTACCGGGAAAACGACAACAAAAGATCTGTTAAGACTAACTTTATCTGGCGGGGCAGTAAATTTGCGGCCGCAAGAAATTAGATCTTTCGGTAAGGATGACGAATCTTTTGTCCCCGGTGTGATGGAGGTAAGAATACTCGTCGATAAAAAAGTCGCGACTTTTATAATGACTTTCGATTATTCACAGGGTAAGGCGAGCTACAAGACTACGTATAAATCAGGTCAAAGTTCAGGCTTTGCTCCGCCGAAAGAAATAAAAAACTTCTTAAACCCACAATTTATTAACTATTTTATATTAGATGGCGAGCTCGCAGAGCAGCTCTTGAAAGATGATCAAGCAGCGGCACAGGATGTAATCGATGCCCTATTTCAAGTGGATTCATTAAAACGAATCGCAGCTAAAGTGGAAGATTATTGGTCAGAGCATGCAGCAGGCGTGACTACTAAAACGCAGCAAGGAGTAAACAGGCAAAAAAATAGAATAGATGATATTAAAAGTAGACTAAAAACATTAGAGGAAGAGTGCAAAAGCTTAGATGAAAAAATAGCAGGATTGCGTGCTGAATTGACCTCCAAAAAATTGGAGCATCAGTCTGCGATCGAAAAAAATAAGAATCAAAACGCAGATTTACTAAATGCACAAGAAAAGTTACATAAGCTGAAAAACGAACAAATACAGAATACTTCGCAACTTCTTGAGCTATGTGCGTCACCACAAAATCTTTCCGGGATATTTGCATCGTCAATTCTGAATCTAAAACGAGGATTAGATAGGGTTAAGCTACCAGAAGCAGCTGCCAGAGAGTTCTTTGAAGAATTATGTGATGAGCCTGAGTGCATCTGTGGGCGGGAAATTAATCCTGAAGTTGCAAATACTATCAGGGCAAAAGCATCTCAATATCTTGGCTCCGATGACGTTTCGCTGCTAAATTCCCTTAAAACATCTGTAGATGAAGCTGTTGGTACCGACCCGCTTATTCATTCCCTTGAATTGAGTAATAAAGTTGAAGAATTGACAGATAAAGTTAGATCTGTGAATGAGGCTAGAACCTTAGTGGAAGAGTTAATGCGACGAGCAAGCCAAATAGATCCGAAAGTAAAGGAGGCACAAGAAAAAATTGAAGCTCTGACTGGAGAGCTAAAAGTAGCCGAGTTAAACCGGGAGAAATACGACAGTGATGAAAGTGGGGGGGCGATTAGTAATATTTTCGGAATTAGAGTATTGCGTGAGAAACTTGCCGAAGCAGAGAGTGAGCTCGCTAAGTCAACTGGAACATTGGAAATTAAACAAAAAACGGATTTAATCAAATCTATCTTGATGGCAGCGTATGATAGCTCAACCAAAATCATATCGTCAGAGCTGGTTGAAGAGACGAACCAGAATTTAAAGCAATGGCTACCGAACAATAATCTTCAGGTGGAAAGTATTCGAGGGCATTTAAGACTAAAGGGTAAAGAGAAAGGAAGTGTTGGAGAAAACCTTTCAGTAGCGTACGGATTTTTATCGACCTTATTTAATAGAACCAATCATTCGTTGCCATTTATAGTTGACAGCCCGGCAGGTGCATTAGACTTGCCTGTTCGTGAAAACATAGGTAAAACTATTCCAAATTTAACAAAGCAGTTTGTTACTTTTGTTATCTCATCAGAAAGACAAAAATTCATCGACGATGGCCTTCAAAAAGTTACGAAAGACATACAATACGTAACTATATTTAGGAAGAGAATATCAAAATATCTTGAGCTTGCGAGTTCAGTGAAAGACGTTATCGTCACCGAAGATGGAGTAATGGTTGACGATAAAAGGTTTTTTGAGGGATTTGATTTAACTAAGGAAGAAGAACGTGGCTGACTTCAGATTATTAAAGGATGCGAAGCCTTGGTTCAAAGATATTTACTCAAAAGATGAAGGATTAGTGATCGATTTTGAGATTTATTATTTCTGTTTAATGGCGGGGCTTGCTACAGGAAAAAAGAGAGCTGAACTTTCAACCAGCGATACTTCAGAATTAGTGCAGCATTTTCCCGGAAGATATAAAGAGAAAGGCAAAATAATTGTTAGTTTGTTTCTGGCTAGATATCTGGCGAGCCTCGGGGTAACTTTGACAGATAAAAAAACGGCACATAACCAGATCTCAAAGTTGATAAGTCCTACTTCGCCCAGCTATCTAAGCGATGAGGGCATGAAAGAATTAAACAAGTATGCCGCAGCAGGATATGATGAAATAACTGGATGGTTTGAAGACCGGCCTAGAACTTTAGAATCTTTTCTAAGAACATTTGCTCTTAAGATGGCTTCTTCGGTCAATCCAATTAATATTTAGGCGATTTGGGAACTATCTACTAGGGGTTTTTGGCGTCAAAGATTTGATGAACATCTTTACGTATCAGATGCCTGGTTGATCACATACATAAGTTTTTTTAACTCGCCGTGCAGTTTTGGAGTTTCACTGCAAAATAAAGTCATGCTGTATGAAACAGAGGGTACTTGGTTTAAGGTGGTTGTTTAAGGATAGTATACTTAAGTCGCTAGACGTATTAAATCCTCAATCTTGTTCATTTTCGGGTTCCCAACAAGATAAGAAATTCCACGATGAAGATGAAGGCGAAAATATCTGTTTAAGCTCTCTTTTTCGGTAGGTATGCCAGCTTTTGATGCGCGGAGTTGAATCAGGGCCAAATAGAGTTCCTCCTCGCCGCCGGA
>Ga0315902_10009549_pt1 | contig 12958 bp, 11 predicted proteins | sample LakEriMetagenome_9_FD_203523 | JGI IMG/M metagenome (GOLD analysis project Ga0315902, IMG submission 203523) | Freshwater fungal communities from buoy surface, Lake Erie, Ohio, United States - Buoy 12 MA117 | ecosystem: Environmental > Aquatic > Freshwater > Lake > Lake biofilm | place: USA... | reverse complement strand
GACCAACTGGACCAGTCATTGGCTGAACGCCGACTAATTCGTTAGCGATAACAGTAGGCATAACACGACGGATAACCGGTAGAATTACACGGTTAAGAGTAGCGATATTACCTGCTGTTGTTGTACCCGCTGAACTTTCAGCGAGTAACTGTTTGCGAGTGTTTTCTAATAAAACACCCATAGTTGAACGACGAGTTCCTTTTAAGCCTTCCATCAGAGCTTCTTTGGCTTCGTCCCAACGGCTTTCTAAGAGTACTTGTGACATAATTATATTTCTCCTAATTTGTATGTCTAATTTTAAAGCCCTGCCAAACGCTTAATGTCGATAACATTGTCACGGTGTTGTGACTCATCCTCAACTTTTGGTTTGATTGCAGCTTTATCTCCAGTTACTGTAACTGATTCATTAATCACAGCCTTTTTAGTAACAGGCTTTTCTGATCCAGTATTCAGTACTGCTGGAAGATACTTGTCGAAAGCGGACTGTAGACGTGGTGTCTGTACGCTTTCCAATAAGTTCCTCATTAACCCAGCTTTTTCCTCATTAAGAGTTGAAAGCAATTCACCCATGACTTTGTTACGCTCATTGGATTCTTTGATAATGCGAACTTCTTGTTCCTTACTTTCAATTAAGACCTTAGCCTTATTGATTTTTTCGGCAGATTCAGCCAATTGACGATCTTTTTCTTCTAACATTGATAGAAGTGAACGTGTGTCAGCCTTCTCATTTAAATGAGTTGAACTATATTCACTTGCATATGCTTCAAAGATTTTGCGACCAAAATTGTTTTCACGTGCAACTTTGATATCTTCTTTCAATTGACCTAATTCACCCTTGAGGTGAGTAGTAACAGCAGAATTTAAACGCTTAGAACTTTCTGTAACAAATTTGTTCTTCAGTAATTCCAATTGTTTGCGTCCTTCAGCAACTAACTTAACCTTCGCTTCAACCACAGCTTGCTTATCTTGTGCAAATTCTTTAATTTCACGTGCTAAGGCGTGAACAACGAACTGCTCAAGTTTTTGCTGACCTTCTAATTGTAGTTTACGATCATTACGTAGTTCTTTGATTTCTTCAGCTAACTTAGTTACCATAAAATCATTAAACTTCGCAGCATTTTCACGCAATTTTACTTGTGCTTTAACGCGGTCTTCGTTCATTGCTTGTCTTTCAGAATAAAATTCACGAATTTCTTCTTCAAGATTTGCAGTCACCATTTTATCAAGGGCTTCTACCATTACATTCTTATCATGCTCATATCTCTGTGCGAATTCTTCATGCAATTCTGCACGTACTTGCTCCCGAGCCTCATTCAATTTTGATTCCCATGCTTCGTTTATAGCTTGGCTGGTTTCTTCATTGATTATTCCGCTCTCAAGTAATGGTTTAATAGCATCAAACATGCTGTATTCCCCTATTATAACTTGAGGTCCTTGATAAGACGAACCACTTCGTCCTTCAGGTATCTCTGTACTTTTTTGTCGTTTTGTGCGTCTTTTGCTATTTCTAATAATTTATGACCATGACGCATATTCATCATACCTTCATAAATTGCTTTTGGATAAGCATTAGGTGCACTAGGCTGTGCGACAATATCCACAGTGACTATTTCAAAGTCACTAACCTTACCAGTAGCATCATCTACGTTGCCACTTCCTCTACTACTAACTCCTAATTTTACCCCACTCTGTAGCATGGTAGAAACGAGTTCTCCCATTGGAGTAGGTAATATTTTAAGTTTTCCAAAACCATTAGGACCGTCCATCCACATATTTGTTATCATGTGTGATACACGGTCTAAATTGATTTTTAGGTCATCTGGATGATCAACTTCGCCTAAAACGCTGTTGCCATTCATAATTTGTTCATTGAGTTGTTCAACTGCAGACTCAATTTGCTCGACAGGGTAAACACGCTCATTAGCATTCTTTACCCCACCCTGAATGAAAATACCTTTCATGTAGAGAGATTTTTTATTCTCTCCATCACTGATACTTTCAACGACCATGTTAGCACGGTCGAACGTTAAGTTTTCTCTAAGATACAAAGCCATTTGCTTTTAGAGTTCCTTATTTCTTAATAATTTTCTTAACGGACTTCTTAGATTCAGCAACAACGCTTTGGTTGTTTTGGCCTTCACTTCCTTTTCCGTGTTGTGGCTTAGGTGCTTTTTCTAGATTCATGCCTTTTTGTGCAGCACGATTTTTCCAGTTATTTGCATCTTTAACATCTTTAGTATCTGGGCTTAATAAACCACCTTTTGTACCACCTGTTGAGCTTTCGCCACTGAAGTTAACTGGCTTAGCACCTGTTTGTGTTACTTTTGGCTTTGTTAATGCTGGGCTCTTTGTTTGTGCGCCATCATCACCACCAATTTTGCTATCGTATAGACCAGATACTTTAGTTAATTGCACAGATTCTTCGAGGCTTTCTTCAACTGATTCTTCATCATCCTCTTCATCATCTGCAGCTTCCATCATATCTTCTTCGTCATCAGATGCTTCCATCATATCTTCGTCGCCCATGTCGTCATCCATGTCACCCATGTCACCCATGTCGTCATCATGACCCATTAATTCTTCGAATTCTGCCATTAGCATATCTAGTTTATCTTCTAGATCAACTACACGATCCTCAAGGTCTTCTTCTGATTCTTCATCACCAAAACCTTCTTCGTCGTCAATTTCAATATCTGCGAACTCGTCCTCATCTTCTGCCATACCTTCTTCGTCACTTGCTACATCTGACCCAATTTCATCAAGAAGGTCGCCTGACATATCTTCAGCCATTGCTTCTTCGTCCATTATTGATTCATATATTTCTCTGGATTTTTCAACCACTATATCGTGAAATAATGCACGTGCTTGTTCTTCATTCTCATTGATTATTAATTCAATAAGTTGTTCAAATTTTCTATTATCCATTATTAATATCTCCTTTAGAAATGGCTTTGTAATATTTATTTATTGGGTATATAGGAAAACAGCACAAAATGTGCTGTTTTTTTGCGTTTTTTAGTAGAATATAGAAATTTAAGCTGCCGGAGGTGCTGCAGGAGGTTGATATTGTTTACGTATCTTTTTTAAGTTTTTAGATTTTTCAAAATTTCTTACATCAAACATCTTGCGTAGTTTTCTTATTTGTCTTAGTGTTAGCTTTGTTTTACGGCTTTCTTTCCAACGAGGTTTGCTGTTATCATCACTAGTATCTTGATAACCGGGCACTGCTGGTTTAAACATCTCAAAAAGTTTCATAGATATGTATTTATCTTACATCGCTGGAGCCGGCGCCGCTGCTGCTGGAACGCCGCCACCCGGCATTGCTTGAGGACCAGCTACACCCGGCGCTACTTCAGGTGGCGGAGGCATTTCACCTTGATCCATTCCCTCAGCAGATTCTAAATCTGTATCAATGTCACCTGCGCTAATACCAATGCTACGTAAGTCACTGCCCTTAACATCGTCAGTAACTTCAGACTCACGTTCTTCTTCCCACATGCGTTCATTTTCGGTAATTTCTTCTTCAGTAAGACCTAAGAATCGTTGCAGTGCAAAACGTTTACTTATATATGGGAACGCTTCCATAGTTGAGAATGTAGCTACTCTATCTTTGTCTAACTCACTTTGACGGTAGGCTGCAAAGTTTTGTGGAGCATTGAATTTAATATTGAATAATCCACTATCAATATTAAAGCCTCTCCAACGTAAAAATAGCTTGAATTCGTCATCTAGTTTCTGTGCAATATAGTTCTGTAATCTCTCACAATACTGATTAAATCTGAATTCTTGTATCATTGCTGTACCAACACGTCCGTCGTTTAATGGCACTTGACCATCATCAGGTCCTGTTGGTAAGTAACTGCTAGGAACACGTAAACCACGTGCTAATCTATTATTAAAGTATTTTAAATCGTCAATTTCACCTAAGTTTTGACCGCCTTGTAGCATTTCAACTGTCGAGCCACGCCCGTCTGCTGTTGTTGGGAAGAAGTAATCTTCGTTGATACTCAACGGATTATATGTAGCATCTAATACACTTGAGCCACCTTGAGATGTTGGTATTCTGCGCTGATGAATCTCATTTTTTACTCTATCAACAAACGCCATAGCCATGTGACTTGGCATGTTACCTACATCAATTTTGAATACTCTGCGTTCTGGAGCACGTGAAACACGATAGATTAAGATAGCATCTTCTAATAGTTCTTTTTGCTTGTAAACTTTGAAAATACTCTCTAATATACTTTGACCAAAAGGCCAATATCTATCTAATCCTTCAGTTAAACTTAGATGAACTACGTGTTTAGCATCTACTGCTGCTTCGTTTTGTCCTAAACTAAATCTACTTCCTGTAGTGCCATATGGCTCATTTGGTACTGTATAACTGTATGGTGCACTATATCCTGCTGTTGGTGGTTGTGCTTGAAAGTCTGTCGTTGTCTTTGCTGCAACAGTTAAATTCTGTAAATTAACGTTTATATCTTTAACTACATATTGTTCGGGCAACTTACCTTCACTTTCATTGACAATAACTTTACCTACTTTAGTTGCATCTACCCAGTATAATTTAAAATTCTCAGGATCACGTACAAAAAACTGATCCCCATACTTAATAGTATTTCTAAAAATCTTAAATATACGATTGTCAAAATCGTTGAGTTTACACCATTGCTGCAATTGTTTCTTTAGTAATTCTACTTCATGTGGGGTTGGATCGTCTTTAAATTCTAAGCTAAATGGTGTGTTATTATGTTCATTTCTTTGTGTACTGAACTCTGCAATAATGTCTAAACAAGCATTAATTTCAGCATCTACATCCATCATTTCATACTGGTTGTAACGTTCAATACGATTTGGGTGACCTGTGTAGACTTCAGGCAAACGGCTCATGTAATTCTTGTAGCCAAACTCTGCATTGTTCCAGCCACCTGTAGGTTCGTTATTAAACCCAGGGCCATTCCATGCACCGCTGTTGCTATTGTTTCCTGATATAGGACTTAATTGACCTGTAGTGTTTACAGTGGAAAAACGTTTTTTATATGCCATGATTACTATTTATTATTAATTGCTTATGTACAGTTTAATATCACTGTATATGCTATTGCTTTCGGATATTTTACGATTCAAATCGTCTATTTTTTCTAATAACACCCCTGCAAATTCATCAGATTTTGATTTTACGGGTGCATTTGGACTATAAATTTTAGGTTTAGTAATTGATCCTCGCATATTAGAAAAGTCATTCATACCTCCCGATTGTTTTAATTCAATAGGAATCGTATTACCCTTCATTCCGACTTTAGCTTCTGTACCATGCATTTCTAACCAACCAGGACCAAACACACCTCCGTCTTTAGCTTTTGGCATTACATGCACTGGATCATTTTCTATAGGATAATGTCTGCGTAATCCAAAGTCATCCAAATATCCATTCTTTTCTAACCAATCTAACTGATCTCTATTAATGTCAACTGCTGTTCCAGCACCATGACCCCCTGGTGATGCTGATGGCATATATAGCCAACCGTATTTTTCTGTCCAAACTTTTGGATTTGGATTCTTTTCCCAAGGATAACGTCCACCTGCTTTACGCCATTCGTCATACATATCCTTCTGTTCTTCTTCTGAACGATATGAACTTGTGATGTTAAGTTTGTTACCTGTCATCTCAAAATATTTTTGAGCCATGGCTAAAACTTTTTCTTGAAAATTAGGATTTATCTTAGTCCAGCGTTCATACTCAGTTCCCTTACCGCTTAGATAAGTTTTATAAGTTTCAGCTTTTCGTGTTTCTGCTTTTTCACTTTCTGTTTTTTGTCCTTCTGCTACTGTTTTTCTTTTAATTAAATATTCACGTTTCTGTTGTAATTCTTCTGATGTTTGTCCAAATTTTTCTTTTTCTTGTTGCTTTGATTCTTTAATTTTATCTTGATATGTTTTAGCTTCTGCATCAACTGATGCCAATTCACCTGACAATCTAGTTTTTTCTTGTGATGTACCTGCTTGAGAAATTTTACCTTCTAACTCTTTTTTTCGTTTAATTGCATCCTGTAATTTTTTTTCATTATCTTTTTGTATATCTGCAAAAGCCTTTTGTGCTTGTATTTGATTATCAGTTTCTTTTATTGATTTGTTTAAAACATCAAGATAACCTTTGATTTGTGATGTATCTCCTAAAGCGACTAGTGCCTCATCAATTTTACTACTATCTAAACCCAACAACCATGCTCCTAATCTTATGGTTCCTATTGCTGTTTGTTTTACTAAATCACCTAATTTTCTTAACGCACCGTTTACCGGTTCTTGAATTACTCCAATTAATTTATCTTTAGCAATGCCGGTTTGTTGAGCTGCTTCAAAATTGGCTATTTGTACATCTTTCAGTGCATCATCTACTTTTTCCCCAGCCTTTTCACCCTTTTTATATAATTCTAGTTCAGCCTTTATTGATTCCATACTTTGCATCCGAATCAATCTTTCGGCACCATTCAGTGCTTGAACACTTGTATTTGTTTTTTCTCTAAACTCTTTACTTTGCATTAATGCTTTTTTATTTTTTTCTTCGTAGGTTAAAGAAGATTTTGCTATTTTTTGCATAAACTCATATTGAGTAATACGTCCTGCATCTAAATCAGCTTTCCATTGAACAATTTGTCCATTTGTCTTAGCAAGTAATGCTTCTCCTTCTTTTGTGGTTGCTGTTCCTGTCGCTAAAAAGTCACGTACTCCTTTAGCAACGTCAGGTCCTAAAAAGCTTTGAGCAATTACTTCTGCTTCTTGATATTTGTCTGCTAAAAGTTTTCCTTGTTCAGTTTTACGCAACATTCTTAAACGCATACTAAATTGTACATCTCTTGCTTGTTCTGCTATTCTAGCTGACAGGTCAGCAATATTTTCACCTGTAAGTCTTGATAAGCCTACCAATGATGTAACGTAGGCTCTGCTTTCATCTCTTAATTTTTCATCATTTTTTTGATATTTTGTACCTAACATTTGTGTCATTGATACATAATCTGCTTGTAAATTTACTAGATCAGATTGACTTACACCCAATCTCATAAACTCACTGACTACACCATCTCCTGTTTTTGCAATCTTTCCAAATTCTTGAGCTCCTATATTAGTAGTGTCTCCTAAGTTTGTTAACCCCGTACCTAATTTCTCATAAGATTTAAGTAATCCAATATTGTTTTTTGTCCAAAATCCTGCTTCATTTGATATTTTAGTAAAACCTTCAACACTGCTTCCGATACCTATACCTAATTTTGCTACTGCATCATAGGTGTTTAATTGTGCATCATTACTTTCTAGAACTGCATTGACTAAAAGCCTTCCCGCCTCAATAAGACCAAATACCACTGCTCTAGTTTTAGGCAATCCAGTAAGGGCAAACAAAGCACCTAGTTTTAAAATCTTTGATGAATCATCAACCGTTTTTGTCCATTTGGTGAAACTAACCTCGCTCGACATTAAAGCCGAACTTGTTGATTCAACAGTTTCTTTAAAACTGCTTACTGCACTTGCTAAACCACGTGAGGAATTACCAACTGAATTGATTGCAGTGTTATATCTTTGAAGGGCAGCAGTAATTTGTACTACTGAATCTGAAGCATTTTGTGCCATATTTTATCGCCTTAAATATACAAGCATATCATTTTGTAGTTGATTGTTTTTAGATATGTTGTCAAGAAGTGAATCCATTTTACTTGAAACTAGATTTATTAAACCACTATCTTCACCGCCCTGACTTACATTTACTGTGTTGTTAACTTGATTTAAATTACTAACAATAGATGAGGCATAACCACTGAGTAATCCTGAAATATTTTCAGATTGCAATAATGGATTTTGTCTCTTACTTAATAATTCACTTGGTAAATTTTTAAATGACACTGGAATACTTTTACCGTCTGGTAATGGCACTACCGCTTGAAGTTTATCACCAAGTTTTTCATTGTAACCACTCATTGGTCCTGAGGAGATACCAAAATTATAATTATTGGTATTTGAAAAATCACCTCCACCCATACCTGATGAGGAACCAGAACTAGAAACGGGTGATGTAGTGGTTGTAGGCGTGTCCTTACCAGTTAATCTTTTTAATTGTTTTTTAATTCCTTCAATTTCATTTAATTGTAGTTTTATCTGTGCATCAACATATGCTTTTTTAACTGCATCAACCGGTCCACTTAAGTCTACTCCTAATGCTTCCAGTTTAGAAGTTTCCTCTCTATCTTTATAAAGATTGCCTAGTCTAGTTTGTTTCTCCATAAGCATCTTGTTTAAGTCACCTGCATCTTTAAACATGTAGGGGAAATCCGGATCTACTACACCCAAATCAGACAACTTTTTCATAAAGCCTTGAGTTAATTGATCTAACCCTTGAAGTAAATATGTGAACCCTGGATTAACGTAATCGGCAACTAGTTTTACCAATGTTTGAAATGCTGTTTGTACTTCTAATTGAGATTCAATAAGTTTTATCTGTGTTTCTTTTAACCCACCCTCTTTTGGTTTCATTGCGGCTTCTGCTTGACGGTCTACTATTTCTTCACGTTTTGCGGTTAAATCTTTTGCTGCTCCTTTAGCCGTTTCTGAATTTGCACCAAATTGCTCTGCTACGTCTTTGTTCATTGCAGCAGCTTCACCCATATTTTTTTCAAAATTGTTATAAGCTGCGCCGTAACGTTTATTAAATTCAGTAATATCAATTTCACCGTCTTTGAACTGTTTTACCCATTTATAAATATCACTGCCTGCTACACGTAACATGGCTCTTGCTTCTTCACTTTGTGCTGCTGGACCTAAGCTTACAATTTCCCTAAATGCTTTTTGCTTGTCTGCGCCAAATAGGGAGCCTACCTGTGTAACGCCATTCATTAATCTGTCAATTACTTCTTGGCTTTTTGCTCCTGCTTTTTTGCCTTCTTCTCGCAAGAAAATATTAAATGCATAATCTTTTAAATCTTCTGCTTGCTTAGCCTTAATTGCTTCTGGAGTTTCTCCTGTAAGTGCAGCTAACTCCATTAATTGTTTACCGTAATTTAAACTTCTATCTTTTAATGTTTTTAAATCATTAGTTCTTACAACACCTAATTTAGTTTGTTGCTTTATGTAATCAGCTTGGTTTTGTGTAATTTCTTTTTGAGAATAACCTAATCTTATTTGCGCCGCTCTTTGCTCTTTTGAGATACTTGCTATATCAAAAAAAGCTTTAATACCTTTTCCTGCAGTGTCACCTAAGAATGTTAGATCATTCCCTAAACCTGCGGTAACTCCCACAAGATCACCAACACGGTCACCTAAATATCCAGTATTTTTAGTAATGTCAAATAGACTATCAGCGGTTCCTTCTCCTGCGTATCCAAACTTTGCTAGTGTGTCATATGCATTTAAATATTGATCATTTTGTTTAAAGACAGATGTAACCAAATCTCCTAATACTTCGGTAACGCCGCCTAAAACTTTACCCAATGGCATCATAGCGCCAAAGATTGAACTTAATCCACTTGAAACTTGTGTTACTGTTGAACTGTACTTTGAAAAACTAATTTCACTTGAAGAAAGGGATCTATTAAATGATATTGCCCCTGAATATATTTGTTTTACGCCAAAAGTAGTCTTTGAGATTTGTTCTGCTGTCATCCCCATTGACTTACCAAACTTTTCAAACATGCCCGCAGAGGCACTACTTTGAAAAGCTAATTTGTCTGCTGCATCGGTTAATTTGGCTAGTTCTGCGTTAAGCGCGGCTTCATCCAAGGAATTATTCCTCCGTAAATTATGGATCTAAATATCTTGTTAGTATTTAGTTTAAAAAAATCACACTTTTTGGAGATAGTATGTCAATAGAAAATAACCCGTTAAAGCAGTACTTCCGTAGACCTAGCATATATTTGAAGTTGCCAAGTAAGGGATTAGATTATTCAGCGGAGGTTATTTCTATGCCTGAAAACGAGGAAATCCCAATTTACCCAATGACTGCAATTGATGAAATTACTAGTAAAACTCCGGATAGTCTTTATAACGGTACTGCAGTAGCGGATATTATCAGAAGTTGTGTGCCTGCGATCAAAGATCCATGGAAGATAAGTAGCACGGACTTAGATGCGATTTTGGTAGCAATTAGGATAGCAACAAATGGAAATGATATGGAGATTGAAACACATTGTCCAAAATGTGATGAAGATTTCAAATATGGAATAAACTTATCCTTTATATTGAATAATTTCGTAGCTGGTGATTATTCCAACCCAATCAATATGGGCGACTTAAAAATTAAATTCAGACCATTGAATTATAAAGAATTAACAGAAAATGCAGTCCGCCAATTTGAAATACAAAAAGCCCTAGCAATGTTAACTGCAATGGATGATGGTCCTGAAAAAGATAAAAAATCAAGCGATTTGTTCAAGACCATTGCATTTAGCACGTTGGACATAATTGCAAGCACCGTTGATTCCATATCAAGTAATGATTTTACTGTAACAGAAAAAGCTTATATTTTAGATTTCCTACAGAATGCAGATAAAAGAATAGTTGAAAAGATTAAAGAAAAAAGCTTGAGCTTAAGAGAAACTACTCAGATGAAACCATTGAATGTTAAATGTGTTGGTTGTGGACATGATTATGACCAGATGTTTACACTCAATGTCAGTGATTTTTTCGTCTAAGGCTTCTATACCTTGACTCCGAGGGTATTGGGAAGCTGATAGACGGAATGGAAAAGGAGTGCAAAGCTATTAAGAAAAACGCACAAAGAATAGCTTGGTATATGCGTGGCTCCGTTAGTTATACAGATGTTTTAAACATGAGTCCAGCAGAAACGGCTTCATTAAATGAAATTATTGAAGAAAACTTAGAAACAACTAAGAAAACAAACATTCCATTCTTTTAAGATGAACTGCGTTCATCTAATCCCTTCGTTATTCACTCACTTCGTTCGTTCATATACTCGGGATTATTATTATTTAGATATTGCCGATTAGAAGCCATGGTAGTGCTATTCAGCACTACCAATGGTAAAGGTACTTGCCATGACCGTCACCCATGTTGTCTATTCCCCACATAACTAGCCCTTTCGCTGTTATGTGCTACCGGTTGCTCTGTAAAGTTTATTGGGACTGTAGTGATAGCCTTAGCCATCAGCAACGCATGTTTCATAGTCGCAAGACAAAGTAAACTATGAACTCATTTAGGGTTCGCTCCACACGATTGCCCTATCGGTATTCCTTAGGATCACTCCTAAGCATACTCCAGATCCGTCAGCACAGCACTACCTGTACGTCCTCAAGGAGGACCGACAACTCGGTCGTCAAATTGTAATTACTTGATTAAATTGAAATTGTTAAAATTGAGTCTGGTGACGTGGTGTCTGTTGATTTGCCTGAATATGCCTTAATGATATCTTTGTTTTGCTTCATGAATGTGTCAAACTCCATAACATACCAATCACCAAATCTTTTACTTCCGTAAAAAAAGAAGTTATCAGTAATCCATGTAAATTTGCATTGTACAGCTACATATCTTCCTATGCGATTAAACTTCATAAAAAGTATGTTGCAATCACCGGGATCTGCAACAGCAAGTAGTTGTTCTAACCAACTATCAAGTACTTTATGTTCTCCATTAAGTAACAAATGAAATGAAAAATCGCTGTAGAATTTACATTCTGCATTAAACTTTGGGAAACTTTCGCCGGGCACTATATCACCCTTAAAGCTACGAATTTGACCCTCATGCAAAATTTGTGTGCGATTTTGGTTCTTGCCTCCTATGTAAGCACCAGAGCCAGGCGCACGAATAAAACTTTCTCCGTACACATCGCTGAGATATTTAGCTATCTCTCGCTCAAATCCTGATCCTTTTGCTTTTTGTGGTGAAGGCATGTGTTTACTTATCATATCAATCGTCTTGTAGATTTTTTAATTGTTCAATAGTGTCTTTGAATGACTTATGATGTATTCCAATACCACCAGCACTACGCCATTCTTCTATATTACTAGTTCTATCATCAATTAATATATCTCCTATCACACAATGAACATGTTTATCTTTACTGAATGGTCCAAAGTGTACAGGTATATTGGGAAAATGCTTATGTGCCCACATTACTTTATCGTAAAATGCCCAATGCACATCGTTGTTTTTTGGTACTGCAGTTAAAAATATTAAGTTATATTTGTTCCATGCGAACTCTCTGCAGAATTCAATAAGTTCATCTGCATAGGATGTTTTATCTAAATCTCTATACAATCTTTCATTGTCACGTAACTTAACCCATTTCTCATCGGGGTAGATACCTTCACTGGGAGGCGCACGTAATACGTCATACGCATATTTGTTAAAGTCTGCTACGACCCCATCCATGTCTATATATAATGTTGATTTCATTCCACGTCCACTGCTGTGTTATAACTTGTAAATCCGTTTTCTTTAATAACTTTTAATACGCTAGGTACTCTTCCCGCTAGTTCTTCTCTGTGTGATACAAGCCAAATAGATTTTTGCCTACGACGGCTCATATCTTTAAGAATAGCAATACTATTCTCAACTCCCATAGTATCAAGTCCACTATCAATCAATTCGTCAATAAACAATGTGTTAATTGGGACATATAAGTTTTCCCAAACATCACGAAAAGCGAAACTTAACCCTAATATCAATCTATTACGTTCACCACGTGATAAATTGTCAAAGTCTAACTCACGACCTAGTTCTGTTATTTCTACACTTAAATCATTTAAAAATATTACTTGATGTGGTAAACCAATTTTGTCAAGATAATGTGTTAACCTTGCATTTAGATAACTTAAATTTTGATCAATAATCTTTTTACGAACAAAACTATCTTTACTAGTTAATAAATCAAGTAAAAACTTTTGATGTTCCATTATTCTAGTAAGTACATTAATATTATTAAAATCAATAGTTTGCAAAGCTTGATTTTCCATATCAG
>Ga0315902_10009547_pt1 | contig 12958 bp, 13 predicted proteins | sample LakEriMetagenome_9_FD_203523 | JGI IMG/M metagenome (GOLD analysis project Ga0315902, IMG submission 203523) | Freshwater fungal communities from buoy surface, Lake Erie, Ohio, United States - Buoy 12 MA117 | ecosystem: Environmental > Aquatic > Freshwater > Lake > Lake biofilm | place: USA... | reverse complement strand
TGAACACCTCGACGTCGATGACCCCCTTCTCGGTATCCACCTCCGCGAGCGTGTCGCCACGTCGCAGCACGTCGCCGGGCTTCTTCAGCCAGGCCACGACGGTCCCGGCCTGCATGTCGGCCCCGAGCGTAGGCATGCGAAACTCCGCCATGACTCACTCCGCTCGTGGTGCCGCCGCGACAGCGGCGGTCTTGCTCTGCACCACGTCGCGGACCGCCGCCGCGATTCGCGCCGCACTCGGCAGCGCGGCGGTCTCGAGATGCTGCGCGTAGGGAATCGGCGCCTCCGCCGTGCAGACCCGCGCCACCGGCGCGTCGAGTTCGTAGAGCCGCTCCTCGGCGATCGTCGCCGAGATCTCCCCCCCCAGCCCGCAGGTTTTCCAGCCCTCGTCCACGACCACGGCCCGGTGCGTCCGCGTCACGGAATCGAGCACGCAGCCGAAGTCGAGCGGCCGCAGGCTCCGCAGATCGATGACCTCGGCGTCGATGCCCTCCCCTGCCAGGGCATCCGCCGCGGCCAGGCACTTGGGCAGCGACCCGCCATACGTGACGATCGTCGCATCGCGGCCCGGCCGGCGGATCGCCGCATGCCAGGGGTCGAAGCCGGCCGGCCGCGCGTCGATGTCGTCCTCCACCGGATACAGCAGCGCGTGCTCGAAGAGGATTACCGGATTCGGGTCGGCCAGCGCCGCGGCGAGCATCCAGCGGGCGTCGGCCACGGTCGCGGCGGCGAGCACCTTGAGCCCCGGCACGTGGGCATACCAGACTTCGAGGCTGTGCGAATGCTGGGCCGCCACCTGGCGGCCGGCTCCGGTCGCCATGCGGATCACGAGCGGCACGCTCATCTGGCCGCCGCTCATGTGCCGCAGCGTGGCGGCGTTGTTCACGATCTGATCGAGGGCCAGGAGGCTGAAGTTGACCGTCATGATCTCGACGATCGGCAAGAGCCCGGCGAGAGCCGCCCCGATCCCGGCTCCCACGAAGGCCGCTTCCGAGAGCGGCGCATCCCGCACCCGCTCCGCGCCGAACTCATCGAGCAGCCCCTTGCTGCACGCATAGGCGCCGCCGTAGCGGCCCACGTCCTCCCCCACGAGCACCACGCGGTCGTCGGCCGCGAGCGCCTCCCGCAATCCCTGCCGCACCCCCTCGCGGTACGTGATCCGGGTCATGTCTGCGGCTCCGGGCCCGACGGGGCGATCACGTCGCGCAACAGGTCGGCGACGGGCTCCATGGCGGCGGCCTGCGCCGCGGCGACTGCGGCGTCGATCTCGGCGGCGACCTCGGCCTCGACCGTGGCCAGGGCGGCATCATCGAGCCGCCCCCCGTCCTGGAGCCGGGCGATGAACAGCGCGAGCGGATCCCGCTGCTTCCAGCGCTCGACCTCTTCCCGCGGGCGGTAGAGCTCGGCGTCGTACATCGAATGGGCGCGGAACCGGTAGGTCCGCGCCTCGAGGAGGAACGGCCGCCCCGTGCCCCGCACCTGCTCCACGGCCCGGCGCACCGCCGCCTCGACGGCGAGCACGTCCATTCCGTCGACGACCGCGTGGGCCATCGCGTAGGCGTCGCCCTTGCGATGGATGTCGGTCATCGCCTGGTGCCGATCGAGCCGCGTGCCCATGGCATACAGGTTGTTCTCGCACAGGAAGAGCACGGGCAGGCTCCACAGCGCCGCCAGATTGAGCGACTCGTGAAACTCCCCCTCGGCCACCGCGCCGTCGCCGAAGAAGCAGGCCGTGACGTGCGGCCGCCCGAGGATCCGGTCGGCCAGCGCCAGGCCGCAGGCCAGCGGCAGCCCGCCGGCGACGATGGCATTGCCGCCGTAAAGCCGCCGCGCGGTGTCGAACAGGTGCATCGAGCCGCCGCGGCCGCGGCAGCAGCCGGTCGCCTTGCCGAACATCTCCGCCATCACGCTCGCCGCGGGCACGCCGCGGGCCAGGGCCTGGCCGTGCTCGCGGTAGGCGGCCACGATCCGGTCGTCGGGCTCGAGGGCCGCGACCGCCCCCACGGCGACGGCCTCCTGTCCGATCCCCAGATGGAGGAAGCCGCGAATCAACCCCTGCTGGTAGCACTCGGCCGCCCGCTCCTCGAACCGGCGCACGAGCAGCATCTGCCGCAGGAGCGTCAGGCACCGCTCCCGGGCTGGCCCCGCCTCGGTCTCGGGCACGGCGGCGATCAGCGGCTCGCTCATGGCGTGGTGGCCCGCGGGTTCACCGCGGCGCCGTCCGGGTTCTCCAGCGTGGAGAGATCCCCCTCCGGCAGTCCCAGTTCACGAGCCTTGAGCAGCCGCCGCATGATCTTGCCGCTCCGCGTCCGCGGCAGGGCCGGGAGAAACGCGAGTTCCTTCGGTGCGACCGCCGCCCCGAGCCGCCGCCGCGCCAGCGCCAGGATGCCGCGCCGCAGCGCCTCGTCGCCGGTGAATCCGGGCTTGAGGGACACGAAGGCCTTCACGATCTCGAACGCCGCCGGATCGGGCCGGCCGATCACGCCCGCCTCGGCCACGGCCTCGTGCTCGAGCAGCACGCTCTCCACCTCGAAGGGGCCGATCAGATGCCCCGCCGACTTGATGACGTCGTCGGCCCGGCCGACGAACCAGAAGTAGCCGTCCTCGTCCCGCCGGGCGAGGTCGCCCGTCAGGTACCAGCCGTCGGCGAAGCAGCCGCGATAGCGGGCCGGGTCGCCGAGATAGCCGCGAAACATCGACGGCCAGCCCGGCCGCAGCGCGATCTCGCCCTGCATGCCCGGCGGCAGCACGCGGACACCGCCGTCGGCACGCCGCTCCACGACCGCCGCCTCGATGCCCGGCAGCGGCAGCCCCATCGAGCCCGGGCGGATCTCGGTCGCGGGAAAGTTCGCGATCATGATCCCGCCGGTTTCGGTCTGCCACCAGTTGTCGTGAAACGGCAGCCCGAACGCCTTGCTTCCCCAGGCCACGGCCTCGGGGGCCAGCGGCTCGCCGACGCTGGCCAGGAACCGCAGCCGGCTCGTGTCGTGCCGCCGCGCCACCTCGGCGCCCAGCCGCATCATCATCCGAATCGCCGTGGGGGCGGTGTACCACACGGTCACCCGCTCCCCGGCCACGATGGCATACCAGCGTTCGGCGTCGAAGTCGCCCTCGTCGAGGATGCTCGTCACGCCGCAGGTGAGCGGGGCGATGATGCCGTAGGAGGTGCCGGTCACCCAGCCGGGATCGGCGGTGCACCAGAAGACGTCGTCGGGATGCAGGTCGAGCGCCAGCAGCCCGGTCGCATGGTGGGCCACGACCGCCTCGTGCACGTGCACGGCCGCCTTCGGCCGCCCGGTCGTGCCGCTGGTGAAGTGCAGCAGCGCCACGTCCTCGGGATCCGTGGCCCCGATCGTGAAGGCCGGCGCCGCCACGCGCAGCAGCGCATGAAAATCGAGCGTGCCGGCGGGCAGCTCGCCGGGTTCGTCGCGCACGAGGAGCACGTGCTCGAGCCCTTCCAGGCCGTCACGGATCGAGGCGATCTTCTGCCGATAGAGGCTCTGCGCGGTGACCAGCACTTTGGGCCGGCCGATCGCGACCCGGGCCCGCAGCGGCTCGGGGCCGAAGGCCGAGAACAGCGGCGCGAACACGGCCCGGGCCTTGAGCGTGCCGAGGGCCGCGATCACGAGTTCCGGCACGCGGCCCAGGCAGGCGAAGACGCGGTCGCCCGGCGCCACGCCGAGCCGCCCGAGCAGGTTGGCGAACCGGTTCGTCGCCCGCGCGAGTCCGGCGAACGTGATCTCCTGCCGCCTGCCCGAGAGCGGCAGACAGCGCACCGCCACCTGCCCGCCGCGGCCGGCCCGCACGTGCCGATCGACCGCCTCGTGGGCGATGTTCAGACCGCGGCCGCCGGGCAGCCCGTCGAGCGCCATGCGGGCCTGCGCCCAGGAAAACTCCCGCCGGGCCCGCGCGTAGTCGGGCATGTTCGGCGTGACCGCCGGCGCGACCGCAGGGATGGCATCGAGAGCCATGGACGGAACACCTCCCGCGGCCCGTCCATGCCGACATCAACCGGGGAACGCGTCATTATTCGCAGCCGGAGGCGCGGAGGAAAGAAGCTCCTGGTCGCAGAGAAAGCCCCGGCTGGCGGCGGCCGCGCACCAGAGCAGGGCCAGGCCGCCGTAGGCCGGCGCGAGGTGCCAGCCGTCCACGTAGCCCACGGCGTGATGCACGGCGATCGCCACGGCGTAGCCCACGGTGCCGGCGACCACGAACGTCCACCACAGCCAGCCGGCCCCGCGCCGGAATCCCCACAGCGCCGCCAGCAGCATCGTCAGGCCGCACACCATCAGCATGCCGCCGAACGTGCCCCGGTCGTGGGCCACCAGCGGCACGAGGCCGGGCACCGCCGTGAGGTCGGCGGCACACAGCTGCAGATAGGCCAGGTCCTCCTGCACGAAGACCGTCGTCATGCCGATGATCGAGATCACGACGCCGGCCAGCAGCACGATGACGCCATGGACGATGAAGCCCATCTGCCCCCACTGGGCCCGCAGCCAGGCGGCGTCGTTGACGCGGTCGGCCGCGGCACAGGGCTGCAACCGGCTCGGCCGCCCCACGATCGCCAGGAGCATGAACTGAAAGAGGATCGCCGTCACAAAGGCATGCAGCGGATCGAAGTAGCCGAAGCCGAGGAAGGAGAAGAACGAGAAGAAGCCGACCAACGCCGGCACGATGATCGCCCGTTCGGCCCAGTGCTGCCCCCGCCTGACGGCGAACCACGCCAGCCCCGCGAACAGGACGCCCACGCCGAGCATCGCGCCCGCGAGCGAGATGCGGTCGTGCGCCATGAAGGGGAGCAGCCGGGGGCTGACGGCGCCGATCGCCGCCCGGGTGAGCCCCGACATCGCCTCGTCGTAGGGCATGATCACGCGGGTGCAAGCGATGACCAGCGCCATCAGGCCGCCGATGAACATGCTCGCGCCGATCACCAGCGCCCAGGGCCACTTCTCCCGCACGGCGGCCGAGTCGTCGCCGGCGGCGCCCGCCGCTTCCGCGGCGAGCGTCCGCGTCAGCGCCAGCTCGTTGCACCGCTTCGCGAGCCCCGGCCCCGTAAACACCAGGCCGCTGTCGATCGCCACGAGATCGGCCCCCAGGCCCATGAGCCGCTCCGCGTCGCCCGGGGCATGGATGCCGGCGGCCGCGATCAGGCAGGCCTCGGCGCCGAGAGCCTCCCGCAGCCGCCGCGTCCACGACTCGGCAGGCTCCAGCCACGCGGCCCCCATCTCGGCGCGGTCTGCGAACTCGGCCCGGCCGACGATCGCTCCGGCCGCGCCCGCGATCTGCGCCGCCGTGACCAGGCCGATCGTCTCTGGCGGCGCGTTCGCGGGCACCACGACGAGCACCGGTCGCCCGCCGGCCCGCTCCACGACGCGGCGCACGCGCGTCGCCCAAGCTGCTTCGACATCAACGCCACCGCGAGCCGGCATGGGCATGGAAAACGCCGCCGTCTGCGGGGCGAGGCCGTCGATCACGGATTGATCGTCGGCCGGCGTGCCGTCAGCCGCGAGCCGCACGATGACCGCGGGCCGCGGTGTCTTTATCCGGCCGAGCGCGGCCTCGACAGCGGCGAGCCCGGGGCTCGCGTCGGCGGGTGCGAGGCCGATCGTCTCCGTGGCGTCATCCCGCACGGTGCGCCGCTCGGGCACCGGCCCGATGGAGACCGGCCCGATCTCGACGAACCCAAACCCGAATCGGCACAGCCCGGGCAAACCCAGCAGCCGGGGGTCGATGCCCGGCGCGAGCCCGACCGGCGCATCGATCTCCACAGCCCCGAGCCGGCGGCGGAGCGGCCGCGGCGGCCGCATGTGCCCCATGAACTCGATCACCCGCCGGCCCCACGGCAGCCGGGCCAGCGTGCCGATCGCAGTCAGCGCCAAATCACGCCCCACGGCCGTCGGCAAGCGAAACAGCACTGGCCGAAAGACGGTGCGGTACGTCCAGTCCGGCATGGCGGCACATTCCTGCGAGTGAAACCGGCGTCGGGTCGCGATTCTAACGGGCCGTAGACAAAGCCATCCATGGCCTTTGTCCACTTGACCGGCAGTAGGACTCGCAGGCCGAACGTGCAGCTGAGGCAACGCCGAGGGTTTCCTGGAAACCGGACACGACGGTCAGAGACCGCCGCTCCAGGGGAGGGCGTCGTCATGGCTTCGTGGTTGCGTCCCGTGCCCTTGAAGCCCGAGGCGTGAGCCGAGGGAATGCGGATCGGTTAACGGTGGATCGACGCGGATTCCCTCAGCTCACGCTTCGGGCTTCCCAGCAACCGGACACGACGGTCAGAGACCGCCGCTCCAGGGGAGGGCGTCGTCATGGCTTCGTGGTTGCGTCCCGTGCCCTTGAAGCCCGAGGCGTGAGCCGAGGGAATGCGGATCGGTTACCGGTGGATCGACGCGGATTCCCTCAGCTCACGCTTCGGGCTTCCCAGCAACCGGACACGACGGTCAGAGACCGCCGCTACAGGGGAGGGCGTCGTCATGGCTTCGTGGTTGCGTCCCGTGCCCTTGAAGCCCGAGGCGTGAGCCGAGGGAATGCGGATCGGTTACCGGTGGATCGACGCGGATTCCCTCAGCTCACGCTTCGGGCTTCCCAGCAACCGGACACGACGGTCAGAGACCGCCGCTCCAGCCGCAATGCAGCGGCTTTTTTCACGGCATGAAACCATCGGCATGGCGCTCGGCGCACCATTGCAGCTCCCGCCGGGGGCTTTTTGTGTGTCATGGCCGAGCAGGCGTGTCTTCAGCATATCCGCGGCAACTGCTCGCCGATCGGCATGGGCACGATCCGCGTGCCACCGAGCGCCGTCCGCATGGCGACGAGGCCCGGGTGCGCAGCGACGACCCGCCCGAGCCGCACGGCGCGGCGGCCATGCTCGTGGCCCCGCATCGCCTCCAGCACCGCGTCGGCACGGGTGTCGGGCACCACGGCGAGCAGCTTCCCCTCGTTGGCGACGAGCAGCGGATCGAGGCCGAGCAGTTCGCAGGCCGCGGCCACCGGCGGGGCCACGGGGATCGCCTCCTCGTCGATCTCGATCCCCACCCGCGCGAGCGTCGCGATCTCCGCGAGGCTCGTCGCCACCCCGCCCCGGGTCGGATCGCGAAGCATCTTCACGTCGCGGCAGGCGGAGAGCATGGCGGCGACGAGCCCATGCAGCGGGGCCGTGTCACTCGCGATCGGGGCGTCGAACTCGAGCCCGTCGCGCACGCTCATCACCGCCATGCCATGGTCGGCGAGCGTGCCGCTGACGAGCACGGCGTCACCGGGCCGCACCCGCTCGGGCCCGAGGGCCACTCCCGGCGGCACGAGCCCGATGCCGGAGGTGTTCACGTAGCAGCCGTCACCGTGACCACGTTCCACGACCTTCGTGTCGCCCGTCACGATCGCGACGCCGGCCCGCCGCGCCGCCCGCGCCATGCAGCCGGCGATCGCCGCGAGCTCGGCGACCGGAAACCCTTCCTCGATGATGAAGGCGGCGGTCAGCCACAGCGGCCGAGCCCCGCTCATGGCGAGGTCGTTGACGGTGCCGTTGACCGCCAGGTCGCCGATCGTGCCGCCGGGAAACGTCAGCGGGCGGACGACATAGGAGTCGGTGGAAACCGCCAGCCGGCCACCGGCGGCGAGCAGCGGAGCGGCGTCGAGCACACTCGAGTCGCCGAGCCGGTCGAGGACGGGATTCGCGAACGCCGGCAGGAACACCTGCGCGATCAGTTCGTGCGTCAGCGTCCCGCCCCCGCCGTGGCCGAGAATCACCCGTTCCCGCTCCCGCACGGGCGTCGGACACACGAGTCCCGACACGTCGATCGCAGCGCCGGCGTCAGCCATCGATCCCCCTCTTTTTCTCCGCTCGCCAGCGCGGCCGGCTTTCCTGCTGCGAAACGCACCGAAACAGCCGTGAGGGGCTACCCGCGCCCTGAGAGCCGGCGTTGCTGACCAGCGGAGCCATGGATGGCGGAGCGCAGGCAGCATCGAGAGAGCGGAGCCCGGGATGGGCGCAGCGACGGTCCGGCGCCGGGGCGTGGGCAGCCCCGAACTGCGCGACAGCCGGGCTTTGCCCGGCGGCCGGAAGCCGGGAGCCGACGGGATCGGCGGATGTTCGACGAGCGTGTGGCCCGGCCGCGGCCACAGCGAGGAGCCATCTGCCGTCGCGGCGGCGGTGCATCACCGCCGTGCATGCCACGCTCATGCCTGCAGCCACTGCCGTGCATCCCCCGCTCATGCCTGCGGCCTCCGCCCCGCATGCCAGTAGGCCGCGCAGGCGCCCTCCCCCGACACCATGGTCGCCCCGAGCGGCGTCCGCGGCGTGCACTCCTTGCCGAAGGCCGGGCAGCGGTCGGGCTTGATCGCCCCTTTGAGCACGTCGCCGCTCCGGCAGAGGGGCGACTCGGCCGCCGTCACGCCGGCGACGTCGAACCGCAGCTCCGCGTCGAGATCCCGATAGGCGGCCGCCAGCCGCCAGCCGCTCGCGGGAATCGTGCCGATGCCGCGCCACGGTCGGTCCACCGTCTCGAAGACCTCCGCGAGCAGCGCCTGCGCCGGCTCGTTGCCGCGGGCGGTCACGGCCCGCGGATAGGCGTTCTCAACCTCATGACGCCCTGCCTCGAGCTGCACCACCGTGCGCAGGATGCCGTCGAGCAGGTCGAGCGGCTCGAAGCCGGTGACGACGATCGGCACGCGATGCCGGGCCGCGAGCGGCGGATACTGCCCCGTCCCCATCACGCTGCACACGTGCCCCGCCGCCAGGAACGCCTGCACGCGATTGCCCGGTGACCGCATGATCGCCTCGATGGCCGGCGGCACGAGCACGTGCGCGACGAGCAGCGAGAAGTTGCACACGCCGCGGTCCCGGGCCAGTTTCGCCGCCATGGCGCTGGCGGGGGCGGTGGTCTCGAACCCGATCGCCAGAAACACGACTTCGCGGTCCGGGTGCCGCGCCGCCACGGCCACGGCGTCGAGCGGCGAGTAGACGACGCGGACGTCGGCCCCGTCGCCCTTGGCGGCGAACAGGTCGCCGCACGACCCGGGCACGCGGAGCATGTCGCCGAACGAGCAAAAGATCACTTCGGGGCGGCGGGCGATCGCGATCGCCCGGTCGAGCACCTCGACGGGCGTCACGCACACCGGGCAGCCGGGACCGTGGATCATCTCCACCTCGGGCGGCAGCAACTGGTCGATCCCGTTGCGGACGAGGGCGTGCGTTTGACCGCCGCACACCTCCATGATGGCCCACGGCCGGCGCACGACCCGGGCGATCTCGGCGGCCAGCCGCCGAGCGCGGTCCGCGTCGCGATATTCGGCGCAGTGCTTCATGCGGTGGACGAGGCAGCGTCCGGATCGTTCGTGGCCCGGAGTTCGGCCAGTTCCTCCTCCAGGAGGCCGATCTCGGCGAAGGTGCGGAGCGTGGCCCGGGCCGCGGCCTCGTCGAGCCGGCCGATGGCGAAGCCGACGTGGACGATGGCGTAGTCGCCGACGGCGATCGCGGGCACGCATGCCAGGCACACTTCCTTGCACACGCCGCCGAAGTTCAGGCGGCCCATCCGCACGCCCGCCTCGTCGCGGATCGATTCGACACGGCCCGGCACGGCGAGACACATCACCGTCCCTCCGCCATGACCGGCAGCCGGATCTGGACGAGGTCGTGCGGTTCCCCGGCCGCGGCCGACGCCGCCGTGCGCACGATCCCGTGCATCGCCAGCAGCGCCCGCACCGCCGGTTCGGCGAGCAGTTCGAGCAGCAATTCGAGGCCCCGGGGATCCGCCTTCAGCCGGCGGACGATCGTCACCAGGCCGGCCCGATGAAAGGCCTCCACCGCCCGCTTCAGGGCGATCGCCCGCTCCCGCCCGGCGGCATCCAGTTCATCGACCGCCTCGACCTCGGCATCGACCCGCTCCGCCAGCCGCTCCAGCTCGTCTCCGGCCAGTGCCGACCCGTCCGCCTGTGTCATCGCTCACCCCTCCATATATAAGGATGCAGGTCTCGGCTTCGACCCTGCCTGCGTCGTCAGATTTTTCCGGCCCCAAGCGGGGCGAACCGCGCGGCCAGCAGTTCGACCACGGTGTCGATGGCCTGATCGACCGGCGGCGAGAGCGCCGCACCCACGTCGAACGTCGCCCCCTCGATGAGAATCGCGGTCACCCGGTCCGGGCGGCCCTCGCGGAGCAGCCAGCGGGCGAACGCCAGCGCATGGTCCCAGCGAAACGCGTGGAGGTTGATGCCCGCCAGCGGCGGCACGTTCGCCACCTCGGCCCCCGGCACCTCGAAGATCGCCCCAGGCTCGGCCCCCGTCCGACAGGCGTCGACGAGGATCACCTCCGGCACGCCCCGCATCTGGAACACCACGTCCATGCCGCCGGTGCCCCCGTCGGCACACCGCACCCCCTCCGGCAGGCCGCGGTCCAAGAGCCGGCGGACGAGCACCGGCCCGGCCGCGTCGTCGCCGCGCAGCGAATTGCCGCAGCCAATCACGAGCACGCGGGTCGGCGACATGGCATCAGCCTCCCGTGCCCGGGCGAAAGGCCGCACGATCGTGGCCGGTCCTGCCGGCGTGGGCGTGGACGGTGCTCACGAGGCACGAACCGAACGAACCAGCCGTGGGCCCCATCTCGAAGCCCGGCGACGAGTGCCAAAGGAGCGTGGCCATGGTCGTTCTCCGGGTGAAGGTGAAGGCGTCAGAGCCCGAGCCGCACGAGCACTCCGCAGGCGATGATCGCCAGGCCGGCGACCATATCGGCGCAGTGGGCCAGCCGCGGGAGCCGCACGAGGCCGGCGCCATGCCGCATCGCCCACACGGCCACGACCATCGTGGCCAGCGTCGCCGCGCCAAAGGCCGCGATCACCGCCGCCACCCCCCAGCCGCTTGCCCGCGCGGCGGGGAGCATGACCAGCGGGATCAGCGGCTCGCAGGGCCCGAAGACGAACACCAGGAACGCCGCCCACGGCGCCCAGACAGACGCGGCGGCCGCGGCGCCGGCAGGCGGGTCGGCGTCGGGGTGCATGGCCGCCCGCCGCCAGCCCCATGCGACCAGGGCGCCGCCGCCGAGGATCAACAGCCAGCCCGCGACGGTGCCGCGCACCGACTCGATCGGCTCGAACCGCGCTGCCGCGAGCCCGAGTGCCAGGCCGGCGACGCCGAGCATGACGGAGCCGGCCAGGTGCCCCAGCCCGCACGCGACCGTCACCCGCAGCGTCTTCGCGGTCGACCAGCCGCCCGCCCGTGCCATCGCCACGAACGGCACGTAATGGTCGGGCCCGAGGAGCGTGTGCATCGTGGCCACCGATCCGGCCGTCAGGCACAGCGCGGCGGTCTCGGCGGCGGCGACGGCGGCGGACATCGGGACGCGTGCTCCGGCCGCGTCCCGGCGACGACCTGCGGATGGCTCCCCTGCCGCGCCGTCGGCACGACGGCGCGTCGCCCCCTGCGACTGCAGCAACGGTATTCGCGGCACCGCCGCCGGGAAAACCGACCACGGCCCGTAGAATCGTTTTCCACTTCACCCGCAGGCACGCGACGAGCCTGTTCTCGGGGCCGGACACTTGGCCGCCCCCGGCTGGCGTCATCTCCGCGAGCCTGCCATGCACGAACTGTCCATCGCCGCCAGCATCGTCGAGCAAGCCACCGAACTCTGCCGCCGCGCGGGCGGCTCGCGGGTGACCACGATCAGGCTGCGCATCGGCCGGCTGGCCGGCATCCACGCTGCGGCCCTCCGCTTCGGCTTCGATCTCGTCGCCGCCGACACGCCGCTGGCCGACGCCACGCTCGCGATCGTGGACGTGCCGGTGCGTGTCTGGTGCCCCGCCTGCTCCGCCGAGGTCGAGTTGCCGGGCCTGCAGCGGTTCGCATGCCCGGGCTGCGGCCTGCCGACCGGCGAGATCCGCGCGGGCCGGGAACTGGAGATCGAGTCGCTGACCCTCGAAGGCCACGGCCAACCCGCCCAGGAGCCCGTGCGATGAGCATCCCCCGGATTCTCCAGGTCCGCACGAGCATCCTGAAGCGGAACGACGCGGTCGCCCGCGACCTGCGGCACGACTTCGCCCGCCACGGCGTGCTCGTCGTGAACATGGTGTCGAGCCCCGGCACGGGCAAGACGGAGTTCCTGTTGGAGACGCTGCTGCGACTGCGGCAGCGTGGGGCGGCCGTGGCGGCGGTCGTGGGTGACCTCGAGACCGACAACGACGCCCGCCGGCTGGCCGCCTCCGGTGCGCCGGTCCGCCAGATCAACACCCACGGTCTCTGCCACCTCGAGGCCGACATGATCCGCACGCATGTCGCGGACTGGGATCTCGCGGGGCTCGACTACCTGTTCATCGAGAACGTGGGCAACCTCGTCTGCCCGACGAGCTGGGACCTCGGCGAGTCGCTGCGGCTGGCCTTGCTCTCCGTGACCGAGGGCGAGGACAAGCCGCTCAAGTACCCCGCCCTCTTCAACACGGCCGACGTCGCGGCGCTCACCAAGCTCGACCTCGCCGCGGCCTGCGGCTTCGACGCCCCGCTCGCGCGGGCCAACATCGCCGCCGTGCGGCCCGGCATGCCGATCGTGGAGACCTCGGCCCGCACCGGCGCGGGACTCGACGCGTGGCTCGATCTGCTGGCGGCCTGCCGCCACCGACTTCTGGCCACCGCGCCGGAATGAAGATCGTAGGCTTCCCGAGACGCACGCCGCCAGGCGTCCGTCTTTCGATGGTAAGCGGAGGAGTTCAGCGGAGCGTTGCCGCTGCGGGGATCCGATTGTGAATCGTGCGTTGACGACCCGTGAACAGGGGATCGGTCCCGTCACCGGTCCAAGAATAGGGGTAGGGAGGCCCGATTGGTTTCGGGCCCCCCTCCCTCCGAACCGCGCTGGCGGATCTCCCGCACACGGCTCTCCGGTTGATGGTTACCTGGTCAAGGATTGAACGGCCGCAGCACGGGCAGCTACCAGACTGAACAGCCCGCGGTCCGCGAAGTAGGCATTTGGCCACAGCT
>Ga0315902_10009546_pt1 | contig 12959 bp, 25 predicted proteins | sample LakEriMetagenome_9_FD_203523 | JGI IMG/M metagenome (GOLD analysis project Ga0315902, IMG submission 203523) | Freshwater fungal communities from buoy surface, Lake Erie, Ohio, United States - Buoy 12 MA117 | ecosystem: Environmental > Aquatic > Freshwater > Lake > Lake biofilm | place: USA... | reverse complement strand
CGGTGTGCGTCACCGGTCGTGTCGTGTGGTGTGGTGTCGTGTCGTGTGGTGTGGATCACGCAGATCATCGAGCAGCTGGCGGCGGGCGGCGCGCGGCGACCTAGAAGGGGCGCTCTGTCAGGTTGTACCACCTCGGGCAGACCTCTTCGGCGTCCATCGCGTAGACGCCCAGCAGCACGTCGTGGTGCCATACGGCAACCGAGATGTGGTGCATCTCCGAGGCGTTGAACGCGCCATGCTCCCACCCCTCGGTTAGAGCCCACTCGACAACGAGCCGGATTTTGGCCAGCGTGGGCTCGCCGTCGTAGTGCGTTTCTTCGGCGCACGACGGGTCAATCGGGTGGAATGCGTCGACAATCTGAGCTTTGAACATGCGGCCTCCTTAGGGTTGGCGGGCAATCGCCCGGGGGTTATAGCAGCGACACCTGACCACCGACCGCGCCCATGAGCGACTCGGCGGCCCGAACCCGGGCGGCGAGCTCGCGGCGCCATTCGGGCACGGCCGGGCGGTGGCCCTTGCGGTCGATGGCGTCACTCGCGTTGCGCCACAGGAACTCGTCGTGCAGGTCGCCCGACCACACCTCGGCGCCGCCCTCGTGCCGGTTCCACTGCACCGCGAAGGTTTGCCCCCGGGGGCCGTCGGGACGATATTCCACGATGCGGATCGGGCCGTCGCACTCCCACGACTTGCGAAAGCCGAGGGCGAGCAAGGCGGTGTGGAGGGCGGGCAAGGCGCCCGGGGCGGGTAAAGTAGACGGGGCGCGGTGCGTACTCATTCGGCGGCCCTCCTCGTGAAGCCAAGGGCGGCCATCAGGGCGACCGCCACGTCAGGCTCAAGGCACCACTGGTCAAAGCCGATCCCGTGCGCTCGAGCGGCGAATCGAACGGCTAGCACGTGCATCCCGACGATGTCGGCGATCCCTTGCATCGTGTAAGGGAGCCCCGGCTTCCACGGCGGGGTCTTCTCGGGCTTTCGCGCCGCCGCGACGGGCAAGGGCAAGGGTTCGACCCACACCGCACGCAAGGGCACCTCGGCGGCCTTGTCGACCTTGCCCCCGTTGGCGTCCCACCATGAGAGGTCGTAGCCGAGGCCTTTCAGACTATGGATCCGGCCCTTCGCGGTCGGAGGCTCGCAGTTCCACCGCTCGCACAGCAAGCGGATCGCGCCCGGCTTGCCCGACACCTCGCGGACGTCGGCGAACCACTGCGCCCGGCGGGTCAGGACGTGGGCGGGCGCGTAGGCGGGCTTCGTCGGGGCTGGTGCTGGCTTTGCGGGGGTGGGGGCGGTGTTGCCGGACGCAGTGTTGCCGGACGCAGTGTTGCCGGACGCAGTGTTGCCGGACGCAGTGTTGCGGCGCATCGGCGGCGCCGGGCTCGGCCGTTTTTTCGACCGCCCGACGGCCATCTCCTTCGAGGCGGCGACGTCCCAGTCCCCGAAGTCGTAGCCTTGAGCTTCGAGGCGCTCGCGGACGCCCCGCACGCCCGCCTCGGACAGTCCGGTCAGGTCGGTGGCCATGCGGATCAGTTGCCCGGGCCGCGCCTTGTGGGCGGCTTGCATGAGCAGGTTGTAGCGTTCTTCGTCCCGGTCGTGCGCCTTGCCCCTCGGTCGACCGGTCGCGGCGAACCACGCCGAGAGGTCGTAGCCCCGGGCTTCGAGACGCCGGAGGATGGTGCGCACGGTGTTCTCGCCCGCCACGTCCAGCAGCTCGGCGGCGGTCTGCAGGAGCGCGCCTTTCGGGGCGATCTGAATGGCCTGCAGGATCAGGGCGTATTTTTCGCGGTCGGTTTTCGGGGTCATCGGTGCCACCTTCGGGGCTTGCGGGTTGCGCCATCGTCGAAGCCTTCGTCGTATGCGGCCTGCTCGCGCTTGGCCGCTTCGGAGCGCATGACACGGGCGCCCCATAGCGCGCCGAGTTGCACGCCGACGGTGAAGATCACGACGTACATGGCCATGAGGTAGGCGATTGATTCACTTGTCATGGTGCTACCTCGTCGATGTCGATGTTGAGCCCCACGACAATCGAGTCGGGCGGCTGAACGGGGTCGGGCCATGCGATGCGATACGCTGCGAGAAGCGCGGCGATCTCTTCGCGCAGCCCTTGCGCCATCAGCGCAAAGCCGAGCAGGTGCCCCTCGCCTTTGCGAGTGATCGTCATCTGCTGGGCGCCTTTATTTTTGACCACGATGCGCCCGGGATCGGCAGTGATAGAACGGATCGGCCCGTTATCGAAGGTCCATGTGTGCGGGGTGGTCATGGCGTCACCTCCCACGGGGACCCGCTGCCAGATGCTATCAGGTAGGCGTGCGCCTCTTCGATGGTTTTACACCAGCTTCCTGCATGCAGACCAAACTCCCCGAAGCGGTAAGCGCGGATGTATCCTTCGGGGTCAATAATGACATACGCGAACACGCTAGGTGCTCTCGTGCGCTTGAAAACCGTGAACCCTAGTTCAAGGTCCACTTCCCAGCCTTCTCGCAGTCTCAGCGTGCTCATGGCACCACCTCCCACGGTGAGCCCGTAGGCGTGGCCATCAGATAGGCGTGGGCGGCGTCAAGGCTCTCGACCTCGATCATCGCGCCCGTGTAGTCTGGCGAAGGTCGCACCAGCACACGCTGCACGATGCCGTCGCGGGTCTCGATTCGGGCCGACCAGTCACCCGGCTGAGTACCGGGCAGGTAGAACCCGCCGTGGCGGAAGAAGGCGCCTCGTCGTAGTGTTCGGGTCATGGGGTGTCTCTCGGGTTTTGCTTTGGGGGGGTTTTTGGGGGTGGGGTGGGGTTAGCGGGAAAGCGCCCGCTCGGCACGGGCAACGGCGGCAACGTACCGGCCGCAGCGTTCGCCCCTTGCGCCAGCATAGCGGCACAGGGCGCGGTTGCCGTGGCGGCGGGTCAGGTAGTGGAGGTGACGTGACGCCACACGGGCGGCAACGGTCACGTCAACGAGTTCCTCGCAGGTCACGCCTAGCCCACCGGGCTGCCGGCAGGTCAGGCGTCCTGCGTCGTCGTAGCAGTCATCGCCCCACATCTGGCTCCACATCGGGTGCTGCTGCCATGCACCACAATGGCCACCAGCGTTGACTACGCGGGCACGGTGCTTGCTCTCGACAAAGGCCACAGCGCACAGGCGCTCGGCACTCACAAGGGGCGTGGCGTTGCGCACGCAGGCCATGGCGAAGAGGTGGCTATCGCTGGCATCGTGGCCTGTGCTGGTCAGCAGCGAGGCGATTTTAATGGTCAGGAGGATGGTGGTCAGCATGATGCCCCGAAGGTATGCAGGACGCGGCGCTCGGGCAGGCTGTATGCGGCGCGGATCGCCTTGCATACGTCGATGAACTCGCCCGAAGGCAGCAGGATGATGCCCTGCAGCAGGCTGGTGGAGATCCACTGGTCGGGCGAGTACGCTCCGGCAGGGTTTGAGATGCGGCCCTTGTAGGTCACGCCGTCGATGGTCAGCGAGACGTCGGCGCCGTGGTAGGTCTTGCGGGTCATGGTCATGGTCGTGGTCATCATGGGGTCGTCTCTCTGTTATCCGGCCGAGCCCGTTGCTCAACCTTGTGGATCCCCCTATCGCATACGTTTTCGACGTGTGCAATAAATAATCGCCCCCCTCATGTCGATTTTTCTAAAGCCACCCGCAGGCGCCAAGTCGTCGCCCACCCCGACGACGGCGGCCGAATGACCGGCAGTTCCACCGGCCGCGCAAGCGCAAGGTAGGCGGCGGCCTCGGGCGTCCCCGGGATCAGGCGGCCGATGTACCCGGGCGAGGCGCGGTGCGGTAGGTGGTACACCTTGCCCCCGGCGGCGTAGAGCATCCCGGGTTCGAGCGATGTGACCTCGGTCGCTCGTCCGGGTCGGAGTTCGTACGCGCCGTCGACGTCGACGCCGTGGGCGCGGAGCAGGGCGATCAGGGCGTGGTTCGGGGCGTTGCGGCGGGGGCTGGGATTCATCGTCGACTCTCCATATACAAGGCGATCAGGGCGGCTTCGGCTTCGTCGTTGTTCTTCCACTCGCGGTGTGGCCACCGTTGCTCGGCGGCCGCGAGTGCGATTCGTTTCAAATAGGCGCGGTCGCCGGTCGGCAGTCGCAGGCCGGAGCGCCAAGTGGACGGGTACACGTCGGCAATCGGAACGGACGGGAAGGTCATCCGGCAGACCGCCCGCCACAGGCCGATCCACTCGGCCTGCACAAGCGTGCCTTGCGACTGCGCCTTCTGCCGGACCGACGACCCGCCCCGGACCTGCGCGGCCTCGATGGCGATCCGGTCGACGCCGAGCGCCACCAGCGGCCGGAGCACTTCGAGCGCCCGGTCAAGGGGCGGGGCGTTGACGTTCGCGGCGAACAGCAGCTCGCCGCCGCGAACGACCGCGAGGCCGCTTCGGGTTGCGGCGTCGATGGCTAGGGTGGTCATGCTGCCCCCCGCATCTCTCGCTCGTCGTAGTAGCACGTCAGGGCTTCGACGGCATCGCCGCAGTAGCGGTCGCTTTCAATCTGTCGGTCACCAATGGCACGGTGGGTGCCGTCGTCCCACACCACGCAGCGGGTCGTGTGCAGCGCCCATGAGCCACCGAGGTTCACCCGCAAGCGCATGGTGTCGCTCGCGTCGGCCGTGCGGCACAGGTACACGGTCGCCCCGTCGATCTCCGAGCGGTGGCGGTGCAGGTCGGTCGCTGGGCTTCGGCGGCGTAGCCATTCGAGGATGGTATTCGGTGATAGGCGGGTCATTCGTCCCCCCTGTTCATCGAAGCCTCCACGCTGAACCCGTCAGGATACCGCCGACGCAGCTTCTCCACGTTCGTGCTCGCCACGTCGCCGAGGTCGAACCCGTACCAGTGGGCAATGGTCGCGACGTACCAGAGCACGTCCCCGAGCTCCTTTCGGATGGCGTCTCGGTCGGTCGGTCGACCGTGGAACTCGGCCTTCTTAATCGTGCCCAGCACCTCGCCGCATTCCTCCGGCAGCCCGAGCAGCTTCTCGAAAAGCCAACCCGGGGCGGCGGGATCGCCCGCCGTGCGTAGTGCCTCGCGCTGAAAGTCGTTCATGTTCATGCGCCTACCCCCGCCGCCTTCAGGGTTGCGCTCGCGAAGTGTACCCACTCCGGGAACGGCATCTTGCTTCGGTTAAAGTCGCGCCACTTGTACCCCGCCTCATGAAACAGCGCCTCCCACTCCGACCCATCGACGTCGGTCACGGTCGGGAACGTCTCGCCGTCGTAGTCCAGCGGGATCCACACCCGCACGCTGTCGGCCGCCCTCGGGCCTTCGGCGAGCGGGTCGGCGCCGAGCTCGTGGCGAATCAGGTACAGCATCGCCTCCGGGAATTCACGGTCAACGACGATCTCCGCGCCGTCTTGCCATACGTCGTCATACCCGGGGCGGTAGCCGAGCGTCACGGTGTACGCCATCAGCGGTTCGCCCGGCTTGGCGATCAGCGCGGCAATCGTGCCGATGGCGCGCTCTTCCTGTTCGGGTTCTTCGGTCTTGTGTTCCCACATGGGGCGTCTCTCGGTTAGGGGGATGGAGGGGGCAGGCCCGCGCCCGGAGTTGCACCGGGCTACGCTATCGCGGGTGGGGGCGCGGCCACTAGGCCGCAGCCCGGGCGGCAGTTAGAACGGCAGGGCGTCGTCGCTGAACGGCTCGCCCTTCGGTCCCTTGACCGCCGGGGTCGCTGGTGGCGACTTCCACGCCTCCACCGCCTTCGCCCTTGCCTCGCGGATGCCCGCCGCGACCGACTGCCAAGCGTCCGAGGCGCGGAACTGGGCGATCTTGTCGTTGCCCGCCTTCTCCGCGAGTAGGAACTTGCCCCGGTTCTTCGGGTTGTAGGTGCCGCCCTTGCCGTCCGGCTCGCCCTCTTCGACGTCGACGTGGAGCCAACACACGCCGCCGAGAAGCGCGGCCTGCACCTCTTCGGAGATCTCCCAGTCGAAGGTCTGCCACGGCTGACGGTCGGCCCCTTCGACGGGCGGCAAGGACGGCCCGACGGCGAGCGCAAGGGCGGCGGTCACGCGCTGCACCCACGGCCCCTTGCCGTTGTCGACCATGCCGAACACGCTCTCGGTGTACGTGTGGCCGGACTCGTTCAGGAAGGTCATGGAAAGGAACTCCTTGCCGCTCTTCGTCGTGCGGAACTCGGCGCCGACGATGGCGATCAGGTGGTCACCGGCGATCCACAGGGTGGTCTTTTCGGCGGTAGGCTTGAACTCTTCGGTGTTGAATCGTGCCACGGGTCATTCTCCAGTTTGGGCGGCATCATCGCCGCAGGGGTCGGTGGATTCAAGGGCGTCGGTCGTGTCGGTCGCATCGGCCGCCACCATCGGGCGGGCCATGACACGGCCGAGCAGCTTCCGCCCGGGGGCGCCGAACGTCGGGGCGACGGTCTCGGCTTCATAGGCTTCGAGTTCGTTCAGCACGCGCTGACGGTCGGGGTCAAACGGCACCAGCTTCCGAAGCCGGAGCAGGGCGGTCTTGCGCACCATTTCCGACTCCGAGGTCTTCCACGCCGCCCCGCCCGCCTGACGGGCCCGGGCGATGTCGTCGCCGTCGATGATGCGTTCGATGGTGGTTCCGTCGTGCAGGTACAGCCGGGCCGAGGCACCCACGAGCGGGCCGCGGGCTCGGACGTCCAGACTGTTCACGTGGCTTACAAGCCGCCCGTGCTCGATCCGGTATTCCTCGTTCGCGTAGATTAGGTCGACGTGGACCGACTTCGCGCCGGGGTAGGTCATCATCAGCTTGACCGCCCCGGCGTAGCCGATCTCGCATCGGACGACCCCGCCCCGGTTGATCAGGTGGGCATCGACGCCCGGGTCCATCCCGAGCTTGGCGAGGTGGTACAGGCTGACCATCAGCGAGGGCTGCAGGCGCTTGTCGTGCAGCTCGGGGCGGGGCAGGACGTGGGTCATGAGGGCCGCGAGGAACCGATCCTGTTGCGCCTGCTCGGGCATCAGCTGGATCAGCGTGTCGCGGCGGGATTCGATCAGCGACCGGATCTCGGTCGTGGTGGCGATGGCGGTGGTCATGCGTCACCCCCGTCATCCCCGAACGCGTCCGGCATGGCCGAGTCGGCCCACCGAGGGAGCGCAATCGTCAGGGCTTCGAGCACCACGCCTTGCACGCCGTTCGCCACGGCGGCGGCGATCACCGGCGCCCGGTCGGCCCACAGGCGCGAGGCCCGCTCCATGATGTCGTCGGGCACCCGGGCAACGGCAAGGCGGGGCGCCCCGCTGGTCGTCGCGATGACGTGCCACGTCTCCACCTCGCGCCACCGCTCGGCGTCTCCGAGCACCTGCGCGGCGATGCCCCGGGCGTAGTGGTACTCGGGCAGGTCGTACCCGGCGCCAAGCGCACCGCTGACCACCTGCGCCGTCCACTGCGCCGAGCTCAAGGGCTTGGCGGTCGTTTTCAGGCTGACGTTGACCACCCGCCCGGGGGCGCCGTCGTCGGGCGTCGGCTGCACCGCGAGCAGGTCGGGCTTGCACCGGCACAGGCCGAACGCCTCCGACCAGACGATGCCCCGTTCATAGTCCAGCCACCACCCGAGCGGGTCGACGCCGATGGCTTCAAGCGCGGTGGCGAACGCTCCGGCATACGCCCGGGCGCGGTCGTGCATCTCGCGGGCCATGACGATCCGCCCGGCGTGCTCGGCGAGCCACTCTTTGCCCGCCTTCGTGCGGCCGTCGATGTCGTCCGGCTTGACCACGACCTCCTCGGCGAAGCGGATCGGCTCCAGCAGGGCCATGTGGACGGCGGTCCCGATGGTCATGGCGTCGGACTTCGCGGGGGTTGCCCGGCGCCATGCGGCGTCGTCCGGGCAGATGTACCCGGCGCGGAGGTCGGAGCCGCTAAGGTAGGCAAGCTCAAAGTACTCGGCATCGGTCAGAGGCGGGTCGGCGGGCGTCGCAACATGGGCCGCTTGCGGGGGCTGGAGCGCGGATGCGGGGGGTGATTCGGGGTCGGCTTCCGGGGGCGCTTGTGGGGCCGATTTTGGCGGCGGAGCGGGGTCTTCTAGACCGGCGAAAAGGTTGGTGGTCGTCATGGGGTCGTCTCTCGGTTGTCGGCCCTGAAGTGGGCAATCCGCGCCCGGGGGTCGAACCCGGGAAGGCCAGTCGCGGGCGGGGGTTAGTACCAGTCTGGATCGGCAAGCTCTAAGGCATCAATCGTTCGCTGCAGTTCGGAGGCTTCAAACGCCCAGCAATCAGCACCTTCTTCGTCGCCTGCCTTCAATGCAGCGGCCTTTCTCAGTTCGGCCTGCTTCATCTTGGTGCGGCATTCTTCGAGTGCTTTTTCGTAGTGGTGCATGGTCTCATCTCTCGGTGTCTGGCTGAACCCGTCGTCCAACCTTGTGAACCCCTTATCGCATAGGTTTCGGACGTGTGCAATAAATAATCAGCAAGGCATGTCGCTTTTTTATTCGGCCTCGAGATCCGCTTGCTGCGCTAGCCCATTCGCAACCAGCTCCCTGATCAGCGCCTTCGCCATCTCCTCATCGCTGCCGTCCTCGATCCCGAGCTCAACGTTCAGCAGCGTGCGGGCCTGATCGGCGGTGGCGCGAACGTACTCGGCGATCGAGGTGCCCACCGGGACGAACGCGATCGAGCGCATGAAGTCGACGATCTGGAGGGGGGTGCCTTCGATAACTCGGCCGTCTGACATAATGATACGCATGGTCAACCTCGGTGGGTGCGGCGAAGCCAGTCGCCTGTTGTGATAATCGGCCGGTCGACGACCTGCCGTGAATGCATGGTGTAGACGAGCGCCCTGCTGCCATTGGTCAGGCTGACCTCGACCCGATCATAAAGCCGGGGATAGCCTTCAAGGCGGTCGAGCGATTGAAGCGTGCTCGCGCTCACCTCGTAGAGCTCGCCGACCACCGGCGTCGTGCCGCCAGCGACGATCGCCGGAAAGGCGCCGAGGTCATACATGATGAAGGGCGCGGCGGTCGTGGCCGCACCAAGGGGCTGTGCGGCCCGCAGAAGGCGGTGGTTGGGTTGCCCGGCCCGCAGGGTGCCGTAAACGAATACTCGCGTCATGCGGCCTCCTGCAGCGCCTCGCGCAGCGTCTCAATGTTGAACTGGTGGTAGCGATAGGCCCGCTCGATGCGCGAGAAGTAATCTGCGCTCGGGCTGGCCGGTGGATCGGCGCTTCGGATGTAGGTGTAGGCGCTCAGGTCTTGACCGCCAGCCCGCACCAAGATGCGCTCGCGGCGGTAGACGTGGGGGTGGCCTTCATAGCGATCAAGCGCGGCCATGTCGTGGTCGGTCAGCGAATAGAGCAGCCCGTCAACATACCCGAATGGGTCGGCGACCAGCGTTGCCACACCGCCCTGCCAGAACGTGCTGAAGCCTGCGAAGGCAAGGCGGTGGCGCCGCAGGCGCGCTGCGAAAAGCGGCTCTGACCGGGGGCATCGATCGCGCATCTGCGCGAGGTCCAAGTTGGAGCCGTAGGCAAAATACAGGGGTCTCGGGTGGTGCATGGGGTTTCTCTTCTCGGGAAGTCGGGCGCATCTGGCTGCGCCCGGATGGTTGGGTCGGCGTTGCCGCCTTGGCGATCAGGCGGCGGCGCGCTCCGGGCGGCCGTTCTTCCACGCTGCCGATCCTTCAAGGTTGCTGAGGAGGTGAAGGCGTGCGGTTTTGAATTCGTCGCCGATCAGGCCCAGCTTCAGGAGGAAGACCCTGAAGTCGTACTTGGCGGTATCCTTGTTGAAGGGGCGCTTCTTGCTGCTTGAGGCCCGGGCATCGCGCGCCTTCAGGCAGATGGCGTAGGCCAGCTGGATGTAGGCCTTCACCTTTCCGGCGTGCAAGGTCGCTTCGAACCATCGGAACTCGACCGTGTTGCGGTAGTAGACGTTGTGGAGGTTGAGCCCGTGGTAGCGGGTCTGGTCGTAATGCTGCGGGGCGGTGTTGCGATACCCGTACCAAGCGATGTTCAGGTCCTCGAGGGTTCGTGGGCGATTGCGCTCAATGCGTTCGATCAGGGCAGTCTCGACCGGGCGGCACCAGCGGCTCAGGCGATGCTGCTGGATGCCGAGGGCGGTGTGGATCAGGTCCTGCTGCTTGTGGATCATCTTGGTAAGGTTCACCAGCCCGTCGACCCCGAGCTCCTTGCTGCCGATGTGGATGTGCAGGCCGCAGGAAGCGTCAACCTTGGCGCCGCAGGCGCGGACCGCGCGCACCACCTGCTGGACCGTCTCGATGTCTTCGTATCGGAGGATGGGGCTGACCACCTCGGCCTGCAGGTCGCGTCCGGCGCTGAGGCTGGCGTCGGCCATCACCCGCCAGATGCGCCCGTCGGCGGCGGTGACCTCGTAAGGGTCGTAGCAGGAAGGCGTGCCGATGTGGCGGATAGTGCCGCCGACCACCGTCTGGATGGCCTTGGCGACCGTGTGGCGGGTCTGGCCGATGGTCTCGATCTCGATGCCGATGGTAAGGTTGCGTTCGGTGTTCATCTTCGTCTCTCGTTTCGCGGCTGAACCCGTCGTCCAACCTTGTGAAGCCCTTATCGCATAGGTCGGAGACGTGTGCAATAAAAGAAAGAACACCCCATGTCGATTTTACGATCTGGCAATCGCGCCCCGGGAGTCGAACCCGGGCCCCTGCTGAACCAAGGGGAGCCATCGCGCGGAGTGTGTCGCAGGTGTCAGGGCGGCAGTAACGCCCTGCACAGCCTAGGCAGAGTCAGCCTATAACGGGGCCGGTTGCGACACGGTGGGCGAGGGCGCGGACAGGGCGACGTAGACCCGATCCAGCACGTCAAGGGCAAGCGCCGTCCGTTCGGCGGCGGTAGGGGCGCGGTCGATGGCGTCACCGGCGGCCTCGATCAGGTCCAGCGCGGCGACGATGCGGGGGTCGCGGCCGTTGACCGCCGACAGGCAAGCGGCCACGATCTCGGCGTGGGTAAGGGGGGCGGGGGTAAGGGGGGCGGGGGTGCAGGTCTGGTCAGTCATGGGCGGCGTCTCTCGGTGTTGTGCCTTGCGGCGTTCTTTTGGCCCTTGCGGGCGGGTTAGCTATTCCCCGCGCCGGAGTTGCACCGGCTAGGCTGGTCGGGGTTTTCGGGGCGGTTTTGCGCTTGTGGCGGGGTGCGGGGTTAGCGGGCGAGCATGTGCAGGCGGACGTCGGCGCGGCGAACCTCGGCTTCCCATGCGCGGAACTGCGCGGGGTAGTCGCCGGAGATCCGGGCGGCGCGGCACTTCGCGGCGAAGTGGTTGCGCAGGGCGGTCCAGTATTCGAGGTGGTCGGCGGCGGTCAGGGGGTAGGTTGCGGTCCAGTTCTTCATGGGGTCGTCTCTCTCGGTCGTGCCTTGCGGCGGGTTGCGGATACCCTGTGCCGGAGTCGAACCGGCGGGACCGTGCAGGGTTTAGGCGGCGACGATCTCGAAGGTGCGGAAGTGGTTGATCTTCTTATAGACGGCCTCGAAGTAGAACCCGCCGGTCATGTCGTCAGCCCAGAGCTTGCCGCCGTCTTCGGTCTTGCCGGTCGTGTGAATCACGGTCGTGCATCCGAAGAGGCGCTGAATGCTCGTGACGGTTACGCGAGTACGGTTGCCCGGAACCTTGATCACGTCGCCGATCTTCAGGTTGGCGATTGCGGCTTCGGACTCTGCGGCGGTTGTTGCGGTAATGGTCGTCATGGCTTCGTCTCTCGGTGTGCGGCTGAACCCGTCGTCCAACCTTGTGATCCCCTTATCGCATAGCTTGGCGACGTGTGCAATATAAAAGAGCGGGGGTCGTGTCGATTTTTTCAAAGCCCTGTGCCGGAGTCGAACCGGCGTAACCGTGCAGGGTGGGGGGCTTGCGCCCGGGGGGTCAGCACATCCCTGCAGCAATCGCGTCGCATACTTCGGCAAGGGCTTCATCGGTCAGGTTGTAGAGGCCGCGCAGAAGGCTGTGGTCCATCCACTGCTCCGGCGAGCTTTCCCTGCCGATCGGGTTTCCGACTTCGCCCGAATATTTGCGGCCTCCGATGGTCACGGTCGCGATGGTGCGCGTCTCGCCGGTCAGGATGATGGTCAGGTCGGCTGCGTGGATGATGGTGTCGTTTCGCATGGCGTCGTCTCTCGGTGTGCGGCTGAACCCGTCGTCCAACCTTGTGAAGCCCTTATCTCACAGATCGGAAACGTGTGCAATAAATAATCGCACCCCCGATGTCGTTTTTTTTCTGCCCCCCGATCTTCGCCCGCGCCCCTTGACGTGCTCCTTGGGGGCGCTATCATCCCCGCAACGCCCGGCGGTCCCGTCTCTCCCGTCGGGCGTTGTCGTTTTTGCGCCCGGGGGTGCGGGGCTAGCGGCGGCCGAAGGGGTTGGCGCGGTCGGGCGCGTCGAAGGGGTCGGCCTCGTCCGCCACCAGTCGCGGCGATTCGCTCGCCACGTCCCCCACCGCAAGCCGGGCGGCATCGTGGAACCTGAACCCCCGCACCGTTCGCGTGCGGGTCGGTTCGTCCGCCGTTCGCGGATAGACCAGCGTCACCTTGTAGTCGCCGTTCTCATAGAGCCACCGGCGTTCCCTCCACCCCGCGACCACCTCCTCGGCGTTGTAGCCCGCCCGGGTCAGGTAGGCCATCGCCTCGGCCCGCAAGACCGTCTCCACGCCCGACTTGCGGTTATGGTGCGCGATGTACCCTTGCGCAGGCGCCCCGCTCGTCACCGCCTCGCCCCTTTCGCCAACCCGCAGCACTCGGGCGGGATTCATCGCCACCCACGACAGCAGGTCGCGCAGGGCAAGCGTCGGCTGGTCGGCCGTCGCCCCCGATGCCAACACCGACCGGAGGATCTCGTCGGTGACGTAGGCCTGCGACGGGCGGCCGAGCATGGCGTCAATCAGCTGCCCCGCCGTCTGCAGCTGGGCGAGCGATTGCAGTTGGCGAGTCATGACCAGACTCGACAGGCCGAGCTCGCCCGCCCGGGCCGTCAGGCGCTGCAGGATCGCGTGCATCCGCGAGCGCACCTTCTCCCAGTCCATCGCATCGAACG
>Ga0315902_10009545_pt1 | contig 12959 bp, 13 predicted proteins | sample LakEriMetagenome_9_FD_203523 | JGI IMG/M metagenome (GOLD analysis project Ga0315902, IMG submission 203523) | Freshwater fungal communities from buoy surface, Lake Erie, Ohio, United States - Buoy 12 MA117 | ecosystem: Environmental > Aquatic > Freshwater > Lake > Lake biofilm | place: USA... | reverse complement strand
GCGCCTCTCCCCGGCCCCTGCCATGCTGGCATGCGGGCTTCGGACGTTCAGAGCGGGCGTAGCTCAGGGGTAGAGCACAACCTTGCCAAGGTTGGGGTCGAGGGTTCGAATCCCTTCGCCCGCTCCATTAAATCAAGGACTTAGTTGATCCTTGTTCCCAAAAAACCGAGATAAACCATATACGGATATCCGGATTCGGAGATGGGTTTTGGGAAAAGCGGGTCACAACGATCCCACATCGGACACTAATCCAACCCCGGACCCCGAAGGTCCTCGAGGTAAGAACATCCTGAAATAAAAACATTCCGGGACGGGGAAATCTACCTGTTCCTCCGGGGAGACTACAAAAACCCTATCTGGTTCTGTCGGATCAAGGTCCCCGGAATGAAGGGGTATCCGGAACAAATCATCGCTGCCATCAGGCGGGGACACCAAACGTTAGAAACAAGCCACCAAGTGCGCGCGATCGGCTTGACTCCAACCGATACGCAGCCGACGTTACCAATGGATTGGAAGGTTGGTAAACCCGCGAACCATCACATGCTTTGCGCGGTTTGCCGATGCGACATCAAGCTCATAGGCGCCGAAGAACGGTATGATTTCTTCCATGATCGTTTTAAGCATTAACCGAGCCACGAATGCGCCGGCGCACACGTGCGGGCCCATGCCGAAGCCAAAATGCTTTACGCGCCGACGGTCGATGTCGAACCGATCAGCCTGTTCAATCGCTTCACTGTCGCGGTTGGCAGAGGCATAGAAAATGACTGCCCGAGAATCCCTGGGGATCACGACACCGCCGACATTAACGTCTTTCATGACTTGCCGGGCGAAGCTTTGCGTGGACGTATCCCAGCGGACGGATTCCTCAATAGCGGCGCTGATGCGGTTCGGATCGTCGAGTACCTTGCTGCGTTCATCCGGGTGCAGCCACAAGGCGTGAATGATGTTTGGGAACAAATGCCCGGCTGATGCATTGCCCGCGAGGAGCACCGTCGAAAGGTTGGCGACGATCTCATCCTCGTTGAGCGGCGCACCTTGCCGCTTGGCCTCGAGGAGGACAGAGAACAGATCGTCGCCTGGCATTTCCTGTCGGCCATCCAGCTGTTCGCGAAGAAACGCGCCGATTTCCACGAATCGCTCTGGAGGGAGCACCGCACCCAGAGGCCCGTCGTTGTGGCGGAATAGCCCGTGTGCCAGTTCCGCAGATCGCGCCGCGGCGGCTTCGTCCAGGCCAAGCAGGCGGCCAATCCCTTCGAAAAGGAGGGGCTTGGACACATCCGCTACGAAATCGCAGACCTCTCGGTCCCGCAATTTTGCGAGGCGCTTCCGGGTCTGTTCACGGACAATCGGCACCATGGCGTTCATGCGTGCGGGAGATAAGGCGCGCTGGATTACTCGGCGCAGTTCATCATGACGCGGAGGGTCCAGGGAGCCTAGCGTTTTCCCGACCCGCATCGGGGAATCGACCGTGACGTTGCCACGGCACGATGAAAAAATCTCGAAATCGTTCGTTGCCCGGTCGACATCTGCATATCGAGTTATGAGCCACATGCCCGACTGCGTGTCAAAGTAAGCGGGGGCCTTCTCCCGGAGAATCCGATATGTCGGGTAGGGATCATCAAAAAAATTGTCATTGAATAAGTTGAAAGAACCATTGGACAATGACATGAAGAACCTCTCCCGTGATAGATCACGATATTTCGAAATTTTGTATGTTTAGGGAATCGCGATCCCAAGCAATTTGATCGGCGGCCGCTGTATGATCAGTCGTCAAGAAAAAAAAGGCTCAGGCACAAATTTACATGCTGGTCTACGAAATCCGGATCAAGTGGTGAACGACCAGTTATGCGTGCTACTTCTGGTGACTGCATGAAAATACGCGTGGCCGCACCGATAAAAAGGTAATGAAGGTGGTTCGGATCACCTTTGACAAACCCGTCTTTTTCCTGAACCTCCTGGATGAGATTGGCGATCATCTTGAAGTAGCTTGCGAGATAGTCCGAGACGATCGCGTCTAGGCGCGGACTAGAACTCGCCGCCGCCATGGTCATGATCTTGTGCAAGTTTAGGTTAGCGGCGCTATACCGGATGAATTCTTCAAGCAGTAGACGCAGTTGCGTCTTTGGATCGACACCGCGCAAGCCTTCAAGCCGCGTGCGCTGCAGGGCAATGAAAGTGCCGCTAAGCTTGTCCACTACCGCCTGCCACAGCCCATCCTTGCTGGCGAAATGATAGGAGATCATGGTGTGTTGAACGCCCGCCTGCCTGGCAATCTCGCGGGTTGAGGCGCCCTCATAGCCGAGATTGGCAAACTCGTGCTCGGCCGCCTCTATAATCTTCTCCCGTGTTTCCGTTGCGCGCTGCTGCTCACGACGCTGGCGCAGGCCTCGAGTACGGGTCCCTGCTGCAATAACCTTGTCCCCATCGCCCATGTTCATGCCTTTTCGACCTTCGTCTGAAGTGCATGATAGTTTGTCAGAGCGCGGGCGTCGTCAAGGCGCATACCTGCCGTGATGGCCGAGCGAATCCGGTCTTCGGCTTGCTCGATCGCTTCAGCGGCGTTCAGAATCTCGGTCACCTGATCTGCCGGCAAGGCGACCACCCCGTCGGCGTCGCCTACCAGCCAATCTCCTGCATCGACGCGGACATTGGCGATCTGCACTGGGACGTTATATGCATCAGCCGTAGTTCGGTCCTTCCCGGTGCGCATCGTGTTCCCACGCGCAAAGACCGGGTAACCGAGATCGACGCAGCGATCGCTGTCCCGACAGACGCCGTCGATTACGGTGCCGGCGATGCCCTTGGTGTGTGCGACGAATGTCAGAATGTCACCCCACACCGTCTCGTCCATGATCCCATTATTGTCGATCGCGACAACAGCGCCAGCCGGTACGTCGTCGATATAGTCCCCAACTACACCGCCGGTGATCCCAATGGGCAGCATACGAATAGTGAAGGCGGGGCCAGCGAAGCGCATAGTGCGCGCCACCGGCATGATCCCGACTGCCTGACCGATAATGCCCAGGCGATCCAGTGCGTCAGACAGTGCCGTGACGCCAACCGCCTTCAGGCGCGTCGCAAGGTCGGTCGTGTCAGTCATTTTTGAGCATGTCCTCGTAATTCGCGCCCATAACCTCACCGATTGGTATGCCGTCATCGATGGCCCTCGCCATGAGCGTCTCGCGGGTTAAGATTTGCTCGGCTACCGCAATCACGTTCTCGACCTGCGCCGCACCCACGAATACTACGCCGCTGCCATCGGCCAAAACCCAGTCGCCCGGATAGAGGGCAATACCGCCGATTGTGATCGGACAATTGAAGTCATGTTCAGCAACGCGACCACGCGCTGTCACCGGGACTGCGCCACGAGCAAAAACTGGCAGTCCCAGATCGCGGCTCTCATCCACATCGCGGCAGGCCCCATCGACGATTACGCCAGCAACACCTTTCTTGACGGCCCCTCGACTCAGAAGGCCGCCCCATCCCGAAACATCAGTACGCCCACGATGTTCGACAACAATGACGTCTCCTACTTCTGCGGCCATAACCGCACCAGCGCCGAGGTGGCGTTTAGGAAGGCCTTCGATCGGGGCACCGAGCTTGACGGTGACGGCGCGGCCAGCGACACGTTTACCCACCGTGGTGAGGGGGCCGATGCCGCTTACTGCACCTTGGAGTCCCAATTTGTCCAGCGCGTCAGAGATGGTGCATGTGTCGAATTTTAGCAGGCGCGAAGTAATGCCGGTCATGGCGTCACCATGGCGACAAAATCGCACTGCACGAGCATGTTGGCTGGCAGGCCAGTGTAGTTCAAAGTATGCCTTGCAGGCCGCGAAGCTTCGTCTGGGAAGCGCGCCAGCCAATGCGTATTAATGTGCCCGCGCGCCGCCGGATCCTTGACATAGAAGGTCATCCGAACAATCTGCTCCAGACTAGCGCCGGCTTCGGCCACGATATTGTCGAGATGCCTAAACATCAGGGTAGTTTGCTCGCTCACATCATCGGGGAGCACGCCAGTTGATGGATTGAGTCCATAGATTCCGCCCGACATCACGAGGCCTCCGACGCGAGAGGCCGCGGGTATGGGCTGAACGCCGTGATTGAAGTCTTTAAGAATAATGCTCTGCCTGATCATCTGCCCTCGCCCCCTCAGTTTTACCGCCAACAGGCGAAGCCACAGCCAATGCCAGTACCTGCTGGTGTGCGGCGGATCGGCTCGTAATTGGTCCATGCCAGCGCCAGATGATCCGAAGCGCCGGCTGTCATGATCCAGTTGAGGATCTCGGAGGATCCCGAGTTCAGGGCCTCGGGTGGGATGCTCCTCAAAAGTTCGTCGCACCCTGGCTCCAGCCCGGCAATCACCTGACGGTCCAGTTTTTCATCCACGACGAAATGGCTGAGGCCACCGGATGCGATGACAGCGACCCTCTGGTCGATTGCACTGTCCCGCAGTGCATCGCAAAGGGATTGCCCGACAACATACGCCCGCTCTGCAGTCATGACATTGGGCGGGAAATAGGTGTTGAGCAGCACCGGCAGCATCGGGATGGACCGGTCACGAAACAAGCGCTTCGCTATGAAGCCGAAGGCATGACCGAAGCCGGCCTGTTCCGGATCATCCACCGCTGAAGCGGCACCGATGTCGACATGCGCCCGTATCAATCCGCGGATAACCTTTTCCGCCAGAACCGGTGCACCTGGGATCTTGTGGACCTGATCCATGAGATAACCTTTGGCCATCTCGTGCATCCAGGCCGGTTGATCATCACGCCCCCACACATCGTTGGTTGCGATGTCTGCACCGTAATAGATGGAGATCGCCGGCGTGTTGGAACGCGCAAACAGCTCACCCTGATCATCGCCAATCACCATGACGACATCAGGGGCGGCTTGCGCAAGTTCGTCGGCTATTCGGTCCAGATTGGCCTGACAGCGATCGGCTGCCTGCTGGAACTGCTCCGCCGTGCTGATCGCTCCATAGGGCGCTCCGTTTTCCGCCGCGAGTTCATCGTAGCTTACGAAGCGCCCGTCCGAGAGATTCAGCTCCGGATTCGCAATGTCGGCCTTGGCCCGATGCTCCCATTCGGTCCAATCGAGCGTCAGCAAGGGGCTGTGCGAGGTTGCGAGCCCTAGAACGATCTCCGCCATCTCAGTTCAGTCCGGAAGGCCACGGAACAGCCGGCGGGCATTGCCCTCGAAAATCTTTGTCCGGTCCGTTGCGGAAAGAAAGTCCATCGCCTCGATATCCGGCTTAATGTCGTCATAGGAGCGACCGGTAGACGGGTTGATCGGCGATCCGCTGCCGAGCCGTTCTGTGCCGAAGCAAACGCAATCGGGCGTGACAGTCTTGATCAGGTATTCAACAGCAAGCGGTGCATGCAGGCATGTATCGAAGTGGAAGCGCTGAAGATCATCGTCAAAACTGCGTTCGCTGGTATTCAGTTTCCCCTCGATGCCGCCTTTTCCGAAATTCGGGAAGCTGCCGCGTTCGGCGCGCCAGCGCCCGACTTGGTATGGAACCGATCCGCCGCCATGTGCCACTATGATCTTCAGGTCCGGAAAGCGATCCATCACGCCTTCCTTGATCATAGACATCATTGCGATGGAATGTTCCGTGATGAAGTGGTTTGCGTATGTCTCGCGGCCGTTGCAGCAAGAAGCCGCATGGATCAGCGCCGGTACGTCACGCTCGCACATCTTCTCATAGAGCGGATACCAGTATGGATCGCCCATCGGGGGAATGTAGCCGGCACCCTCGGACGGGTCAGGATTGATCAGGATTGAATTGAAACCGAGCTCGTCGAGGCAGCGGTCCATTTCCGGAAAGACGTTTTCGATCGGCTCGCCAGGCACCTGCGGCAGACCAGCCATCCCGATGAAGCGATCGGTTGCCAACCTAACCTGCTGCGCAATCGCGTTGTTGTTCCAGCGGGTCCATACATGGACCAGCCGGCTGCCGCGGGAATGCAGCATGGTAAAGGGGCGAGGGGAGACCACCTGAAACTGCGTACCCACCAGATCGAGCGCTTTGAACAGAACCTGCAGATGTTCCATAAACCGGTCATCCGAGATCTTTGGCTCCATCCCGGTGTAATGTCCGCCGCTACCGACGAGGTTGAGGCCCATGCCGTTTAGCTCCGGCGGCGCCCAAAGATGTGAGTGTACGTCAATTATCACAGGGCAATCCTTCAATCAGAAGTTGTACACGTTAAGCGTGGGTTCCCCCGCGCGAATGCGGGCAAGTATCGACACCTCCTTGGCGTCCCGTTCGCGAGCGGCATCGACGATCTCATCGGCTGCGGCGGCGGGCAGCACAACAAGCCCGTCCGCGTCGCCATAGATCATGTCGCCACGGCGAACTGTTATGTCCCCGATCCGAACAGGTTCGCCGACGGCCCCACCACCCGCCCTGTCCTTGCCGGTGCCGCGAATGCAAACCCGCGACGAAAATGTCGGCAGGCCCAATTCAATCAGTGCCAGACTGTCGCGAACGCCCCCTGTGATCACCAGTCCGGCAATGGCGCGCGCAATAGCAGCGGTGGCCATGATTTCTCCCCAATAGCCATATTCATCACCCTGTTCTCCGCACTCAACGACCAGCACGTCACCCGGTTCGGCTGTCATCAAAGCATGGTGGATCGAGAGATTGTCACCGGGCGGACAACGCACGGGCAACGCAGGTCCCGCAAGAACCATGCTAGCCACCAGGGGCTTGAGCCTGGATGGCAGGGCGCCAATCCGGCCGGCAGCCTCGTGAATGCTCGCGGTACCGGGCATTCCGCCTAATGGTAAGGTGTCAGCCAACGGTTTGTCCTCCCCTGCCATCTCGCCTTGCGGGCACATTTACGGCTGGCTTTTGCACATTTATATATACCATATGTAACATATAAATGTGTCTGTAAACACCACATGTATATCTGAGTTGGGTCTAGCCGAAAAGGCAGGCGGCAGCAGTCACCTTAAAACGTCGGTTTAACAGAATGTTACGGGAGACGAAGCGAATGCGCCATTTATAATAATGTCCGTGTGTGTTTTTTTGGTCTTGTAATGTTGACCACATGGAATGTATTTGTGTTCCCGTAAAACGAGAATCAACGTCGGGAGAAGGACATGATCAAACACCTCGTACCGCGCCTGTTGAGCACGGCCATCGCCCTTGCATTGCCGGCAATCGCTCATGCGCAGGAAGCTGGTGCTTCCCCGTCTGCGGGGGCGCCGGCCGATGCGGATGACAGCCAGGAAATCGTCGTCACGGCGCAGAAGCGAGAGGAGCGTCTCTCCGATGTGCCCCTTTCGGTTACCGCTGTTAGCGGTGATCAACTTGCGCGCCAGGGGGTCTCGAACCCTGCGGAACTGGCGAAGGTTGTTCCAGGTTTCACGTACCAGAACAGTGCCTATGGGGTGCCCGTGTTCACGATTCGCGGGATCGGCTTGTTCGACAATTCCATTGGCATCTCGCCCACAGTGTCGGTCTATGTCGATCAGGTGCCACTGCCATACCTCGCCATGACCGCTGGTGCAGGGCTAGATGTGGCGCGGGTCGAAGTGCTGAAGGGGCCGCAGGGCACCCTGTTTGGACAGAATGCAACCGGGGGTGCGATCAATTACGTTGCGGCCAAGCCCACCAAGGATCTGACAGCGGGGCTCGACCTGACTCTCGGCCGGTTCAAAACTGTCAATGCGCAGGGTTACTTGAGTGGGCCAATTTCCGATACGCTTGGTTTCCGGCTTGCAGTGAAGCACGAGAATCGCGGGGATTGGCAGCAGAGCGAGACGCGCCCGTCTGAAGGGTTGGGAAAGCGCCGGTTCACTGCGGGCCGGGTCTTGCTTGATTGGCAGCCATCCGACCGCTTTAAGCTCTCTCTCAACGCGAATGGCTGGCTAGACAAGTCCGACACTCTTGCTTCTCAGTTTATCGGCTTCAAGTTGACCTTGCCTCCGCCGCGCGGCTATCCTGAAGTGTCCGCAGCGATTGGCAATCGCCCGTTTGCCCCCAATGATTCGCGAATCGCAGACTGGGATCCCGGTATCGATTTCCAGCGGGACGACTGGCTGTATCAGTTTGCCGCCCAAGCGGATTGGGGCATCAGCGACGCCTTTACGCTGACTTCGATCACGGCAATCACCGAATTCAGCACATTCGCCCCAACCGACAGCGACGGGACCGAATACAACAACTTCCGCCGCGCGATCGACGGCAAGATTAAGAGCTTTTCGCAGGAGCTCCGGCTCATGGCGGATCTTGATGCCATCAATCTGACGATCGGCATCAGCTACCAGGACGACAGGACGCAGGAGCGGAACCCCACGGCCTACCGGGGTTCGAACAGTGGGGTTGGACCTTTCCGCTATTTTACGTTCGACAACGTCACGGACCAGCAGGCGAAAACCTATGCAGTTTTTGGCTCTGCCGACATTGAACTGACGGAAACGCTGACGGCGCAGCTGGGCGCTCGGTACACCAAGCAGAACCGCGATTATCAGGGTTGTCTTCGCGACAGCGGCGATGGCGCTCTTGCCGCAGCCATCGGCTTCATCCCTGTGATTGCCGGCGGCGCTTACAACCCGGTCGGCGCTGGGCAATGCGTCACCCTGACTAGCACCTTCCGGCCTGCCGGACTGATTACCGACGAGTTGGACCAGGACAATGTCTCCTGGCGCGCAGGCCTCGATTGGAAACCCAGCGAAGACTTGCTGTTCTACGGCAACGTGACACGCGGCTTCAAGGCGGGGTCGTTCACGCCTCTCCCGGCCGTCTACGCCAGCCAGCTGACCCCGGTGACGCAGGAGCGGGTAACCGCCTACGAGGTGGGCGTGAAGGCCAGCGTGCCTGATCGGCTGATTAGCCTGACTGCATCGGTGTTTTACTACGACTACAAGGACAAGCAGATCCTCGGGTCGGGCAACGTGCCCATCTTCGGTACTTTGCCTCAGCTTCAGAACGTGCCGCAATCGGATGTTAGCGGGGCCGAGCTCGATATCACCTTGCGTCCGTTTAATGGGTTGCGGCTGCGCGCTGGCGGGACCTATATCAAGTCCCAGGTCACCCGCAGCTACCTCACGCCCGATCCTCTCGGACGGGTTGTGGACGTAAAGGGGGAGGCCTTCCCCAATACGCCGAAGTTGCAGGTTGCGCTCGACGGCGAATACAGCTTCCGCGTGGGTGAAATGGCAACATACCTTGGCGCGAACTTGGCCTACCGCTCCGCCAGCAATGCAGCCTTTGGCGAAAACCCCACTTTCCGCCTCAAGCCATACTCGCTTGTCGATCTTCGCGCGGGCTTTGGACCGGAGAATGAGGTCTGGCAAGTCGAGGTGTGGGGCCGCAATGTGTTCAACAGTTTCTACTGGACGAACGTGAATTATGCTGTCGATGCCATCTCGCGCGCACCCGGCATCCCTGCCACTTACGGCGCGACGCTGCGTCTGCGCTACTGACTATGGGTGACCGACCGCTGTTGCTGGTGCATGGGGCTTGGCATGGAGCCTGGTGCTGGAGTCCGTTGCAACAGCGGTTGGACGCTCTCGGGATCGTCTCATCCGCTATCGATCTGCCCGGTCATGGAAGCCGGCCTCGCGCGCCATGGCGGGTTCGCTGGCAAGATTACATCGATGCTGTCTGCAATGCCGCCTCGGCTTTCGCTACGCCTCCCATCGTCGTTGGTCACTCCATGGGAGGGGGCATCATAACGAGTGTCGCAGCACTGGTGCCCGATGCTTTTGCTGCAATGATCTATGTCGCTGCGTTCGTGCCCCAGCCGGGAGAGTCTATCCTGTCCCTAGCAAAGCAGAATCAGCCACTCGAAGGGGTAAGGCTCAATCTGCTTAGGGGTCATGTCAGCATGAGACCGGAGGCTGCTCGCAATACCTTTTTTCATGATTGCCCGTCTGCCGACCACTGGGCCAGCCAGATCCAGCCCCAGCCCATACGGCCCACGATGAAGCCGACAACAGGGGCTGTGACGAATACTCCTCGCTATTATGTGCAATGCCTGCGCGACCGGGCCATTTCGCCTGAGCTGCAGGAGCGCATGGCAATGCGCGCGGGTATAGAGCAGGTTCATACGTTGGACTGCGGCCACTCGCCGTTCCTTGCGCGGACCGAACAGCTCGCTGCAATTATCGCAGAAATTCGGGAGGTTGTGCAATCAGCATGATACCTGGCTTTGGGCCTACGCGGCGCACACTGTTCCTCCCGCGAGCCTGAGCCTTGGCCGATGGGGTCGATATCCGATCTATGTGCATGCTTGGCATGCCGCCAGCGACAGATGACAAACGACATGACCGAAAACCTTGTGAACACTGCCCGATCGCGCGACGTCAGCGACATTTTGCGGCTGCAGGCAAAGCGCGTTCCCGACAAGATCGCGTTGGCTTTTGAAGGCGAGGCCGATACCTTTGCAGCCCTTGATGCAGTTGTCACCCGGACTGCCAACGCAATCCGCGCCTCGGGAATCGAACCCGGTGACAGGGTGGCTATCTTGTCTCACAACAATCGCGCTTTTGTTATTCTGCGCTTTGCAATCATTCGTGCGGGCGCGATTTTCACGCCTATCAACTTCATGCTCAACGCCGATGAAGTCGCCTATATTCTCGAGCACTGCGGTGCCCGCGCGGTTTTGGTTGAAGACTCGTTGTGTGACCTGGCTGACAAGGCCCTCCGGCAACTTGATACGCCGCCTCTTTTAAAGGCATTCATTTGTCACGATGGAGTTGCGGTTCCACCTCGTTGGGTTGCCGCTGAGGCGTGGTTTGACTTTCCGGACGAGACGCCACTGGCTCAGACCCGCCTTGAAGATGATCCGGTCCAGATCATGTATACCAGCGGGACGGAATCGCGCCCCAAGGGCGTGCTGCTCAGCTCCCGTGCGTTGATGGCCCAATATGTGACCTGCATTGTTGATGGCGGCATGGAAGCCAATGATGTCGAACTCCACTGCTTGCCCCTTTACCATTGTGCGCAGCTGGACTGCTTCTTGTCTGTTGACCTTTACCTTGGCGCCACGAGTTATCTGCATCGGTCGGCCGATCCGGCAAAGATGCTCGAAGCGATCGAGCGGGATCGCATCACCAAGCTCTTCTGCCCTCCCACAGTGTGGATTGCCTTGCTGCGTCATCCAGACTTCGAGCGTCGCGATCTTTCAACCTTGGTCAAGGGATACTATGGGGCTTCGATCATGCCGGTCTCGATTATAGAAGAGCTAACGGCGCGGTTACCGAACCTCCGGCTCTGGAATTTCTATGGCCAGACCGAAATGGCTCCAGTCGCTACGATCCTGAAACCTGAAGACCAGCTCAGCCGCCTTGGTTCAGCTGGCCGCCCCGGCCTGAATGTCGAGACGATCGTGGTTGATGATCACGATACGCCGCTGCCTCCCGGGATGATGGGAGAGATCGTGCACCGCAGTCCGCAAGCGATGCTCGGCTATTACAATGATCCTGAGAAGACTCGGACGGCGTTCGCCAATGGATGGTTCCACAGCGGCGATCTTGGGCGATTCGATGATGACGGGTTCCTTTATGTCGTCGACCGTAAGAAGGACATGATCAAGTCCGGTGGTGAAAATGTCGCCAGCAGAGAGGTCGAAGAAGCTCTCTTCGGGCATAATCAGGTGAACGAGGTGGCGGTATTCGGCATCCCCGACCCCAAATGGATCGAAGCGGTAGTGGCCGCGGTGGTACCAAAGGATCCTTCTTCGTTCGACCTGTCGCTATTGATGGAGCACGCCTCCGCCAAGCTTGCGCCTTACAAGCGACCCAAGCAGTTTTTCATTGTCGAAAGTCTACCAAAGAATGCCAGCGGGAAGGTTCTGAAAGCGGAACTGCGTAGAACGCTTGTTGGCGACTGATAAATACCTGCCCAAAGCAAATCTCGAATGGGACGTGCCCGTCGTCACCGCCCTAGCGATGGCAGACCGATTGCTTCACACCGGCCAACAGGCCGCCAACATCAACAACACCCTGTTTTTCGAGGACTGGACGTGCTTCGATCTGGGCCTGCACTATGTCGCAGTGGTGGCGGCCAAAGCGACGACTCGCTGCAGCGTCTTGCTGTGAGGTCCAAAAGTGGAGCAGGGAGGTAAGTTGGACTCTAGCAATGTTCGGATCATGTTCGGATTTTCTGGGACCTTATTAAACTTCGGTTAAATATCGTAAAAACTATTGACCTGAATCTTGCCAAGGTTGGGGTCGAGGGTTCGAATCCCTTCGCCCGCTCCAATCATCTCAATGGGTTAGTCGATCGGGCTTTTGCTGCCGAAAGCGGCCTTACAGCCTGCGATTTTACCGGCGTTCTGATTGGAACGCTTGCCAGAAAATGGCCGAAGCGAGCCATTTGAGCCGGTCCTCAATGGAGTATGGTCTGTTCAAACGTCGGGTATTGTCTCGGCGCTTTGGCCATTTTGCTCGCAAACACGGATGAGCGAGCTCATCCGTAAAGCTCAGAGCGCGGTTCGAACAATCCTTAGCACCCCAAAAGCCGTGGCTGGGTGATAAGAAGCTTTGGAGTCGAACACCGTTAGACAGCTTTCCAATTGGAACAGTTTACCCGCGCCAGGCATCACCATTTGTCCGATTGTCGTCCCCATACGGAGCGAGACGGCCAGGTACATCTTGACCGTCTCATTGAGGAGAACCTGTTATGGCGGAGATCACCGCGGTCGGCATGCGGCCGCGATGGATCGCTTGGGCATATCAGGGTGACCAATCCGGTACAGCTCTTCCTACGTTGCTCCCGGTGATCCCGTATTGTGCTGGTATTGTCCCGGAGCCAAGTCAGAAGCTCCAATTCAATGCTGCTACAGCGGTGGCCTTGCCCAGAGGGGTATAGGATCGGGCTGTATCAATGTAACTCAGCGAAGCGACAAGGCCAGAGCCCAGATCGTAAGTCAGACCCAGTTGCCAATCTCGCTTAGCTTCTCCGAAGGCGCCATCCTCGATGCCGATAGAGCCGTTGATCG
>Ga0315902_10009531_pt1 | contig 12974 bp, 13 predicted proteins | sample LakEriMetagenome_9_FD_203523 | JGI IMG/M metagenome (GOLD analysis project Ga0315902, IMG submission 203523) | Freshwater fungal communities from buoy surface, Lake Erie, Ohio, United States - Buoy 12 MA117 | ecosystem: Environmental > Aquatic > Freshwater > Lake > Lake biofilm | place: USA... | reverse complement strand
CGGCCGGATTGAATAAATTGCGCCACGCCGATGAGGTAGTAGATGCAGCAAAGACTGCCGACAAGGTAGTCGATGCGTCGAAGGCCGGAAAGAAGACGACGGAAGGGGCAGAGCAGGTTGGGAAGGGGAGTGCAAGCCGCGAACCCAAATCGTTGCCCGACCAGATGGCTCTTGAGCAAGCGAAGAAGGGTGGGAAAGAGACAGGGCGTAAGCATATTGATGGTGTAGTGATTCAAGACCCCAAATTCAAGGGCATGCAGAAGTATCAGTACATTCTACGTCCAAAGCATGGCAAAAATGTCGTTATTCACTACGTCGAGAATCCAAAGACCGGCGAGCGCATGGACTTCAAATTCATACAGCACTACGGATCTACATCGAAACCAAAGGACTAACGCATGATCGTCCGAAGAGTCAGAATTGATGAAGACGAATCGCAGCGGCTGATTCAAACACATCCAATCTTCAATGGTTATCCAAATGCTAACGACTATGACGATCATGAGATCGGTAGTCTCCATGCGGTAATGGGGCTTGGAGTTGGAAGTAGCAACGATGGATCGAGTGCTCCATTTGTCTATTTGTTGCTCCATCAAGAAGATCTCGAGATGTGGTACCCAGCTATGTTTCCGGCGGAATTATACCAAGTGGTTGATCCGCGTCTGCCTTCAGGCTGGTCAGTAAGATATAGCAGCGGAATTAACGGTGAAGGTCTAGTACGCATCGTTTTCGAAGAGGCAGTGAATGACCAGGCATTTTTCGAGCAACTATGGAATGCTTACGAGCTACCCCGGGAAGAAGGCGAACGATTGATCTCGATATACAAGAAACGTCTGCGTGAAGTGAAGGAACTGAGTAAGGACTTCTATGCTGCAGAGAGTAATGGGACAGTCTAGTGCCGTGCCATGGGTTTTACTCGTAAAGAATCCGACCTCAGCTTTGGAGCCTGTCCCGAGGCTTTGCGAGGGAGCGTTCGCCTCTACGAACCCGAGTACGGCAGGTTCTTGAGTACGGATGTGTTGTGGTCGAAGTACCTACCGCTGCAGCCGTATCAGTATGCGGGGAATAATCCGGTGATGGCGCTGGACAAAGGAGGGGATTCAATCATCGTACTGCACGATTGGCAGGGGGCGAACGGATTCGGTCATACCGCTGTGTTGATCGGTGGCGACGATGTTGGTTGGAAGCTATACTCGAAGAATGGTGGAGAGTATGGTGTATACGGTGAGTCGACGAATCCTCAGTATGGGCAGGATGATAAATCGAAGTTTCCAACTCTTGCGGAATTCAAGGAGACAGCGAAAGAAAGTTACCTCAATGGACGCTACGACAACGCAGTGATAATACCAACAACGAAGGCACAGGATGCTGCTGCTTCGAAGGCGGCAAAGAGCCAGGTGCTGAGTACTTATGCGATCTTCGGGTCAAGCTGCGTGGATGTGGCATCCGATGCGTTAAAGGCCGCAGGGAAGGACCCTGGATCTCAACGCACCACTACCGCACAGAGCGGAGCAAAACAGTTTGCTCTGCCGTGGATCCCGAATATTCGTTTTCACTATATCGTCGACAACAATGCAGCAAAGCCCGTCGAAGACCGTGTGATCTCACCGAAGCGGCAGAACGAAGAGCAAAAGACGGAGTCGAAATGAAACGGAAGCTATTGATCGGACTGGGCGCATTCGTGCTTGTCAGTGCTTTTATATGGTTCTGCACTCCTCTTCGCTACTTCAACTTGCTGGATCATTACGGTCCTTCGAATGACATAGCGGAGTCGAAGCGAAGAGGGGTGTATCTGTACAGCTATAAAGTCTTGACGAAGCAGCCGATTGCGCTCGGTGATGGTGTTGAGCTCACAATCAAGGATTCTTGGCTTGAGCGCCAGTGGAAGGCAGGAACGTTTGATAATGAGACACGAGTATTCTACAACGTTCCTGCTGAAATTCGATCACGAATCCACTTTACGCTGAAATCCGAACCCAAGCTCCCTGAATGGGCGCGTGAGATAAGTATCCCGGCCCACCCAAAAGGTGGGGTGTATTCAGAGTACGATCCGCTCGACACAGCCTTCGGACGTAGATGGTATTTCACGTATCTCACATCTCGTCGTCCACCAACCGAACTCTCAATCCCCATCCTGCGCCGCAACGACAGCACCAAGACAGTGTGGGTAAGTGCTGATACGATTGGATGGATACATCTTGAGGCGGATGACTGGTGAGAATCATCCTTACGCCATCAGCCAGCATGGCTACACTCGGCCGTATGAACGGGTGACCACATGGGTTCGCCCCTACGGGACGCAATGTCACCTGAAACCCGAAACCTGAAACCTGAAACCTGCGCATAGCGCCCAATCTCCTGAATCAAGTAAGTTTGGTCACGTATCCCAAGATCAGCGTGACAACCACCAATACCTATAACGCCGCCGGAGCTCTGCTGCGCAGCACAACGCAGCAGGGTCAGCGACCGTACTACGACGAGGCCTTCTCCTACTCGCGTGGTGGCATGATCACAGACAAGTTCTTCACGCAGGATGGAGATTCGAGGCACGAGACGTATGGGTACAACCAGGCTGCCAGGCTCATGAGCAGCTTCGAGCGGGCATGGCCTGGGAGTCCCATGTTTGGTGTCGCGGCGGATCAGACTCTGTATCAATATGATGCTGCCGGCAATCGAACCGAAGTATTCAGGGAGACTCGAGTCAATAATGCCTACTTGCCGCCCCAATCACAGTACTACACGCACACTCCCGGCACAAACCAGCTCACGCGTGTAAGCGATGTACCGATGGTAAATGGTGTTACTGACGGCAACCCCACATTCGATGACGTGCTCACGTACGATCCCGACGGATCAATGATATCACGCACGATAGGTTTTAGGTTTCAGGTTTCTGGTGTCAGGTATTCTCGCATCGAAACGTCCCCCTGCAACGAAGCCGTCCCCCTGCAGCGAAGCCGTCCTTCTGTAGCGAAGTTGCCCCCCTGCGGCGAAGCCGCCCCTCCACGGCGAAGCCGTCCCTCTGCAGCGAAGCTGCCCCTCCACGGCGAAGCCGTCCCACCACGGCGAAGCCGTAAGGCGCTTGCCTGGGTGTACACGCTTGTGGGCGCCGACGGACGACAGCTTGCGACGTACAACGGCCTGCAGGGGTCGATGTGCGGCCGCAACGGCATGCGCCTCTGGCCCGTGGAGTTCAATACGTACGGACCCAACAATACGCGCATCATCACGCGCGCCGACGGCACCTCGGAAGTGGTCATCAGCGATTACCTCGGCTCGGCCCGCGTAACGCTCAGCACCACCGCCGAGCCCCTTCAAAGCTCGTCGTACCACCCCTACGGTACCGAGCGCACCGCTTTCGGCTCCGGCGCACGCACCTCGTATATCGGCCGCGAAGACGACAAGGAGACCGACCTCGGCTTTTATGGCGTGAGACTCTACGAACCCGAGTACGGCAGGTTCTTGAGCACGGATGTGTTGTGGGGGAAGTACCTGCCGCAGCAGCCGTTTCAGTATGCGGGGAATAATCCGGTGATGGCGCTGGATGATAATGGGAAGGAGATTATCCCGGTAAATCTGACAACCAAGGAACAAAAGACCGTTTCCCTTCTTATCAATGAATGGCGGTCAGTTAATGATCCATACATCAACAGTATCATCAATTATGCTGAGTCGCCCAACACGCAAGTTCATGTTTACTCATTGAGCTATTCCGACAATGCAATGAGTCAAACATTGTCGCGATTCAAAGACCACGGGTCCCTTGAGAATCTGTGGTATTCAGGTGATCGTAAATGGGGGATGACGGTGCAATCAGAAGAAACAAGTCTCCAAGGGAATGCAGATGTTGTGCTGATGAAGGAGGCTTTAGACCTGCTGCCAAATGATATTGTGATCGCGCTGATTGATGAACTGAATCACGTCTGCAGCCTAGGTACAGACCCCAAAGCCCAAAATCAGGATCACGTACAGTTGTTTACACATCTGTTGAATCTGTATCGAGATCAGAAACTAAACATATCAGTCAAAGTCGTTCAAGATCTAATCAAGAGGCTCGAGGAAGCTCAGCTCGAGACTAATGAAGAACAGCAAGTCAAACCAACGCATTCTGAACAGCCCGAAGACAAATGATGTTGCGCAATTGTAATCAATGGAACCTCATGGTTATCTGGGTGCTGTGTGCTTTGTCATTGGTTGACATTCCCACACTTGAAGCGCAGACAACTGCTCCAGAGATACGTTCAAATACCGTTGCTCCATCAAGGGCATTCTGTGAGGTGTTTGATCCATGTGTGCCGTTTTCATACCCGGACTCACTTGTAAGTAAGCTAGAGCGCAGTAATCAGATGTTCATGTATACGATACGACCAAGTGTCCGAGCGCTACTAAGCGTGATGTTCGACCATAATGGACGCGTAACGTCAGTTGAAGTTGCCGGTATCCAACCGGTTGGGGTTGTCGAAAGAGATGCGATCTCTTCGGCAATACTGGGCTATCTCAACGAGTACGCACAAAGAAGTATTTTGGGAAGTATGGTACGCAGGCAGGCTCTCAGCTTCGTTGGTGGTCGTCCGGAGAGTGGTTGGGCCAGTGATGGATTCATGGATGTCGATACAACGACCTTCGGACGTTTGCAGACCTTATCTCAAATGCTCCAGGGAGTATTTGTGCTATACGTTGAGACAGGATATGACAGCCGAGGTCACGCTGCTCCTTGGCGAGTAGCGACCGTCGCACTTCGCGTCCGACAGTAATCTGAGAGGAGGGCATCTATGCCGGCAACCCCACATTCGATGACGTGCTCACGTACGATCCCGACGGTTCAATGATATCACGTACGATAGGTTTCAGGTTTCAGGTTTCTGGTGACAGGTATTCTCACATCGAAACGTCAGCCTATGGCGAAGCCGTCCCTCTGCGGCGCAGCCGTCCCTCTGCGGCGCAGCCGTCCCTCTGCGGCGCAGCCGTCCCTCTGCGGCGAAGCCGTCCCTCTGCGGCGAAGCCGTCCCTCTGCGGCGAAGCCGTCCCTCTGCGGCGAAGCCGTCCCCCTGCGGCGGAGCCGTCCCTCCGCAGCGAAGCTGCCCCTCCACGGCGAAGCCGTCCCTCCACGACGAAGCCGTATGGCGCTTGCCTGGGTGTACACGCTCGTGGGCGCCGACGGACGTCAGCTTGCCACGTACAACGGCCTGCAGGGGGCGATGTGCGGCCGCAACGGCGTGCGCCTCTGGCCCGTGGAGTTCAACACGTACGGACCCAACAATACGCGCATCATCACGCGCGCCGACGGCACCTCGGAAGTGGTCATCAGCGATTACCTCGGCTCGGCCCGCATAACGCTCAGCACCACCGCCGAGCCCCTTCAAAGCTCGTCGTACCACCCCTACGGCACCGAGCGCACCAGCACCGGCTCAGGCGCACGCACCTCCTACATCGGCCGTGAACACGACAAGGAAACAGATTTAGGGTTCTATGGCGTAAGACTCTACGAACCCGAGTATGGCAGGTTCTTGAGTACGGACCCCTTATGGGGCGAGTTTCCACAGACATCGACGTATGTCTACGCAGACAACGAGCCGATCACAAAGAAAGATCCGTCAGGCCTAATGCCGACTGCGCTCGTCGGCTTTGCGATTGGTGCAGCGATCGAGATTGGTTTTCAGGTTGTAGTTGAAGGCAAGAAGCCGTCGGAAATCGATGGGAAGAAGGTGTTGATTGCCGGTGCTGCCGGTGCTCTCACGGGTGGAGTATCTTCAATAGCGAACGCGACGGTGAGAGCTGGTGCCATGGGTGCAATCAGCGCGGCGGAAGGTGCCGCTAAACGTATGGTTGATGGTGATCGCGGCATCAATGTTGAAAAGCTGGGAATCGATGCTACATTGGGATTTGTAGCGAGTAAGGCGGCCGATTGGGTGGCTTTATCAGCTGCAAACTCATCAAGTGGTAGGTCCCTGTCTAAAGAGCTAAAACGAGCGGAAAACATATTGGATAATGGGCGAACACGTGCGTCTCATGTTGCAAACGTGGTATCACTTCGTGAGAGTGTTGCAAGTCTTGGTCGAGGGCCAGGCGAGGAAGCAGTGTTAGGAACAGCAAAAGAGGCGGCAAGCAGACTGATTGAGCCGTTCCTTACACCAGCCATACAGCGTGATAACACAAACGTCCAAAAAAGGAAATGAGAGCGAAAGACAAACAGACAAAGAGAATTCGCGATCACGCGGGTTCTGTGTATCTGGGCGTTTTCGGAGGCGCGATCACAATGCTGCTGACGTTTTCGGATCAGGAGAGTATTCTGCGTGGCGTTGCAGAGTATCAAGTTGTGCCTGGTGTAATTCCGGATACTTTAAACTATAGCGGTCCTGCTTCTTTCCTCTGTGGTTTCATACACATGTTGCTGGTCTGTGGAAGTCTAATCGACTGGACGTTAGGCATAAAAAGCAGCAAGCTTGGTGATTTGCAAGAGAGTAGAGTACGATCCAAGATGGCAGTCATTGATGTCTCGGCATTGGGACTCTTTGCGATAGTCTCGTTATTTGCCGGCGCTTACACAGAGAGCGATCCGGGCAGATTTGGAATCGGAATACTTGCAGGGTCGATCCTGCTGATACCATTATTCAAGAACATCTTATTGATTAGACGTGTTCAAAACGAAGCAGATAGAAACTGATCATAGTCTGTTCGGTCTTCATCGATTGAATTGGGTTTATCGAAACCATCCTAGAGCTGTGAGTTGACCATGCGAACCAACCTTTTGCGATCCGCGACGAAGACGCTCGAGCTTCGCAGTAGCATGAGGTGTGGTGTGACCATGAGAGCTAACGTTGTGCGTGCCGCGACGAAGTCGTCCATCTGCAGCGAAGCTGCCCCTCCACGGCGCAGCCGTCTCTCCACGGCGCAGCCGTCAGTTTTCGGCTCCGGCGCACGCACCTCCTACATCGGCCGCGAACACGACAAGGAAACAGATTTAGGGTTCTATGGCGTAAGGCTCTACGAACCCGAGTACGGGAGATTCTTGAGTACGGATGTGTTGTGGGGCTTGTACAGATCCGTCCAGCCATACCAGTACTCTCTCAATCAGCCTGTCTCGCAGATCGATGACGGTGGCAAATGGGTCGAAGCCAAGACGCCACAAGCCCAGGAGGCGGTGAGGAATTCGGTGCCTGAGCGATTCCGCAGTGCGGTTGTATTCAACGACGATGGGATCCTACAGGTAGACCCGCTGAAGCAGGCGGCCGAGGGCCAGGATGTTAACAGCAATGTTGCCGTGTTGAGCCGGCTCGCTGAGAATGAGAGCACGATCGAAGTGAAGGTTGATACTGAAGTCGAATACATCACAAAGGATGGTGTAAAGGACAATCGCAGTTTCAATGATGTCGAAAGCAGCACAAACGGTCGGTTCGCATGGCTTGGTCAAACGCTAGTCCCAAGATCCGATGGGGAGAGCTCGGGAGCTAAAGGAAACGGGTTCTTTTCACCGAACGGAAACATCCAGGTAGTCCTAAATGCTAACCCTCCAAAGACTAGCAAAACAGTTGGGATGACGACAGCACATGAGCTCTATGCTCACGCGCGATTTATCCTCCTCTGTCGTTACGGACTGGCTAAGCGCGCAGCTCATGGTGATCCTAGCGTTGAAAAGGCGGTTATTCGTGCAGAAGCCGAGGCAAAGAAATGAAGCAAGCGATGATTGGCTTATGCGTCCTGGCTTTTGCCTATGTAGTTGCAGTTGTCTGTCAGTGTTCTCAGCAAATGGCTATAGATACCGAAACGGCCATGCGGCACTCGAATCGAGACGTTCAGCCAAATTCGGCGCAGTATCCACGTGAGATTGTGGTTGATTGCCGTGCAGAAGTCAAGGTACATCTTAAAAGAGAGTACATTAGGGTATCTATGAGCCTGATGAATTCATCTGACACAGAGCTTGCCTTTCTACCCAGCTTTATGTTTGTGGAAGTAATGCCCAAACTCCGAACATGGTACTCCAGTTACTCGAATTGTATCATGGAACTTTTAGTAGACACAATAGCTCCCGAAGGTTATCTACACCATTACACGTTCACAGGAAGCTTGACCAACCAGACTGTTCAGCTCATTCGTGTCCCGCGAGGAAAGGTCATGCGTGTTGAGTATCGTATGCCGTATGAGCAGAACATCGCGCGCCAGACGTCTTCTAAATTGCACGTCTACAGCGGCTCATTCAATGTTCCTATCTGGCGGATTGACGATCCGCATCGTAAAGATGTTCTCTCCCGATGCTTAGTCCCTGTGTCAAAAAGTGACCGCTACCTAATAGAGTACAAGAGCGGGATTTGTATCGTCAAAGGAGCGGAATCCTATGGAGCATGGATTAGTCAAACGGAAGCTGACCTGCTTTGCGGCAATCTTCCGGATACCGAACTTTTGCGTGTCAGCAGGATTGACATCGACTCAGTGCTTCACAAGGTGAACTAATGGATTACCTCGGCTCGGCCCGCATAACGCTCAGCACCACCGCCGAGCCCCTTCAAAGCTCGTCGTACCACCCCTACGGCACCGAGCGCACCAGCACCGGCTCCGGCGCACGCACCTCGTACATCGGCCGCGAACACGATAAGGAAACAGACCTCGGCTTTTATGGCGTGAGGCTCTACGAGCCCGAGTACGGCAGGTTCTTGAGTACGGATGTGTTGTGGGGTGCACAGCTATCATTGCAACCATACCATTACGCGATCAACAATCCGGTCAATGCCGCTGATGCTTCGGGACTGTTGTGGGGAGCGATTATTGGTGCAGCCGTTGAGATCGCGAGCCAGATGGTTTTTGAAAACAAGTCTGCTTCTGAGATAGACTGCGGTCGCGTGTGTATTGCAGCGATTGCTGGCGCAGCAACAGGCGGTCTAGCGTCGCTCACATCCACAGCTGTGCGAAAAGGTGCTCTTACTGCAACCGCAGCCGTAAGGGCAAACGTTGGTGGTGTTGCGGCTATTTCTGTGGCCGAAGGAGCGACTAAGAGAGTGGCAGAGGGAAAGGAGACGACAGCGAATGACATCGCTGCTGACGGGGCGGCTGGTGTGGGTGCTGGTCTTGCGGGTGAGGCTCTTGCGATCGTTGCAAAGAATTCAACGTCTGGTAAGATGGTGCAAAAGGCTCTGCGTCGTGAAGAGAACATTCTTGCCGGAGGCCGCACGCGTGCCACCCAGGTGGCTGCTGTCGAGTCTGCACGCGCGGCTGTAGATCAGCTCGGACGCGGTTTCAAAGAAGAAGTCATCACGGGTAGTATTGAGTTAAGTCTCTCGTGTACTTTTCAGGAACCGGCTGTAAGAGACAATACGGCAGTCGTACCAAAGCCAAATGCGGTGAAACCATGATAAATCAATCTTATCATGGATGGCGCGGACGCATTCATCGCCTGTCTTTGAGACTGCTTTTTTGTGTGCTACCTTCATAGCACTCCCAATCATTCAAGTGATTCTCGCCGAACCAAACGAGGTGTTTACGTGGGAGGGCAATATGTCAGCTGGAAAGCTCAACTTCGTGCTAGCATTTGTCGTAGGACTGCTAATCTCAGAAATTGTCCGAGATCTGTTGAACGTGTACGACAACCGCACCAATCCTACCTGTCCGAGCAGCCGCGATGGCATGATAGATACAGCTTTGACAGTCGCAGCTTTGCTCATAGCAGTTCCCATTTGGTACTACACGGGTTATTACGGGGTGCTAAGAATGGATGTCCAGATCTATTCGCAGACCTCTGCAACGATAGTGCTTACAGGCCGCAACGTGAGAGCATGGACGAAGGCCAGACGACAAAAACTTTGACGAAGTTAGCGCCTATCGATCCAATCGACCCCCTGGGTTGATGTCTCAGCAATTCACATGCAGTTCAAGATGCACACTTTGATCATCAACGCTGCCTGCTGATTGAGTTCTTCGTCAATCGAGATGATGCAGAGATTCCCGCTTGCGCTCAACTCACACCTGAAACCTGCGCATAGCGCCCAATCCAAGACAGGTGTGAGGTTGCAGGTATGGGGTTTGAGGTGGGTGATTGAGGTGTTCATGCGTCGAGGGCACTCATTGGGGCGCGGCAGCATTAGCCCGAGTATGGCAGGTTCTTGAGTACGGACCCTTTATGGGGCGAGTTTCCACAGACATCGACGTATGTCTACGCCGACAACGAGCCGATCACAAAGAAAGATCCGTCGGGCGCGATATGGGAGACGATCTGGGATGTTGCCAATGTGGTCGTTGATGCGGGTCGGGTTGCGTATCACGTTGTAAAGGGCAACAAGGAAGCTGCCAAAGAAGCTGCTGTCGACTTGGCCTTTGATGTTGCGGCAACGATCATCCCCGGACTACCGGCCGGATTGAATAAATTGCGCCACGCCGATGAGGTAGTAGATGCAGCAAAGACTGCCGACAAGGTAGTCGATGCGTCGAAGGCCGGAAAGAAGACGACGGAAGGGGCAGAGCAGGTTGGGAAGGGGAGTGCAAGCCGCGAACCCAAATCGTTGCCCGACCAGATGGCTCTTGAGCAAGCGAAGAAGGGTGGGAAAGAGACAGGGCGTAAGCATATTGATGGTGTAGTGATTCAAGACCCCAAATTCAAGGGCATGCAGAAGTATCAGTACATTCTACGTCCAAAGCATGGCAAAAATGTCGTTATTCACTACGTCGAGAATCCAAAGACCGGCGAGCGCATGGACTTCAAATTCATACAGCACTACGGATCTACATCGAAACCAAAGGACTAACGCATGATCGTCCGAAGAGTCAGAATTGATGAAGACGAATCGCAGCGGCTGATTCAAACACATCCAATCTTCAATGGTTATCCAAATGCTAACGACTATGACGATCATGAGATCGGTAGTCTCCATGCGGTAATGGGGCTTGGAGTTGGAAGTAGCAACGATGGATCGAGTGCTCCATTTGTCTATTTGTTGCTCCATCAAGAAGATCTCGAGATGTGGTACCCAGCTATGTTTCCGGCGGAATTATACCAAGTGGTTGATCCGCGTCTGCCTTCAGGCTGGTCAGTAAGATATAGCAGCGGAATTAACGGTGAAGGTCTAGTACGCATCGTTTTCGAAGAGGCAGTGAATGACCAGGCATTTTTCGAGCAACTATGGAATGCTTACGAGCTACCCCGGGAAGAAGGCGAACGATTGATCTCGATATACAAGAAACGTCTGCGTGAAGTGAAGGAACTGAGTAAGGACTTCTATGCTGCAGAGAGTAATGGGACAGTCTAGTGCCGTGCCATGGGTTTTACTCGTAAAGAATCCGACCTCAGCTTTGGAGCCTGTCCCGAGGCTTTGCGAGGGAGCGTTCGCCTCTACGAACCCGAGTACGGCAGGTTCTTGAGTACGGATGTGTTGTGGTCGAAGTACCTACCGCTGCAGCCGTATCAGTATGCGGGGAATAATCCGGTGATGGCGCTGGACAAAGGAGGGGATTCAATCATCGTACTGCACGATTGGCAGGGGGCGAACGGATTCGGTCATACCGCTGTGTTGATCGGTGGCGACGATGTTGGTTGGAAGCTATACTCGAAGAATGGTGGAGAGTATGGTGTATACGGTGAGTCGACGAATCCTCAGTATGGGCAGGATGATAAATCGAAGTTTCCAACTCTTGCGGAATTCAAGGAGACAGCGAAAGAAAGTTACCTCAATGGACGCTACGACAACGCAGTGATAATACCAACAACGAAGGCACAGGATGCTGCTGCTTCGAAGGCGGCAAAGAGCCAGGTGCTGAGTACTTATGCGATCTTCGGGTCAAGCTGCGTGGATGTGGCATCCGATGCGTTAAAGGCCGCAGGGAAGGACCCTGGATCTCAACGCACCACTACCGCACAGAGCGGAGCAAAACAGTTTGCTCTGCCGTGGATCCCGAATATTCGTTTTCACTATATCGTCGACAACAATGCAGCAAAGCCCGTCGAAGACCGTGTGATCTCACCGAAGCGGCAGAACGAAGAGCAAAAGACGGAGTCGAAATGAAACGGAAGCTATTGATCGGACTGGGCGCATTCGTGCTTGTCAGTGCTTTTATATGGTTCTGCACTCCTCTTCGCTACTTCAACTTGCTGGATCATTACGGTCCTTCGAATGACATAGCGGAGTCGAAGCGAAGAGGGGTGTATCTGTACAGCTATAAAGTCTTGACGAAGCAGCCGATTGCGCTCGGTGATGGTGTTGAGCTCACAATCAAGGATTCTTGGCTTGAGCGCCAGTGGAAGGCAGGAACGTTTGATAATGAGACACGAGTATTCTACAACGTTCCTGCTGAAATTCGATCACGAATCCACTTTACGCTGAAATCCGAACCCAAGCTCCCTGAATGGGCGCGTGAGATAAGTATCCCGGCCCACCCAAAAGGTGGGGTGTATTCAGAGTACGATCCGCTCGACACAGCCTTCGGACGTAGATGGTATTTCACGTATCTCACATCTCGTCGTCCACCAACCGAACTCTCAATCCCCATCCTGCGCCGCAACGACAGCACCAAGACAGTGTGGGTAAGTGCTGATACGATTGGATGGATACATCTTGAGGCGGATGACTGGTGAGAATCATCCTTACGCCATCAGCCAGCATGGCTACACTCGGCCGTATGAACGGGTGACCGCATAGGGCCTGGGCGACCACGTAGGGCCTGGGCGACCACATAGGGCCTGGGCGACCACATAGGGCCTGGGCGACCACATAGGGCCTGGGCGACCACATAGGGTCGCCCCTACGGCACGCAATGTCACCTGAAACCTAGAATATCGATAGACGAACCATCCGGAGGGAGGGTCGCAGCGTGCTGCGACCCTACGATCAGGGATGACCCTACGATCAGGGATGACCCTACGATTAGGGATGACGCAGATGGATTTCCTCATCGATAGACGAACCATCCGAAGGGAGGGTCGCAGCATGCTGCGACCCTACGATCAGGGATGAGGGAGATGAATTTCCTCATCGATACACGAACCATCCGAAGGG
>Ga0315902_10009528_pt1 | contig 12977 bp, 8 predicted proteins | sample LakEriMetagenome_9_FD_203523 | JGI IMG/M metagenome (GOLD analysis project Ga0315902, IMG submission 203523) | Freshwater fungal communities from buoy surface, Lake Erie, Ohio, United States - Buoy 12 MA117 | ecosystem: Environmental > Aquatic > Freshwater > Lake > Lake biofilm | place: USA... | reverse complement strand
GCATGATTTGCGGCCGGGGCCCGGCTGACGACCAGCTCGCGACCTGGAACCGACAGCTTGATTCTGACATGGAAAAGATTCCCCTGATGATGGTGGCGGTGGGGCTGTTCGACCACCACCTCGCAGCAGGTGATGCGTGCGAAGCACTCTTCCAGTTTCCGTACATGTTCTTCAATGTTTTTTGCGACCGCCTCAGAGCGGTCGAGGTGACGAAACTCAATCTCCAGCGGCGTCTGCATGGCAGTGCTTAGATCCCGGAACAGGGGAAATGGGGGTGGCGATGGGGCTTCACTTACAGCAGGTCCACCAACTCCGGCGGGAGCACCTGCCGCAGGTGGCTGAGTGCGCCCGCATCAACGTGCCGCCCCAGCACTTTCAAAACCGACCGGCAGATTTGCTCGGGATCGGCATCGAGGTCGAGCGCGAACGCCTCGGAGACGTGGGCGACAAACTGTTCGCGGCGGCGCTCCTTCACCACCCCAGCCCCTGGACGCCAGCCCTCATAGAAAAACCCCCGGACCAGCATTGGCAATTGCGCGGCGAGATGAGCCACCTCGTCGACTGGCAGACGGTTCCGCAGGGTGTGCAGTACGGCCCGCAGCGCATGATAGGCCCGATGGCGGTCGTTCCAGCCCAGATCCCGCATTATCTCATCGAGCCAGATGTGCGTGGTTTGGAGAGTCGTCTCGAAACTCTTCACTTCGGAACCGCTCATGCACCACTCCTTGTTCGGTGGACAATTTGACGTCCCGATTCCACGGGACCTCGGTGGAATCGTACATGCCGGTGGGGGCCGGGCAATCCGGCCAGTACGTCTCGACCCGGAATTGGTGATAAAATCCGGATTTTCCTGAGCCCAACTTCATACCCTGGCGAGATGGTGGCCAGTTGATCGGCAGTGCGATGTCTCGGGGCGGTGAGATCGCCCGCCTGGAGTCTGTCCAGGCGCCACTGGTAGGTCGCCCGGCCGCGGGGCAGGGCACTGCGCAGAAACTCCCCAGGGGAATGCAGCTGGTCCCGGACGACGACTCTGTCAGGGCTCGGTTCGGGGTTTCACGCCGGGAATCTTCTTGAGAAAGTCGAGCGGACCTGCGGCGGTGGGCTTGCTGGTGGGTGTGATCACTGGCTCGTCACCTGGGCTGGTCCCTTCAGGGCTGACCGCGAGCACGGTCAGATCGTCAAACAATACCTCCCCAAGACCGGTGAGCGAGAGGGTCAGCGTCAGATCTCCCGTCTCCCGCACCTCGCGCACGAGGTCGAACTTCTGCCACTCGACCGGTTGCCGCCATCGCAGGGCCAGCGTCGGTCCCCCCAGCGAGTCGGTCAGCATCGCCCCATCCTGTGAGCCTGTGATTGGACTGGTGACCTTGACCCATCCGCTGAGGTAGACCATTTGGCCCCTGTAAACTGTTATTGGCGGTGAGGTAACGGTGACGGGGGGAGTGGTTACGACCCCAGGCACAATGTTTTTGTCCTTCGGCACCGCCACGAGACGCAGGCTGAACGATCCGCCGCGAGCCTGGGGCGAGACCTCGGCGGTAGTCCGGATTCCCTCGAGATTCGCCCTGGCATGCCGCCACCCCTCGGTCACCATGGTGTCAAAGTCTTCAAAATCCCCCGATCGTAGCAGGTTGCGGGCGCCGTTCTCGCGGGCCAGCCGAAGCCGCGCGACCATCTCCCAGTGGTCGGGCAGTGTCTCAAAGCAGAGGGTGTGCGGGCTCGAGACCGGCGAGTACATCCGCTGGACAGCGTCATTCCAGTAGCTCTTTTGCAGAATCCGCGCCAATTGCAGGCTGTCTCCAGCCGCCAGGCGGGCGTCGTGGAACCGGCCACCTCCGAGGAAAGTCTCGGCGTTCGAGAGCAGCAGTCGGGCCCGGCCCAGAAGTCGCGGTGCGTCATGCTGCGGGCGAATCGACTGCAACACCAGCACCTTCTGATTGACCCGCTCGAGCTTGAGCCGCGCCAGTTCGACCGTCATGCGGGCCGACGCTTCCCGCAGCTCAAGGATGCGGGCCTGCAGGCGTTCGATCAACCGGGCGTCGTCTGTGAAGATGACGGCCGAAGTCATATCGAATTTCCGCAGCGAGATCTGCCTTCCCCCCGCCACCCGGGTCGAATCGACAATGCGCTGGATCGCTGTCGTGCTGACTTCCCAGGCGCTGGCTGTGTCGCCCACTCCTGGAATCACGATTCGGACCTCGTTGGCGGCCATTGCTCCAGGGCAGTACTGAGCGTCTTCGCCGTACCAAATCGGTAGCACGAGTGTGCCATAATCGGTCCGCAAAATCGTGGCCTCGAGTTCCCGTGACAGCGACTGACGCTGGCGGGCTTGTGCCTGGCGGTCGGCATTGATGGCCTCGCGACGGGCCGCCTCCTCGGACGTTCCCGCCAGCCCCGCGGCACTGGGCTGGTTGTTGCGCTGTGCGGGCAGTCCGGCGGAGAAGGGGGTATGGTTCTGCACCGTTCCCGTCGCGAGCCAAGGTTCGAGCAGACTGAACTCGAGGTTGAGCTGCGCGATTGCGAGTCGACGTTCGGCCGCGAGGGGACCGACGCCGTCCAGAGTGGACTGCGACCAGTAACCCACACCATGGGCACCCGCCGCGATGGCGGAGTAGGCCTGCAGCCGCAGTTGCTCGGGTTCGATTGCCAGAGAGCTGAGGCCGGCACTCTCGCGGGCCTCCTGCAGGTCGCTGTCGGGTTCCGTCGGCAACCAGGTCCAGAAGAAGGCACCCTGTTTTGCCAGCCGGCGGTGGGCGGCGAGATCATCCCGGTAATTCCTCAGTCCGAGGCTGTTCTGAAGCGCCGGCCGGTGGTAGGAAATCATGGGGACATGCCGCGAGAACTCTCGTTCCTGCCCCGTGACATCGGCCATCAAGGGACGGCGCAGTTTGTGGTCAGCATTGCGGATCTGCTCTTCCCACGCCAACAGGGCGCGCCGGGATTCGGGCGGGATGCGGGTCCCCAGATACCAAAGGAGAATCGGACTGGTTTCAGGACCAAACGGGGCCAACTGTGCTGACCCACCTCCCGGTGCCGCCTCTCCCTCGCGCGCCAGACGGGGGGGAATGGCCATGCCGCGCAGCCCCATACGGGCCAGGTCTTCCAGAAGCGCCGTGTCCCGGTAATCGGGTACCCAGGCCACATTGAATCCCAGCTGCGCCAACTCGCCTGGCTGTTCGCCGTGATAAGGAACGATCAGCGGAAAAAACGGACGAGACTCGACCAGCAGTCGTCCCAGGTGAAACTCCGCCTGGGACTGGGGTTGCGGTTCCAGTGCCTGCACCTGATGGACCGGGTGGGCGGCGGGGACTTGGCTGGGCGAGATGACCGGGGCCAGAGCGAGGTCGTCGACCGCGATCTGAGTCTCTCCCTTCCCCGATTGAAATTCGACCATCACGCTGTCGACATAGCTGCCGCGGGTATCGATCTGGTGCGGCTTGCCTGTCTCCAGATGCAACTTGCGGCGCAGGGCCGGCAGCATCTTCTTCAGTTGCGTCTCGAGGTCTTCGCAGGTCAAGGCCTGCCAGTGCGTTGGGTCGGTGTAGGAACTTCCGGCGATAGTGACCGTCAGGGGCTGTTCATCGACCGGATTGATCTGATTCGGCAGTACGACCCTTGCCAGCAGCCGGGCCCCATCTCGGTTCGAGCGATACCACAGAGAGATGACCAGTTCATCGATCACACGGGCCGGAGGCACAGGATGTACCAGCGATCCAACGAAAATCGGATTGCGGGAGTCAATTACCACCGACTCGCAGTTGTTCCCCCCGTGCGGATTCTCCCTGGAGCGTGAGTGTGCAGTAAGCCGGGACGTTGAGGAATCAAGTTCCACCGTCCAGCTCGTCTTCTGCGACTCAAAGTCGAAGGTGTGTTCGCGAGCCACCGCCAAGCATGGTGAGGACCACACCAACAGCGCCAGCGAAACTGCAATCGAACGCACGGTCTGAGGTGGCCTGTGTGCCTGGGAATTCTCGAACCGAGAAATGTCACATCCTTGTGAACAACTCGCCGTAAGTCGCGGATCTTAGAGGGATTCGGCCAAATGGCCAAGAAGAGTTTCCCGACTGCCGCCCACCCCCACCGACGCGGTTAGTTGAGTGTGACCGATGTGCGACTCTACTTCGAGCGCGGAGCGCCACCTGGTTGATGCCCACTGAACAGGAGGCTATCGCCCGCATCGAAGTCGCCCGGGGGAACCCGGAGGAGTTTTGCACTCCCCCCACCCAACCCTTCATCGTCTGGCGGAAGTTGGAGACTGAGCCGACCAGATCATGACCCTTTGTCTCTTCTCCAGTCTTCCCATGTTCGCACACTGGCAGTGTGAACAGTCGGCGGTCATGCACACTGGCAAGAAAAGCCACCGACCACATCGGGACTAGGGGAGCCGGGACGATCTCCAGACCCAAGCGTGTCTGTGCAGCGACTAATCCCGATCGCGATTGGATGAACCGCCGCCCAGGAAGGCCGAGGCGTAATAGGCTAGAGTCAGCACTGACTCAAGGGTGGCGGCCACATAGGTCCAGCCAGCGGCATTCAGTACCCGCCGCACTGCCTGGGACCCATTCCCTTCATCCACAATCCCCATCTCGACCAGCAGCCGCTTGGCCCGATTGCTCGCATCAAACTCAACCGGAAGGTTGATCAGTTGGAATACTACTGAGGCGGAAAAAGCGATGACCCCCAGCACAATCATCCCTTGGCTGTGCATCATCATCCCGGCGATCAGCAGGATGGTGAACATGGTGCCACCGAATTGCGCAGCGGGGACGGCGGCGTTCCGCAGCATGAGTGGCTTGTAGCCGGTGGCATGCTGCAGGGCGTGACCGACTTCGTGGGCGGCGATCCCGACCGAGGTGGCGGTCCGGCCCTGAAACACTTCCGAACTGAGACGTACCACCCGGGTCTGCGGATCGTAATGGTCGGACAGATGCCCGTGGGTCTCTTCCACGGGCACATCGAAGAGTCCGGCATCATCCAGCAAGTGCCGGGCGGCGGCGGCACCCGACAGACCGGCTGGAACCTCCATCCCTCGTGAGTAGGCGGATCGAATTCGGAACTGGGCCCACATCATCAGCAATAGAGCTGGTGAGACGTACAGCAGGTAGACCGGGTTGAAAAACATTGTGCGACTCACCTTGAAGCAGTGGTTCCCTCGGGGATGGCAGCCAGTCGGGACAGCACCCGACTTCTCCCATGGTAGCGAGAGGTTGTCCTCCTATTTATACGCGATCTGAGCTCTCGAGGTTCAAGAAAATCGCAGAGGGTTCGTATCCTGCGGCCTGTCGCCGCCGCGATTCATCCCGTGGCACACGATTGCCGGCAGACGGTCGGCTCTGGTCAATATCAACACCGGCTCATCTCCCGTCGGATCGAGCGGAGTCATCACTGTCGGCCCCAGGCACTCGGAACGCTCCTCGGAACTGTTGCAGAAAGTCCGCGATCAAGCGGGCGGCTGCATGGTGACCCCGCGCATTCCAATGTCCGAATCCCCGCGGCAAGTTGGGAAATCCATGCAGCGGTTTCTGGTCCCACTCGGCTTGGTTCAGCAGTTCCGGGGCCAGGCAGAGAATTGGGTAGCCATCCCGTTGGGCAGCTTGCCGCAAGCGTTCTTCCGGGTAAAAGAGTGTGGGATGTTCCATCGCCCTCCGGAACGATTCGCGGAGATTTCGATCGGGATGGACCTGGACTCCGTTGGACAACACCACCAGCAACCACGGGGTCTCCCGGGACCGGCACTCCTGGTCAAATCGCCGCAGAAGTTCCTCAGTGACCTCCCAGGCCGACTCCCAGGCGGCCTCTTTGGGGGGGGAATAAATCTGGGTATCGAGACCAACCTCGAAGCTCTCCGTCTAGGTCGCATGAGGCGGCGATTGTCGCTGCCGCTGCGGGCTCCGCTTGCGAGACTCACGCCTCTGTTCCCAAACGCTTGTCCACAATCGAAACAGATGGGACGACTGCAGTATGGACTCGCGCAGACTGAACCTGGGTGCTGTCGGAAACAGCTCGTCGAAATGATCGTGGCGCCAGACGAGATACGGGCGTCCCGAATCCTGACTCAGTTCGCGACAGTTGTTCCCCAGATCGTTGCCGCTGAAAAAACAGACCAGCACCAGGTCGGGCTGGAAGTTCCACGCCTCGTGCTTCAGCGTCTGTAATTCGTTGAACGTTCCATAACCCGCCACACCGAAGTTCAGAACTTCCACCCGGCTTGTTCCGAACACGCTCCGCTGATTCAGCTCTCGCTCCAGACGCTCGGTCACCCGATCGGCGATGTCAACGTGCGACGCCTCAACGTACGAGTCGCCCAGAACCGCGATTCGAAAGATTCCAGCCGGTTTGTCTGGAGTGCGTGTCAAATCTCGGAATCCGCGGGAGTTCAGCACGATTTGGCGGGGCCCTCCTTCGCCCCGGAATACAAATGTGGAATCAGGCCGGTAAGACCGGCCCCGAAATGGATGGATGACGACTGACCATGGGGGTGTGCCGAATCCGAAGACACGCAACAGCAACTCAGCCAATCCCAGGCCCAGCATGATGCCTGTGGTCGCCGCCAAACCCCGGACCTGCCAGCGACGCAGTGATTGCGGCCTACGAAGAACGTGAGAAGACATCGGTTGCATTTGAGCAAACAGCGTGTGTTGAGTCTCTAATCGGGTTTTCGAAACCGGTTGGCCAGACGCACGCTGGGGGCTTCGACAAACAGGTGGAGACCGTGGGCCGCCAACAGGCTGGCCAGCAGAGCCACCAGCAGGGTCACGGCCGCCACGGGAGGGGTGAGCGGCCCCCCCAACCACTTCTGGGCGAGGTTCGTCACCAAGTGGGCGACCGGGAAATGAATCAAATAGAGGCTGTAGGAAATGCGGCCGAGATATTGCAGCCACGGCCAGTCGAGGGCCGTGGCCAAAAGTCCGGCCCGGCCCAGCAAGACGATCGAAACACCGCAGGCGAGGGCCGCCTTCAGCTCCAGCGATTCCTCGAACCTCTGGAAAGCGCTGGTGGCCGCGAGACGGGACAGCACCAGCCCCGCGTACAGCCAGAAGATCCAGTGAGGAGCCTGGTTCGACACAGACCAGAACGCGGCAATTCCCAAGAAAAACAGGCAAAAGAAATACAACACGAAATTCTCGTAACCACGATCGAGGTTCCACCAGACCAGCGACGCGACCGCACCGCCACCGAAGATCGAACCGGGCCAGCACCACTCTGGCAGCCGCGGGGAGCACCGCGTGAGCCACTGGCCCAGTCCCAGTGTCGCCACATAGGCAAGGTAAAACTGGAATTCGATGCAGAGGGTCCAGAAGCCTGCTGAAAGACTGTCGTAACCCAGGATCTTGTGCAGGTACAACAGATGCGCGCCAACCAGGCCGGGAGAAAGGGGTGGATTCAGTGGGCTCGGCACATCGAGGGGCGATACAACCCCGCCGAACTGCTTCATCAGCAGGTGCAGTAGTAGCACCAGAGCGATGGTAGTCCAGTAAGGCGGATCAAGCCGCAGTGAGCGACGGAGTGCGTAGTTGGCGAGATAGCCGGGGGTGACCCGCGCCCTTCTCAGACTGTAGGCGATGACAAATCCACTGATGACAAAAAACACCTGGACCCCCACCCAGGCGTGATCGCAGAGGAACTGCAGGCTGGTGGGAGTGACCAGTCTTGCACTCTCGGCGACCGGTCCATAGCGGGTGATGTGGTAGCAGGCGACCCCCAGCGAAGCGATTCCCCGCAGCCCATCAATGAACCGGAACCGTTCCGGGGGGGGCACGGTGGGCGTGGAGGTGTTGGCGGGGGGCGTCGGAGACACTGTGGCGATCGGCCGTCGCCGCTTGTGTACGACGGAACTGAGGGAAAGGCAGGAGAAAGGCGAATGGCTGAAAAGACGAACGCGTCACGAGAATAACAAAGCCGTTCCTTTAGCGTCGATTCTTTCTACCTCGTTGTGTCATACTCAAAACGATAAGTTCTGCGACGTTGCCGGGGTAGTGACGGGCCGTCTGTGATACCGCAACGGCTCCGAAGAGCGAACTCGCCTTGGCTGACAGTCCGATAGGGCACGGGATAGTATATGTATATATGTACATATTTTTGGATTGGGTTTCGTTTGTGGATAAAGCAAAATTCATTGGCAGTTTCATCTGCCGGAGTGGTGGGGGAGGGAGGAGAGTAGCAGGTGCACAACCGCGGTTGCTGAGATTCGAGGTGATTCACGAGTCGGTTCCGGCGGGAGTAGTCCGGAATTCGATTCGATGGCTCTATAGAAGACAAAGGTTCATGTCGAATAATCTCATCTGGTCGGGCGGGGCAATCCCGTTTTGGCACCAATTCAACAGCCCGACAGCAGCCTTTACCCCCACCCCTTCCTGCGATAACATTAGATCAATTAAAGGTGTCTCACAGTGAGCTCCTGCGAGCGTTCACGATTCGCATTCGAGGTCGACAGAGGACTGGAACGGCTAGTCTGTCTTTCGAGGTTGGGATTGCGTCCCGTTCGCCGAGTTGAGTTAAGATTCTGTTGCTGATTGTGCAGGGAGCCGACTTGGCAACGCCGCCCGGTTGGAAAATCCCCGTTCTGCAGCGTACACGTTGATGTCCTTTGCCGGTGTTGCTCACCGGGTTTCCACACAGTTCTGAAGCTTACTGCACAGTCATGGCCAAACCGCATCGATTGATCAAGAAAGCCAACCACGGTTCTCGCCCGGCGAACGCCAAGGCCCGAAGGGCGAAGCGGCGCAAGCTGCGCACCTGAGTTCTGCCATCCCGTTCAGGGATGGCGTGAGGCGACGTTCGAGGTCACCATGGCCACGACGGAGTTGTTGGATCCCGCGAGATGGCTTCGTCTCTTGGGATCCTTTTTTTTCCCGCTGGCCTGATGGGGGTGGTTGATGATGCAGATACCCTGTCTCAAGCGAAATTCTCGTCTCTTCCTGGCTCGTCGATGGGCATGGCTTCTTCTGATTGGGTGGTGGCTCTGGGGGGGCTGGCTGTGGGCCCAGGAGAACGGTGATTCCTCTTCCAAGACCAAGGTGCCGACGGAAGAGTTGATTCCAGCTTTTCCCGGCGCCCAGGGGTTTGGTGCCGATACTCCTCACGCTCGTGGTAAACAGGTCTTTTTCGTCACCAGTCTTGAAGACGATGACCTGATGCAAATGTACGTCAAGCCGGGCCGTTTCCGCCGTGCGCTGCATGAAGCACAGAAGGCTGGCGGCGGGTATGTGCTGTTCAAAGTGGCAGGGACGATCCGCCTGAAAAGAGAGGCGATCGTACCGGCCAACACCTATGTGGCCGGGCAGTCGGCACCCGGGGGCGGAATTGCCATCGAGGGGGGCACTCTCCAGATTGGAACGACGAAACAGAACCCCTCGAACGATGTGGTGTTGCGTCACATCCGACATCGGGGTGGCTTCACAAAAAAAGGGGCTGACGCGGTCCAGATCGTTGGAGCCGGGACCAAGCGGGTGGTGCTGGACCACCTATCGATCTCGTTTTTTCAAGACGGGGCTGTGGATGTCACGCAAGACGCATCGGAGGTCACCGTGCAGTGGTGTCATCTGGGCGATGCCTCAGACAGCAAGACTAATGAGCCGTATCACGGTGAACCCAACCTGATTTCCTATGGCGGAAACCTGGTGACGCTGCATCACAATTTTTATACCCATATCCATTCCCGGACGCCCTACGTTTTTGTTGACGATGGATTGGTCGAGTTCAGCAACAATCTGGTCTACAACTATCGCAAGTATCCAACCACGCTAGACAGCCGACGGGGCAAGATCAACGTGGTGGGGAACGTCTATGTGGCTGGGACCAACACCCATGCTGGAGACCCTGCGAATCCCAATCGTCCACCGATCTTCGGCAGTTTGGGTGTCCAGGTGCATGTGGCGGACAACTACGCCTTGGGTGGCTTGGGACACGATAATCGCAATCCCTCAACAGGCAAGACCTTCAAGGGGTCAGACCAGCATGTGGAACGTGGCAAACCGGCGTGGGTGTGGGGGGCGCGAGAAACCGCCAGCAGCTCCGATCTGAAGCTGTTGGGAACCTCCGAGGGGCGCGTAGGCCACGTACCGGGGGTGGTGGAATATGTTCCCCAGCGCTTCGCCGAGCTGCCCCTGGTCGACATCACGCCCGCCCCCGAAAATGCACTGCGGGTGTTGCGGTTGTTCGGTGCCTTGCCGCGCGACGCCACCGACCAGCGGCTGTATCACGAGTTCGTCACCCGAACGGGGGAATGGAAGCTCGAGACACCGGATGACAAAAACCAGTACACTGGAGAGCCTCTGGCCGACGCAGATGACGACGGCATGCCCGACTCCTTCGAGGCCCAGCACGGGAAAAATCTGAAGCCAAATGGCCATGAACTACACCCCATTTATGACAATCTCGAGATTTATCTGCAGCAGCGGGCCGAACAACTCGTCGCGGATGTCCCCGCCATTTCGTTGACCTGGAACGACATTCTCAAGGCTTCGCAGCCCCCTCCGGGGGTCGAACCACCAAAATCCCTCGCCTTCGATCCGCCGAAACCCACGGAGGCGGGGGTTAAGCCCGCCTTGGTCCCCTCGCCGTCCACCGCGCAGTCATCCGAATCCATTGGCATCGAGGAGGGGGGGGGCTCGAAGACGTCCTGGGTGTCGCTCGGCCTGTTCTGGTTGGCCGGAACCTTGGGATTATTGGCCGTTGTGTGGGCTGGTTTACGTCGTCAGGCTCCGCGGCGGAACCGCTCCCTGGGAACTACGCATCCTGTAATGGGGAAGATACTGCTGAATGACAGCTATCCCGAAGGGGCCTTGGTGATCCTGCATCCACTTTCACCGCTAGTCACCACACACCCGCGAGCGACCGTGCGGGCTGACGGTTCCTTCGAGGTCTCGACCTTTGCGGAGGGCGATGGTGCCCCCGTTGGCGATTACCTGGTCAGTGCGGCCTGGTACAAACCCGGTTTGAAGAACGGTAAACCCGTCATCACTACCAATCAATTTCCGGTTCGGTACTCCCAGCCCGAAACCTCCGGATGGTCGCTCACAGTCGTCCCGGGGGTTAATGAGCTTCCCACCTGGCACATTCAACAGTGAGCGTTTCTGTGTGACGTGGAGGGGTGTCAGTTGATAGCCATCATAGACGCCAGTTCAGTCCTCGTCATTCAATCCAACGGGTTTGCTGCAGGAAGCGCACCACCCCGGCCAACACCAGCGACCAGATCACCCCGACGATCCAGCCGGCGAGCACATCGGTCGGATAGTGGACCCCCAACGCCACCCGGCTGATCCCCACCAGCACCGAGAGCAGCAGGGCCATTCCCAGGATGTAGACGCGCCGGGCTGGGGTTGTCGCCAGACGTCCCATCACGCTGGCCACCGTCAAATAGACGATCGTCGAAATCTGAGCGTGCCCACTGGGAAAACTCAGGCCAGAGACCACGGTCAGCGGTGGTACCAATTCAGGACGGGGGCGGTCGTACCACTCCTTGAGGGCGAAGTTGAGCCAGCCTCCCCCGGCGGCCGAGAGGGTCACCAGCCACGCGGCATGCGGCCTGCGGCTGACCACCAGGTAGCCCGTTGTGACAACGGTCAGCAGTCCGAGAATCAGCGGGCTGCCCAGCGCGGTCAGGTCACGCATCACCTCTCCCATCCACCAGGGGCCACGCAGTTGTCCCACGTCTCCCGACTGTCGGAACCATTTCAGGATGCTCTCATCCAGCGGATGGCCGCCGTGATTCTGAATCAGCTCGGCCATCTGAATGAACACCCAAGCCCCGATCAGGACCACGCCGGCCCCCATCCAGACAGTCCGATCAACCACATCGGTCTTGTCTGCGGAGGGAGAATTCCCGGGAATCTGCAATTCCATGTTCAGTAGTTCTCCCTCGGTTCACACCACATCGGGAATCGGGTGGCCGAGATACAAACGGTACGGCCGCCCGGTGGAGTCATGAAACTCGGTTGCCGGATCGACTCCCAACTGGTTCAGGATTGTCGCCGCGAGATCAGACGGGGTCCACGCGTCTCCCACGGGAACGCCTCCCTGCGGATCGGTCTGCCCGACGATTTGTCCAGGCTGAATGCCTCCTCCCGCCAACAGGCATGGGAACACATCTCCCCAGTGATGCCGCCCGTCAGTGAAGACCTCGCCGCTGGCGTTCTTACCGCCCACCGCGATCGGAGAGATGCGGGGGGTCCGCCCCATTTCTCCGCACATCACCACCAGCGTCTCGTCCAGCAATCCCCGTTCTTCCAGGTCATCCAGGAATCCACTCAGACACCGGTCAATCGACGGCAACAGTTTTCCCTTGAGGTCGCGGAAGGCGTTCTGGTGGGTGTCCCAACCCCGCAGGTTGATCTGCACCATGCGCACACCCGCCTCGATCAGCCGACGGGCGGTCAGAAAACCCTGTCCCCACTCCTCTCGGCCGTACCGGTCACGCACTGTGTCGGTCTCCTGTGACAGATCGAAGGGATTTTCCCGGCCCGGTTGACTCGCCACCAGTAACCTGAGTGCCTGCTGCCGGTAAATGTCCCAGCCGTCCAGCAGCCCCTCCGTTCCCGCCTGGTCGACCGTTCGACGCAATCCATCCAGTTGACTCAGCAGGGCAAACCGGTTGTCGAGCTGTGGAATAGCCACGCCTCCCTCGACCAGAGCGGGCAGATGGAACGACGCATCCCGGCAAGAGCTGTTGTCCCACCAGGCCTTGGGGCCTGGACCAGCCGTGCGGGCCGGATCATTCGGATCATCATGGCTGAAGCAGTTGGGGCATGAACCGGCCGCATCCGGAGCCCGGCAGACCGGTGCCAGATCGACCCCCCAGCGATCGTAACGGGGCCCCAATAATCCCGTTCCTCGCCCGGGGTACTTCATCAGATTGACCCGGGGAATCTCCACCACCGACGGCCAACCGATTCCCGGCTCCAGCGGTGCTCCATACGCAACCTGCGCGCCGATCGACGGCCACTCAACTCGTCCCGGCCGGGGATTGGTGATCGTGG
>Ga0315902_10009527_pt1 | contig 12978 bp, 22 predicted proteins | sample LakEriMetagenome_9_FD_203523 | JGI IMG/M metagenome (GOLD analysis project Ga0315902, IMG submission 203523) | Freshwater fungal communities from buoy surface, Lake Erie, Ohio, United States - Buoy 12 MA117 | ecosystem: Environmental > Aquatic > Freshwater > Lake > Lake biofilm | place: USA... | reverse complement strand
GTTCAATAGCGGGTTCCTTCGCGGTTTACACCGGGTTTGAGCGTGATCTTCTTGAGCGGCATGTTTACCCCAGCAGCGCCGCCTCTGCGGCTCTACGCTTGACCAGACCGGGCAGTACACGCCCGCCACCGCGCACCCACAGGGCCAACTGTTCCTTGGCACCTTCCCAGTCCAGCGCACGTAGCTTGCGCCTCAGGGTGGAGGTCTGCAGTCTACCGGACCCAAGGTTGTACGTGAAGTCAGCGATAGCACAGAATTGCCGCCACTGCCCGTTCTGTACGCTCCACGCAAAGAGTTCAGGGCACTGCCGTGTCACGGCTGAGGCACAGACGCGCTGGAGTTCGTCCATAAGCCAAAGGTCTGCAATTTCCCGCGTGATAGGTTGGTGCTCCATTGTGACCTTGGAGCCATCGGGTTTATATACCGTCCCCCAACCAATCGTAGGATAGCCAGCAGGGCAGATGTACGGGTAGATTAGCCCGTCGCTGCCTACACGATGTAAGCCTTCAAACTGCTTGCACAGCGCAACGGCTACGTCAAGGTTCACGCAAGCCCCCGCTGCTTCAAAGTGCGATCAAGGAACCAGTAATTTATGGTGCCTGCAACAAGTGCTGCAAAGTCTGCTGTCATCATGGTCTTAAACACATCAACGGGCGCAGCGCCAGACAGCCAAGCATTCCACGCAAACCATACATGGACAAACGACCACAAGAGCAAAATCCAGTACGTCACTAAGGGTCGCACTGAGGCAGAAAGACTCGCAACCCATCCACCCGCCGCCTTGACCATTTCGGCCTGCTGATCAATGGCAGACTTGAACGCATCCAGAACGCCAACATCGACCGCCATGCCATGCTGAGCACCAATCTCCTGCAACTTCTGCGCACCGCGCAGCGTCTCCAGTTGGCACTGCTGCTCAAACATCTTGAGTTCGTGCAGGCGCTCGTTCTTGCGATCAAAGAACTTCAGGACTTCCGGCGCAAGGCGGAACAGTCCGCCTAACAAGGAGCCGAGGACACCGCCACCTACGAGATCAATCATTACACATCCCCCGTGCCTGTTGATGGAAAGGCGCGTCCAACACCCCAAATGATACGCACTGCTCCAGAGCCACCAGAGCCTCCGTTTTTGTACGTGTAGACGCCAGAACCCACGGCGGTTTCTTCAGCGCCGCCACCTCCACCCCCGCCGCCATAAGCACCCCCAGCGCCGCCCGTATATGGCGATGTGTCTCTAGCCGCACCATCTATACCACCACTACCACCACCACCAAAAGTGCCTCCAGCGCCGTTAGAACCTTGCCCAAGTATTCCTACGCCACCACCGCCGCCACCATTGCCGTATATATTTTTGCCGCCAACGGTGTTCAAAACACCTCGCGCTGCACCGCCGCCGCCACCACCAGAGCCCGCAGTGGGTGACGGCCCACCATCACCACCATTACCGGCATAACCAGCAGCACCGCCGCCGCCCATTCCAACCGCTGGAGAAGTGGAAACGAAAGGATTTGACGATCCACCGGTATAACTGACAGCGCCAGAAACACTTCCGCCTCCACCCCCACCAGCAATAGTTCCACTACCTGTTCCACCACTGCCGCCGTCTGCAAACAAATAGGTGCTGCTGTTGAAATACGACTGCCCACCATTACCGCCAGCGCCGGAGCCGCCTGTGCCGCCAGAGCCAACGACGACCGTATAGCTGGCTCCCGGTGTCACGGCGATGTTGTTGGCGTAAGCAAGCCCGCCCCCACCTCCGCCAAGCACATCATTGTTGCCGCCACCTTCTCCAGCGCCGCCACCACCCACACAAACCACGCAAACAGACGTTACCCCCGCAGGGGCAGTCCATGAATATGTTCCGGCGGTTGTATAGGCTTGTTGGCCTACTGGCAAAAGACCGCCAGTCAGAATAAAGTTTTTAGCGGCAAACATTACGGCGTGTACCCTTGAACAAACGATCCATACCAGTTTGTCCCATCTGAAACAAAACTTAGAATGTCCATTTTTCCAGCGGTTGCGGTAATTGTTGGAGCGCCAAGCGTGCTCCACTTAACCCCTGTAAATGTAGCTGAGCCATTGCCTGTGCTGGCCGCTTGCTTCAATAACAAAATAAAACTCTTGCCCGCCGTTGCTGTAGGCATCGTAAACGTGCAGGCCGTAGAAGCCGTCAGGGTAGCAGTTTGAACAGTGCCGTTTGTGAGGCTAAGCGTATTTGACGTTGTTACCGTGCCAATAGCCACTACGCCTTCGGTGTAGTTGTTCACCGTAGGGTTTGTCAGCGTTTTGTTGGTTAGTGTTTCAGTACCAGTCGGCGTAACATAATCAGTCCCTGCGACAGCCGCAGTAAAAGCCGAAGTGCCGTTACCTTTAAGAACGCCGGTCAGCGTAGTGGCACCAGTGCCACCGTTGCCCACGGGTAGCGTCCCGGTCACATTGGCTGTAAGAGAACAGTACGTGGTAGATGTTGAGCCCGTTCCACCGGAAGTAATTGGCAGCGCAGCGCCTAGCGTCAGGGAGCCAAAGTAATTTGTCGCCGCAACTACGTTCGTGCCGTCGCAACGCAGGAATGCCGTGGATCCGTTAGGGACAGAGATCCCAGACCCAGCAGAAGTCTTGAGCGTTTGCGCGTAGCCCGTGTTGTTGTACACAACGTAGACCTTGCTGACCGCGGGACAGATCACATTTCGTGCCAATCCAGGGAGGCCCGTCAAGTTCAGCACCATCGCCCGAGCTTCGTCGGTCGCACCGTTGTTTGAAGACAGCGTGTAGTCCGCTGTTGTCATGGTGATCGTGGCGGTCCCCGCCACAGAAGTATCAACCAGCGCGGTCAGGCCCGTGTTGACCTGGGTGCCCCACGTACCAGAGTACTCCCCGGTATTAGGCTGGACCAGCCGAAGACTTGTGGTGTATGAAGCCATGATTTAGTGCCAGTTTGGAGACTGGGGGTTAGAGATCTGCGCCCATGCAGGGGCCTGCGTGTCGGGCACTATTGCCCACCCCGGCGTTTGACTTGTTCCCGCTGCGGTCCATCCCGGTGTTTGCGTGTCACTTACCACCTCCCAGTCAGGAACCTGCGGTGTGGGCACAAGGCCCCAGACGTTTACGTATCCTACCAGCCCAAGGGCTTGAACGCCAGTGAGAAGTATGGTAGCGCCGCCAGTGACGGTGACCGTCCCGACAAACCCTGTTGCCTGAACCCCAGTGACCACCACCGTTTGAACAAGCTCGATGGTGACCGTGCCAATTTGCCCTGTGGCTTGAACTCCGGTCGGCAGAACCAACGCAGTGCCTGTGACCGAGACGGTGCCAATATTGCCAGTAGCTTGAACCCCTGTGACCTCTACGAGGACTGCACCCGTGACGGTGACCGTGCCAATATTGCCAGTGGCCTGGACTCCGGTGACCGGGACCGTGATGTCTGTGAAGGCATTGACCGTGCCAACCTGACCGGTAGCTTGCACACCTGCAGGCAACACAAGCGATGTGCCTGTGACAGAGGCCGTACCAACTTGGCCGGTAGCTTGGACCCCAGTAGCCTGAACAATCTGGTTCAGCAGAACCGTGACGGTGCCAACTGCGCCCGTGGCTTGAACGCCCGTGGGCGTGACCAAAGCCCCTGCAGCAACGATAGCTGTGCCAATTTGACCGGTGGCCTGGACTCCGGCAGGAGCCACAACGGCTGCGCCTGTGACGCTGACAGTGCCTGTCTGGCCTGTGGCTTGGACTCCGGAAACGTCAACAACCGTCTGCGCATCAACCGTGACAGTGCCAACTTGGCCTGTAGCAAATACACCTGTGGGAATTACAAGCGCTGTGCCGGTGACGGCTACATCACCAACCTGCCCCGTGGCTTGGACGCCCGTGACGGGGACATCAACCCCAAGCTGAACCGTAACCGTGCCGATCTGGCCGGTAGCTTGAACCCCGGTAACGTCAACAACGGCAGCGCCGGTGACCGCTACATCACCGACTTGCCCAAGAGCCTGGACGCCGGTTGCGAGGACTGTTACATCGACAACGACATCTGCTTGGAATGCGTTTGTTTGAAACGCATTACTCTGAAATGCCGCTGCCATTACTTAATCCACTTTGGTTATCGGTTTGATCAGGGTTGCATGAGTGTCGAGAGCGGCTTCTTTGTAGTTCTGCAGGGCAAACTGTACGTGGTCTGGGTGTCGAGCGCCAAGCTCTGGAGAGAACGAGTAACCCCAGGTAGCGTCAAAGTTGCAGGAATAGCCTGCCGGGTTCCACTTCTTGTCAGTGTGCGGAGCATTTGCATCACGCCACGCCTGCTTCAGGTAGTAGTAGAACATTTCCGAGACCGGGGGCCACTGATGCGTGAAGTCCCCATAGGCACGGTTTGAGGCCCAATGGGGGGTGATCACCGTGGCTTTCGCCCCTTCCTTCATGACCCGGAATGCTTCGTTCATGAAGTGAACCCGCTGCGGTGCAGTCAGGTGCTCAAGAAAATGGCTGGCGTGGATCTCCTCCACAGTGTTGTCTTCCCAAGGCCAGGGATCAACACCGATGTTAAGGACGACATCAACACCTTCCATAGCGTACTGATCTACGCCGAGGAATCCTTCTTTCTTCTTACCGCCACAACCAAGGTCAAGTTTCATTGATCACCACACGTAGTCAGGAATGCCACCGCGCTTGCCTTCTAGGTCGTAATGCCCGACCTTCACTGAGCAGTCAATAGCACAGCGATAGCCGTACTTTCTAGCATCGGACCAGAAGTACAAATCTTGAGTGGCAACGCCTTGATCTGTCTGCGTCACAAACCAAGGCTTACGCAGTCGTTCGTCCTTGAACATATCAAGACGCCAGACGTTGAAACCCATACCGGTTCCGCAGCACTCCACCAACCCACCAGCAGGATCAGGTCGCTGCGGACGGAAGTTGGTCACAGGGTCTTTAGGATCACCCCAGATCTGAGCACATCCCCCTGGGCCTTGCGTGAAGTAAAGTCCACCGATACACGCATACTCCGGGTGGTTCTCCATCTGCATCAGGAGCTTCACAACACCGTCGGGAGGCGGAATGTTGTCGTGCTCAAGCGTGATGATGTACTTCCACTTGCTCAGGTCTGGATGAGCCAAGATGCTCTCAATAGCAGACGAGAACGCCTTGCCAACCTCCATGCCTACAGCCCACAGGCGTGTAAATTTGGCATTGGGAGGCGCATACAGGTTCATCCACGAAGCCACCGCCCGCGTGGGGATCTGCCCAAAGCACGGCACGATCTGGATGCAAGACAGGTCTTTGTAAGACTTCTCTGCAGTCAGGCGAGATACGGTCTTTTCCAGATCAGCGTTGTGAGCGCCGCCGTCATAGGAGGAGATGATCTGTGGCTGCATCAAGGCATCCCAACAATCACAGTAGCCACGTAGGAGGCACCGCCAGTTACATCAAATTCACGGACGCACAAAGCAATGTTTGGCACGGGGATGGATAACACGATGTAAACAGTATCGTCAACCGTAATTCTTTGGCAATTATCAAAGTCGTTGATGTCCATACTTACACCGTGCTGTTGATGAACCTAATTGCAGGGGCGCGAAACGCCAGAGAATCAGATCCACGAATCTGGCTAAACGCCACACTGTTTGGCAGTGCTGCTGTAGTTGTTGAGTACACACCTTGACCTTGCGTAAACTGCATCGTGGTGTTGTGAGATAGACCGAAGAAACCAACAAAATTGCTATTGATGTTGGTAACTAACATCTGAGAAATAGAGGCGTTGGCACCGCCTGTTGTGGTTCTGGAAAGCTGACCAATGTAAACTTCCTGATCGGCTAACGTCAATGACCACGGGATAGTAAGCAGCCGCATACCCGAAAACAACGAGTAGCTTGCAACGGTTCCAGAAAACGTAAAACCAGTGCTAAATGAAGTGCTGCTTGCAAGTGAAAGCGTACTGACGTTCTGTGTGTATAAGCCTATCCAGTAACTAAGAGTTACTGACCCGGTGGAATTTGTGGCATTGGTGTACGCAATCGGGATTCCAACTCTGTCTTGAATAAAATTAGGGCTATGCTCAGGCTCAAAATACAAGGTTCCTTGCCCTTGTTGGCCTGCGACCACTTCAAGGTCACTATACGGAGCCCAGCCGTCACGCACAGGGTTTGGCAGAACTGAAGCCGTCAACGTACTGCCGTTAAGGCCAAAACTTACGCCGTTGGAGTTGCTAAAGACTACCGTGCCGGATGTGATGGTCGAGCCTACAACAGCGATGTTTGGGCCCGTCTGGTTGGTCGTCCCCCCACCTGCACCAGCAGAAATGACAATGGTGTTGGAGTTCCCGCTCAAAGTGATGTTGTTGCCACCGTGAAAATACAGCGCCCCTTGCGTAGTGACCGTGGTGCCAGTGGTTCCTGAAGTATTGCCCAGCAGATTCCACGCATTGAAGTCCACATCTGGAACACTCAAAGACAGCGCCACACCATTGGTGTTTGCAGCCAGCGTTGCATTGATGTTTGTGGTTGCAAGCGTAGTGCCTGTACCTGCCTTGTTGGTATCCGCTGTCTGCGCTGCAAATGTCGTGATGTACGCAGGCACCGCCATTGAGAGGCCGTTTGTACCTTGGGTGGCGACAATAGCCGTACCCGCCGTGGTTGTGCTGGTGAAGCCTGTCCCGGCTCGGCCTGACGTCAGGTCGTTAACGAAGGTCGTTATGTACTGCGGGACAGCCATCGTCAAACCATTTGTGCCAAGCGCAGCAGTGATGGCCGTGCCAGCCGTAGTGGTCGAGGTGAAGCCAGTACCTGCTATCGCGCCAGAGGCTTGCGTTTGAACAGACTGAGTGGCAGTTGTCAGGAACGCAGGGATAGCCATTGAGAGGCCATTGGTACCAAGCGCAGCAGTGATTGCAGTCCCCGCTGTAGTCGTGCTGGTAAATCCTGTACCCGCCCGTCCAGAGGTCAAATCATTGACATAGGTGGTGATGAACTGGGGCACGGCCATGCTTAGACCGTTGGTCCCCATAGCCGCCGTGATGGCGGTTCCAGCAGTCGTTGTACTGGTAAACCCTGTGCCAGCAATAGCGCCAGAGGCTTGGGTCTGCACGGTCTGTGCAACCGTGTTGGCCCCGCTGATGATTATCGTTGCTGCACCCGCCGCAGTCGCCGCACTCAGAGTGACGTTATTGCCACCCTGGAGGACGATGTTCGTTCCCGTGAAAGACGAAAACCCCGCCGTATTACCAGAGATTGTCTGGCCTTGAACGTGGGCAGAGTTCCAATCCGAGGGGCGAACGACAGAGGTTGCAGTTCCATCCGCAACCGTCTGCGAGTAGGCGTGGTACAGCGCCGACATTACGCAATGCGGATCAGCGCATCAGAGGCCGTAGCAGCAGGCATCTGCACCGTGAACGTGCCGTTGGTTGACGTCTTGTCAGACCCAAAGTCCAGTATCGCAATCGCTTTGTTGCTCTTGCTGCTGTTGTAGATCAGCGCCCCACGGGCTGTGATCGTCGCAGACGTAAACGAGATGTCACTAAAATCTACAAACGCAGTCGTTCCCGACGTACTGATCGCTGCTCCAGTTAGCGTTCCTCCCCCTGCGGAGTAGGTTCCACTAGCGGCTACCTCGTTGGTTGAGGAATACACAGTGGTCGTTGCGTCCAGCGTAGCGGCGCTGGTGTACAGAGCCAACTTGATCACATCGGTATCAAGATCCTGAACGCCCCCAAGAGCATCAGCCTTGAAGGAAGTGACCATACATTGCGTGATAGGCATGATGCCTCCTTAGATAACTTTGGTTCTAACCTGCCCATTGCGATAGGCATCTTGACGATTCTTGCCATCACCCAGGTTCTTCAGTAGCGTCAGGGACTGCACGTACTGCTTGTCCATTTCCGCCACGATGTCAGGCTCCTGTTTCATGAACCGCGCCGCTTCAACCATCACCGCGTTAAACAGCACGGAGTCAAAGTTGTCACCCAGCCAAGACGTACTAGCCGTGACGATACTGACAGGGTAGTAGAAGTAGTGCAGTTCTGCCGTCAGACCAGCACTGGGCGTCGGGCCAAGGATCAGCGTCAACTCAGTCAGGTTGCCTGAGTCAGGGCCAAACAGCGCGTAGTACTTGGGTGTACCCGTCGTGGACGGATTGGGGAACGCGGAGCGGATGAAGTTGACATCCTTGTCCAGCAAGTACTCATAGTTGCCCAAAGCATCGATGACCGCAAGACTGAAGACAGACAAGAAATCTGTTGGGGCAGCGAGGTACTGATTGCCAGAAGTCAGCGTGCCAGTGACGTTCTTGCGGAGCGCCGGAAGCTGAACAGAGTTGTAGATGCGCTGCTCAGCCAACTCCGTCATCGTGGCGAAGTCAGTTGCCGAGAACGTGTTCTCGGTGTAATCCTCAACAGCGGTCTTCAACTCGGAGTAGTTCATGCCATCGGACCCCTAGCCATCGTGCCCTTGGTGGCTGCGCCAGTCCCACGGATCTTGATGCCCGAGGTCTTAGCAGGCGGAGCAGGATGCTTGGAGATGTTGTTTACCACCATGCAGAGGTCCCGAGGGTTCTCAGCTTCCTGGGGGTATGCCTGCTTGGCAGGCGGCAGCTTTGTGATCTTGCCCATGGTTCAGCCCGTCTTCTGGTTCATGGCGCGGGACATATTCTTGCCCAGGCGCATGCGGTCATCCGTGGTGGGTCCACCCTTTTTGAAGGCTTTCCCGCCCTTGGCCAGCTTGGTCATCGGCTTGCCGGGGTGCATTGCACGTTCGTGCTTGTGAACATCTTTCATCATGGCTCCTATGCCGTTACAACGGTGACTGTACCTACTAAACCCTGCGGTGCCAAGTCGTTCGGCGTCAGGGGCGCATCAAAACCTCTGGACCCGCCAACCGGGTTCCAGTTCCACTGGATCACTCGACTGCCCTCACCAAACGAACCCGTTGCAGTCAGGCCAGAAGAGTACCAAGTGTTAGTGTCAGGACGAGGGTCGCGGATAGCCTGCGGATCACTGACTGGATACATCCCAAGCTGCAACTGTGGCTGATCTGGGGTCCAGCATTGGGGGCACGCTTTGATCGCGGTCTGCTTGGTCTTTACCGTGAGGTTCTTGAGCTTCTTCAGGTTAAAACGGAACCCACAGACATCGCAGAACCCGAATGCCTTTGCGCCGTTTGCAAAGCGGTTTGACATAGTTTAGGGAGTTTATCTTGCGACGATAAACTGGCTAATTAACTGATAAACATCTGTCGGGGCACGAACCGCACCGCAGCCTTCTCACGGTCTTCCGTCGAGGCCAGATCCCAATCTTGGTCGTACTGCGCCTTCAGCACCTGCATGCGTTCCATCGCGCCTGGGATCTTCATGGACAGGTAGTACGCAAGGCCGGAGACCAACGCATTGAGGAAACGGAACGGGATGTCTTGCGTGTACGTACCACCAGCCCCAGCGTCCTGAATCCGGCGCAGCCGCCAGTAAACGAACGTGTAGGTCTGCGAGTTGTCAGGCGTGGGCCATACCGTGAACTGCGGAGCGTCGGCTTGGCGATTGATCCACACCTGAATCGGCCTTGCCTGCTGAAGCTTGTTCGGGATGGATGAGTAGGTAGAGACACTGATGCGCGTAATGGTCAGGTCCGTCTGCGTGGAGACGTTACCCGCGCCCGTGCGGATCACATGCTCAATCAGGTCCACCGTATCAGAGGGCAGCGTGTAGGTGTTTGTGCCAGGAGTCAGGACTTGTTGGCCCTGCTCAATGGTCCACATATTGATGCCACGGTTCGCCCAGTCTGCGAACAGCAAGTTCAAAGATCGACGGGCAGTCTTCAGGTCGTAGCCCGTGCGCAACTCAGCACCACAACGCTCAAAGGCTTCTTCAACAGCCTCGTTGAGGTCGAGATTAAACGTAGTGGTGCCGGAGGTTGCCATGATTTACTTTGCTGTCAGAGCGGAGCGCTTGAAGGCTTTGGCAGTAGGAGCGCCGGGAGAACCCGGCTTGCGCATCTTCTCACCCGATCCAGCGGCAATCCGTTTACACTTGGCATGGATGTTTTCGTAGAGGCCAACTTCTCCGCCTTCTGCGTACTCAGTGAAGTCAGTGTTGTCACGGCGCTTCTTCACCACACCTTTGCGGATGGCTCCCATGCCACGCGATGCCATCATACAAACTTGCCCCTGGTTTTGCCCTTGGTGACGCAGCCGTCAGCCCGCTTAGAAGCAGAGGACACAGAGCCGCCCTTGGCGTAACCCTTGAACCCTCTTGCACGCATGTCTACATCTGAACCAGACGGAGCACGATTCAATCCTCTGGCACGCACGTTTGTATCCGAACCGGACGCAGCACGATTGAGGCCACGCGACCTTTGGTCTTCTTCGGAACCAACGTCGGTAAACCGTTTAGCCCGTACAAGAGCGCCGAGTGGATCACTGCTTTTGTTCGCATCCGCAAGATCTTTGGAAGAAACCGCGCTTTTGTTGGCTGCCATAGCCGTCGTGTACTTCTTGCCTTGCCAAGTGAAGTTTTTGTCGCCAGCAGAGCGGGCTTCAGCAAAGGCTTCCTTGAAGGATTTGGGCTTCTCGGGCATTAACCCCGCTGCATCGGACATTCCCGTGGCGGCAGGGCGCTCGTCCTCGCCGTAGGTAGCTTCGTTCATGTCTGGTTCCTTAAACGTACTTGCAGTTGGTTCTGCCCCGTTGGGCGCAGCCATCGATCTTGCCGCCCTTGGCCTTCTTCACCGGCCTGACAGAAGCGCCGTCAATATCTTGCGGAGGAGCGCCCATCTCTGCTGTGTAAATGCCACCATCTACACCCTTGGCTTTTGAACGGCGCGGGGCAGGATATCGCTTCAGGAGCGAATCAACTTCGCGTTTAGATTCGGCTGCGTAGTCCATGATTGTTCCTTAGCAGGCTTTGCCGCCCATCGCCATCTTGACCATCTTGCCCTTGGTCTTGCCCTTGGACTCGATGCCGCCACCCTTGGCGAACGGCTTGCTTTTGGCTTCTTTCTTCTCGTCCTTCTTGCCCTTCATCAGGAAAGCAGGCATCGGCTTTTTCATTTCGGACTCCTTATGGGCCTTGGGCCCGACAAACTTCTCGGCAACGCTACGGGGGATGCCTGTGCCCTTAGGATCTTTCAACGCGGCATACATCAAACGCCGCTGAGCGTCAGACTTGACCGGCAACTTGCTTGCTCCGCAGAGTATCTAGCTTGGCTTCGATCCTGTCAAAGCGCTCCAGCAACTCTTTCATATCCGCCCGAAACTCAGATCTCGTGATGTGGTCACGGGCAATCTCTTCCCGCGTGCGGTTGAGCAGGATAGATATGCGATCAAGCTCCTTGAACTTGGCTGACATGAAGAACGCCACTGCACCGATCAGGATGGTCAGGACGAGGTTCCAGAGTATTGTCGCTTCCACAAGAACTCCCCACTCAACAGTTCCATGCCTTGCGGGCTTTCCGCAACCGGCTTTCCGGGTCTTTGGCCGCTTCCGGCCACATCTTCATCTGCCCCGCTGAACGGGCACAGAACGACTTTTTGCGTGGGCCACCTTCTGGTTGAGGAGGCTTCAGATTCATGCCTTGGGCCTTGGCAGAAGCGCGTCCCTTGGCGTTTAGACCGCCCTTGGGGTTCTGCCCTTCCTTGCGGGTCCAAGCGGGTGACTTAGCCATTACTTCTCCAACAGGAAAGAAAGATTGGCGTGGCGGGGGTATGTCACTGTGCGTTCGCCTTCAGGACACTTGTACTTGATGGTTGCCAACAAAGTTGCTTTACCCGGGGCTACTGCGCTCTTGTCCGAGATCTTTAGCTGGTATGTGAACGTGTCAACCTCTTCGCTGGCAGGTCCCGTAAATTTTGGCATGCTTGGTGTGGAGGCATGAATGACCCCTGCAGCGTCACGAACTGTTGGCTCAAACCCCTCAACAGAGCAGTCATCGCGCTTCTTGATTCTGGCGACGGTGACGTTTACAGGCTGACCAATCTTGGTCGGAGCAATCTTGAAGTGCTCCGGCGACCACTGAAGAATCTCACGTTGGAACCACCCAAACTTATCTCCCGCTGTGTAGCCGCCAACCACCAGCGCAAACGCCGCAGTCACAAACTGCACAACAGGAGTGATTTTGGGGAGTTCCATACTAGACGTTCAAACCTTGTTAGGCCCACATCCTTGCGGGGGTCTTGACCTCCACCTTGTAGGCGTCCAACTCCGGGGCCTCGTCGGTGTGGCGCACGTTGACGTGCCAGCCATCAATCGGAGCCATCTCATCCACCGCTTCGCCGCTCTCGTCCTCAGCAGGCAGCACGTTGCCCGTGGGCTTGTAGATCACGCCAACGACATCCACCGCAGCGTACTTGGGCACCAAGACCGTCTCGACCACATCGCCCTGGACGTTGGTCTGCTCGCTGAACAGCGCCGCGTTGGCCTCGGCTTCGTCGGTAAATTTCAGGAAGGTATCGTGGTACATGGGTGCTCCTTAAGCGGTGATGGCCTGCAATTGGGCGTTGGACAAACGCGTGGGGTAGTAGGTGATGCGCTGTATCCAGCCAACCCAGCCGTTTGTCCCGCCCGTTGTAATAGCACCAATAGACAAAAGGGTGGTCGTTGGGATAGTTACGGTGTTATCCGTAAACACAGTGCCTCCACCCAAACACGCTGCGGCGTCATTAAGTTTGTAGGCCAGCGCCACTTTGGCTTGAGTTGCAAGCGGCCACGCCGTAGTAAGCGAGTTGAATTGGCTGACACCGGCATCATCAATACGGGCGCGGCCTTGCGCAGAGGCCGGGATTCTAGAAACATCAATCGTGTTGCTCGATGTTCCGTTATTAATTGACACGGCTCTGGGTTGACTTGTCCCGTGCGCTGCATCAGACATATCCTGCGCCTGAACATACAGCGTGCCTTCCGTGGCGTTGTACCAAGGAGCTAGGGTGTTGACGTTCGCCACATCGGCTGCACGGGTCAGCGCGGTGGTGGTGGGGGGGATGACGGAGGTGGCAAACGCGCCTTGTTCTAGCTG
>Ga0315902_10009526_pt1 | contig 12978 bp, 8 predicted proteins | sample LakEriMetagenome_9_FD_203523 | JGI IMG/M metagenome (GOLD analysis project Ga0315902, IMG submission 203523) | Freshwater fungal communities from buoy surface, Lake Erie, Ohio, United States - Buoy 12 MA117 | ecosystem: Environmental > Aquatic > Freshwater > Lake > Lake biofilm | place: USA... | reverse complement strand
GGGGTGGGGCAAGTATCCGTCACAGGTGGCCAAAAGCCGGCCATTCGTGTTCAAGCGAACCCGACGAGCCTGTCAGCCGTTGGATTGAACTTGGACGATCTTCGGACGGCGCTCGTTGCTGCCAATGTCAATCAAGCAAAGGGGAGCTTTGACGGACCGAAGCAGTCGATCATCATCGGTGCGAATGACCAGTTGTTTACGGCGGAACAATTTCGTGAACTGATCGTCGCCTACCGAAATGCGGCACCGGTAAAGCTAAAAGAAGTCGCCAACGTCATCGATGACGTTGAAAACGTGCGCCAGGCAGCGTGGCATGACACTCAGCCAGCAGTTCTGCTCAATATTCAGCGTCAGCCCGGGGCCAACATCATCGATGTGGTAGATCGGATTGAGGCGATGTTGCCGCAGTTGAAGGAATCGTTGCCGGCGGCGATTCGTGTCGAGGTGTTGACGGATAGAACCACGACCATTCGCGCTTCGGTGGAAAGTGTGCAGCACGAATTGTTACTGACCATCGGCTTGGTGGTGGTCGTCATTTACGTTTTTCTACACAGCGTTCGAGCCACCATCATTCCCAGTGCTGCCGTACCCTTATCCATCGTCGGCACCTTTGGGATCATGTACATGTTGGGGTATACGCTGAACAATTTGACGCTGATGGCGCTAACCATTTCGACCGGTTTCGTCGTCGATGATGCGATCGTGATGATTGAGAATATCATCCGCTATGTGGAAGAAGGGATGGAGCCATTGCAGGCATCTCTCAAGGGTGCGTCGGAGATCGGTTTTACGATTGTCTCTCTTAGCGTCTCTCTGGTTGCCGTTTTAATACCGCTACTTTTCATGGGTGATGTCGTCGGTCGCCTGTTCCGGGAGTTCGCGGTGACCTTGAGTGTTACGATTTTCGTTTCGGCAATTGTCTCTCTAACGTTGACGCCGATGATGTGTGCTCTACTCCTCAAGGTGCATCCCGGGGTAGCGTCCGATGCATCGCGCGAGCACCAACGGCAGAGCGAATCGACAGGCTGGTTATTTATCCATCTATTGAGATTTTACGAAGTCACGTTGCGTTGGACGTTGCGGCACCGACGGTTCACGATGTTCGTGTTTCTGGTAACGTTAGTAGCGACGATTGTTCTTTACATTCAGATCCCTAAAGGTTTTTTCCCGACTCAAGATACAGGGGTGATTCTCGGGATCACAGAGACGAGCCAAGACGCATCGTTTGCGAGCATGCAATCGAAGCAGGCTGAACTGAATGCCGTTTTGGCCGGGGATGATGCGGTGGAGAGCATCGCCAGCTTCATCGGAATCGACGGGATCAATTTGACCCTCAATAGCGGTCGCATCCAAGTCAACCTCAAGCCGCATCACGAGCGCAGCGAGAGCATCGAGCAAGTGATGGCTCGATTGTCGAGGAAGGCGTCGGCGGTGCCCGGCATCCAGTTGTTCCTTCAGCCGGTCCAGGATCTCTCGGTGGAGACGCGTGTATCTCGGACGCAGTATCAGTATTCGATCGAGGATTCCAATCCTGAGGAGTTGAAGGAGTGGGTTCCGCAACTGGTCGAGAAACTCAAGTCAAGACCGGAGTTGCGCGATGTTGCGAGCGATCAATCGAACTTTGGGAAAGAGGCATTGCTCGTTATCGATCGCGATACGGCGTCAAGGTTGGGAGTGACACCGATGATGGTGGATGATGTGCTGTACAACGCTTTCGGGCAGCGGCAGGTCTCCACCATCTTCACCCAGCTCAATCAGTATCGTGTGGTTTTGGAGGTGGCCCCGGAATTCCGAGATTCCCTGGCAGATATCGGATCGATGTTTGTCAAAACGAGCAATGGGCGAACGGCACCGCTCGAGTCATTGACACGAGTCGACTATCGCAATGCACCCCTTGCCATCAATCATCAAGGTCAATTTCCGGTAGTGACGATTTCGTTCAACGTCGCCCCAGGCGTTTCTCTCGGTCAAGCAGTCGACGCGGTGGAAGCATCGGCCAATGAACTACAGATACCACCGAGTATGATCGGTGCGTTTCAGGGTTCCGCCGAAGCATACCAGCGGTCGCTAGCAACCACGCCGCTGTTGATCTTGGCCGCATTGGTTACTGTCTACATCGTTCTTGGTGTGCTTTACGAGAGCTACGTTCATCCGCTCACGATTCTTTCCACGCTGCCATCCGCGGGGGTTGGGGCGCTGCTGGCGCTCATCTACTTCCGACTCGATCTCGGGATCATTGCGATCATCGGCATCATTTTATTGATAGGGATTGTCAAAAAGAACGCAATCATGATGATCGATTTCGCGCTCGAAGCGCAGCGGGTGCATGGACTCAAACCGGAGGATGCGATCTTCCATGCGAGTTTATTGCGATTGCGACCTATTCTTATGACGACGATGGCGGCGTTGCTCGGGGCGGTTCCATTGGCTTTCAGCACGGGTGTTGGTGCTGAGCTGCGACAACCCCTCGGGATATGCATCATAGGCGGTCTGGTCTTTAGCCAAGTCCTGACGCTGTACACGACCCCGGTCATCTACTTGTGGTTTGATAAATTTTCTCCTTCGGCGGGCGAGGATGGGCGATGAAGCTACCTACGCCGATGAAGCTTGCGGAATCGACCAATTTTTCGACCCCCTTCATTCGTCGTCCCGTCGGGACAACACTGCTGACGATAGCAGTTACCTTGTCGGGATTACTTGGGTACTTCCTGCTACCGGTTTCACCATTGCCCCAAGTCGAATTTCCGACGATCTCGGTGAGCGCATCATTGCCAGGCGCAAGCCCTGAAACGATGGCCTCGGCGGTTGCGACTCCGCTGGAGAGGAGCCTCAGCCGAATCGCGGGTGTGACCGAGATGACATCCACCAGCACGCTCGGAAATACCTCGATCACGTTGCAGTTTGAGTTGGATAGGGACGTGAACGCGGCGGCGAGAGAGGTGCAAGCGGCGATCAATGCGGCGCGAAGCCAATTGCCTGCGAATTTGCCGAACAACCCTTCGTACCGCAAGGTGAATCCGGCTGACTCTCCGATCATGTTGCTGACCATGGTCTCCGAGATCTATTCGAAACCACAGATGTATGAATTGGCTTCGAACATTGTTCAGCAAAAGCTTTCCCAAGTGCCTGGAGTCGGCCAAGTTTTCGCGACCGGAGGATCCAACCCAGCGGTCCGGATCGAAATCAATCCTACGGTAGCGAACCAAATGAAAGTCGGATTGGAAGATATCCGCGCCGCGCTGGGGACTTCGAATGCCAACCGGCCTAAAGGATCGATCGAAGAAGAAGGTGTCCACTGGATGCTGAACTCCACCGATCAATTGATGACCGCTGACGAATACAAGCCTCTGTTTGTTGCGTTTCGAAATGGAGCCCCAATTCGACTTCAAGATGTAGCGAATGTAACCGACTCGGTGGAGGATATCCGTAATTTTGCACTGGCGGACGGAAGGCCATCGATCAGCATTTTGATTTTTCGCCAGCCCGGGGCCAACATCATTGAAACCGTCGATCGGATCAAAGGATTGATCCCACTGCTAAGAGCGCAGCTTCCAGCTGCCATCCAACTTGATGTCGGTATGGACCGTTCCACCACCATCCGGGCTTCGCTCGACGAGGTGCAAAAGACTCTGGTTATCTCGGTATTGCTCGTGATCGTTGTGGTCTATTTATTCTTGCGAGATATTCGCGCGACCATCGTTCCGACCGTATCGGTGCCTGTCTCATTGATCGGAACATTTGGCGTGATGTATCTGTTGGGGTACAGCCTCGACAATTTGTCATTGATGGCACTCACGATTTCAACTGGCTTCGTGGTCGATGACGCCATCGTCGTGACCGAGAATATCAGTCGTTACCTTGAGAAAGGGATGAAGCCGATCGACGCTGCTCTAAAAGGGGCCGGCGAAATCGGATTCACCGTGTTGTCGATCACCGTATCCTTGATTGCCGTATTTATCCCTATCCTTCTCATGCGAGGGGTCGTCGGGATGCTCTTTCGGGAGTTCGCGGTAACTCTTTCCATCGCGATTTTGATATCCCTGGTGGTGTCTTTAACAACGACACCGATGCTATGTGCGATTTTACTGAAACCGACGTCGCATCAAGCTCATGAGCGAAACAAATATTGGTTGGAGCATGCATATGGTCGCGTCCTCGACGTGGTTCTCGATTTTCCGGGTTGGACCATGGTGGCCTTTGCCGCCATCGTCGCATGCAATGTTTTTCTCTACATGAAGGTTTCAAAGGGGTTCTTCCCACAGCAGGATACCGGCCGATTGGTAGGGAGTATCGTCGCGGACCAAGGAACCTCGTTCCAGGCGATGGTGGAGTTGGTGCAGAAATTTGGCAAGGCTGTGAGTGATGAACCGGCCATCGATCGCGTATTGGTTAGCACCGGTGGTGGTGGCGGCGGTGGCGGTGGTGGGGGGGGCATCAATAGCGCGCGGATGTTTGTGACGCTGAAGCCCTTGGATCAGCGTAAAGAGACCATCGATCAGATCCTGGCGTCTATTCGCAAGAAAACGGGTGGGATCAGCGGGGCCAATATCTTCATGCAGGCAGTTCAAGATTTCCGGATTGGTGGTCGCCCGTCCGGAGCTCAGTTCCAATACACGCTTCGAGGGGGGGATCTCAAGGAACTGAACGATTGGACGTTGAGACTGATGGCCGCGATGAAGAAAATTCCTGAGATCACCGATGTCAATACAGACCAGCAAGACAAAGGCCAATTGTCGCGATTAGTGATCCAGCGAGACATGGCGTCGGTGCTGGGACTTGATATCGCGACGATTGACAATACGTTGTACGACGCATTCGGCCAGCGACCTGTCTCCACGATTTACTTGCCGATGACGCAACGGCGTGTTGTTATGACGGTGGACAAAGAATACGCGAAAGGACCAGAGTCCTTGAATGCAATCTACGTTCGTACGAAGAATAATTCACAGGTTCCCCTACAGGACTTGTATACGCTCGAGAGCAGAAATACTTCCCTGTCGGTCGCGCATTCCGGACTGTTCCCATCATCGACGATATCCTTCAACTTGAGCCCTGGTAGTTCGCTCGGGGACGTGGTTCCACTGATCCAAGGCGTTGGATCTGAGATAGGGATGCCGTCGAGCATCCAAGGTAGCTTTCAGGGGACGGCACAAGCGTTTCAAGATTCTCTTTCGAACCAACCCCTGCTGATCTTGGCGGCGATCGTAGCCGTATACATCGTTCTTGGGATTCTCTATGAGAGTTTGATCCATCCGATCACCATCCTGTCGACATTGCCATCGGCTGGGGTTGGGGCGATCTTAGCCCTTATCCTATTCCGGATCGATTTGAATGTGATCGGACTGATTGGAATTTTGCTCCTAATAGGAATCGTGAAGAAAAATGCGATCATGATGATCGATTTCGCGATCGCCGTGCGGAAGGAGCGAGGCTGGGGGCCGCGAGAGGCGATCCACGAGGCGTGCTTGCGTCGCTTTCGTCCAATCATCATGACAACATTGGCAGCAATCCTTGGTGGAATCCCTCTCGCGATCGGGCGTGGCGATGGGGCTGAGTTGCGTCAACCTCTTGGAATTGCCATTGTTGGTGGGCTGATCGTCAGTCAGTTTGTCACGTTGTTCACAACCCCGGTCATCTATCTTTACATGGACTATTGGTTTTCAAAGAGCGAGTCCCAGGAAGTGGCGGTTGGCGAATCGCGATGAACGAAAATGGTTCAGCAAGTTTTTCGGTTGAGGAAGACATCCAAGCGTGTAGCCGCGGCACATCGATTGAGCGCAACTGCCCCATTTGCAAGTCGACGGCTAGGCTGTGGAAGTGCGTTCGATCGTTCGACATTGCTGAATGCGGCAAGTGTTCTCATCGATTTCTTGCGAAACGTGTTTCCTCGAATCACGTCGATAGCATCTATGGTGATGATTATTTTTTTGGCGGTGGTGCGGGTTATAGCAACTATTTAGACCAGTCGGCATTGTTGCGTGAGCGAGGTAGAGAATACGCCAGGAGGATCAAAAAGTATCGGAGCAAGCCAGGGAAGCTTTTGGATGTTGGAGCTGCGGCTGGATTTCTGCTCGAAGGGTGGATCGATGAAGGTTGGCGAGGTGTCGGGGTAGAGCCGAACCGGTCGATGTGCCAACACGCGGGGAAACGCGGGATCGATGTTCGGTGCGGGACTGTGGAGACGCTGGATCTGGAATCGGATGGACCATGGGATCTGATTTCGATGGTCCAAGTTATTTCGCATCTTCCGGAACCGCTGGAGTCGATTTGCAATTTGGTTCGGCGCTTAGCCCCAGGTGGTTTACTATTGGTCGAAACGTGGGACCGAAGGAGTTGGTTTGCGCGGTTGTGCGGGACGGGATGGCATGAGTATTCACCGCCGAGCGTTCTCCATTGGTTCACAACGCAATCACTTCAATTAGCCGCCACATCGTGCGGACTTCGGCCGATCGCTGCGGGAAGAGTCCTTCGATGGTTGCAGGTAAGCCATGCAAAATCGCTGTTGAAGCATGCCAGCAGCGGTTCGGCATTGATGCGGATGGCTTATTGCTGTACCTCGCCACTGCCGGGTAAGTGGTCGGTTCCATACCCAGGGGATGACCTCATCTGGGCGATTTTCCAAAAGCCGAGCTAAAACCCCACCGGATTCTTTGCTGCAAAACTTTTTCGGGAGGCCATTCAGCGGACTGGTGCTTGTTGATCAGCAACCATGGCTGATGGTTGGAGAATTTGTGCAATGGGATGTTCAAGCCAACCAGCTAAAAGTCTGTGGTATGGCGATCGATTATTTGGTTTTAGGTTGGCTGGCCGGCGACATCTCGGAGAGTGGCATATGTCGATAATACGCCTCAAGGCATAGGATCGAGAGGACGGTTGAGTAGAGTCGACCACCGGCGGCGCCGTGCGGGTCGCCTTGGGGTGGCCAACTACCTCGCTCTCGGCCTGCTTGGATTTGCAAACTTGGAAGGGCTTCCTTCATCACGTCATTCCATTTGCGCCACGAGCTCCCACCTGCGTGGTGAAGAGCGTTGGTAGCGTAATACCAATAGTAGTAGTCGCGTCCTTCGATGCTGGTGACAATGGGGTGCCTAACGATGTGTTCACAACCAGCGACGATTCTTTTGTCTTCGGTACGCCATCCGAGATACATCCGGCATAGCATCCCTTCGGCGGTCATAGAATCTTTGGGAGGACTGAATGCTTGGTAGGCGTATTGCTCACCGTCAGAGTTGGCGCCTCGGAAACCCTCTTTGCGTTGGACTGTGTCGAGAAACTTATGGATTCGCTCTAGGTTATCGCTAGGAACCTCAATTCCGGCCATTCGGGCAGAGACCAACGCCATGACGTACCAGCCGGTGACGCTCGTGTCGCCAGTTTCTTTGGGTTGGTATCTCCAGCCACCACCATCGTCTTGTGCCGATAACGCATACCGAACCGCCAACTCGGCGGGCTCTTTTAATTTCGGATCAGCGGTCATCCCGAAAAGTTCGCACAACGCGATGGTTGCTTGGGCCTGAGAATACGTTTTCTGGATCCCCGTTGCTTTGTTGGCAAAAAATCCGTCGGAGTCTTGGACGGACAGCAAATAATTCAGGCCGCGAAACACGTTGCTTTGGTAATCCCCGGACTTGTGCGTATTCCCTGCACCCATGAAGGCGAGTAGGGCAAGCGAGGTAGCGGCGGAACGATTTTCGCTGGTCCCACCATCGCTGTAGGGTTGAACCATGCTCCACGAGCCATCTGAGCTTTGGTTTTTCTTGAGCCATTCCAGTCCAAACGCGACGGCTTGCTCGGTCCTTTCATTCCCGCCGAATGCTTTGAGCAAGGCTCCTTTCATGGTCCCCGAACGCCCTGTGAGTCCCTTTCGAATCGAGAACTCTGGCATGGCGACATTGCTACCGATTTGGGTGAGATCGGGCAGTGTTGTTGCAAGATCGGACGCGGAGATCGAGAGATCGTCGATAGCATCGCTGTCGTTTTCCCCTTGGAGCGATTCCATCTCCGAGATATTGAACGAGGTCAACGTATCTCCCTCTGCTCCAGTCTCGCTATTTCCTAAAAGGAGCACGAACGATTTGGCTACTTCTTCACGGAGTGGAATCAACGCGAGCAGCAGAATAATCGCGATATGAACGAGTGTGCTGATCAACCAACTTGGAGCATCCTGCAGGTACTTGACCACGAACCGATCTGTGAAGGTTTCGTCGGAGGCTTCGTCGGAGGCTTCGTCGGGGGTTTCGTCGGTATCGTGGTTGGCTGTTTCTCGGAGGGAATCTCGGGGGGCAGGCGATTTCGCGGATTGAACCCTCTCGGGTTTCGCGGAGTTGGGACCAATCGCCTTGGCGGTTGGGGCAGGTACGGTTGCAGCAACTGGTTGCCTACGGATCGAGGATGGATTTCGAGAGGCATTAGCTGCCACCGATGCGATTGCCTGCGAAGTTCGGGGATGGGTGGGGATCTGGAACTCGTTGAGCGATTCCGCAGTTGTTCTCTGAGTTTGGGCTGTGCCAGCGTTAGGGACGATCGTTGCGGAGGTTGAATGGCTAGGGGGAAGCGGTGGTAAAACGGGCGGAACGACGGGTGGCAATATGGGCGGAGGGGGAGGTGGTGTGACCTGAGACCTTACCAAGGGAGCTTGGACCGGAGGAATCGGTTCGGGGGGCGTCCCGTTTGGTTTATTCGATCGAGGTTGATTGTCCGCCATCGGATGTTGTTCTTTGGAAGAGCTTTGTTGTCGTGCGGAGCGCAATCCTTTTTGGCCCAGCGTGACGTATTTCGAACACCCATTCTCGAGATTATACCGCACGGTAGCCGACCTGGCGCGTGGGAGATTCCACAGGGGCTGAAAGTGGTGGGGGCGATTTCGATGCCGCGTTGAATGGAGTCAACGACTCTCGCCTTCAAAATCCCTTGGAATTGGACCGACCGCAAGGCTATCTAGGGATGTCAGGGGCAGCCGCCAAAAAAGATCGATTGGTTCGACGGCGGTAGCGGTGAAAACGAAAACACCCTTCGGGTCAACCGAGCGGATGAACGCTCGAGAGAAGACCCGAAGGGTGAGTGTATCGCGACCGACCTCATGGATCGGCCGGGGATAACGTGCCTGACTGCCGAGACACGACTCTCTCGAGGCCGTGTCCGATGGAAGTCGAGCGATTTACTGTCGATCTTCCTTCAAGCTGCGGAGTTCAGCTGGTTGGATATGATTCGCTTTGCGATTTTCACGTTTGATCGCCTCGTAAACTTCCTGCCGATGGACAGGAATATCGTTTGGGGCTTCGATACCTAGCCTCACTTTATCCCCTCGAATGTCCACAATCGTGACAACAACGTCGTCGCCGATCATGATGCTTTCGTCTCGATGTCGCGAGAGCACAAGCATTGGAGACTCCTTTTCACTTCTAGGTTGCATCCCGTGCAACAGGCTTCGGATTGGATTTGTGAGTCGTTCGTGTTTGGTTGAGTTGCCTAACTCGAACAGGGCATGGTATCGACCAGCCATTACCTCGGAATGATGGTTTAAGATCGCTTTCCGTCAGAAGCATCCCTATGCGTTGTAACACGTGTAGGGGCGGTTGTTGCCTTTTCCAATTATTCCGTCAGTGACCGATTGTTCCGTACACTTTACGTGACCCTCAAGCTTTCGCAGGACGTGGTCGATGAAGGGCATGTGCTCTTCGCTCCAAATATCCCTGAGCATGTTGACGAGTTGTATCTGGCGTTGGTTCAAAGACCATTGCGTAGGTATGTCTTATGCCATGCAGAATGTCAGCGTCAGGTTGGAGCGAAGTTGATTGAATCCATCGACCAACCACTTTCTTTAGAAGTTGAAAACGTGAAGCGACGGTTTCCCTCCCATTTGCGTCTTCACACGGAAGACCAAGCCTCGGCAACTCCCACCACCGGTCCGGCCCGTTCTACTTTTCGCGAGTTGGACGAGGTGGACATGTGCCTTCGTGCATTTGCGGAAGCAACCAGTTGGGGTGTTGCCGCGCGACCGACGCCCAAGGATTCACGGGGCAGCAAAGACTCCTCTGGCGTAAAGAATACAAACCCCGCAGCCCGGGGTAGCATGCCTAACATGGTGGGCCGCCATTGGCAACTTGTAGATAATATCGTTCGCGATGGCATTTTGGATGAATGCGATTTAAACGCTCTTCCTTCGGTCCCGATGGAAAAGGCTCAGGATTTATTGTTTGCCATCGAGCGTTTGGTGCAGCGGTTGGACAAAGCCGAAGAGACGATCCGCCGGCAAGAGGCTGAATTGGCGACGGCTGTCTTGGTAACCAGCCATCCTGATCGCCAGCAAGAAACCGCAGATAGGCTGGAGTCGATCCTCGAGAGCACTTCGCGATCCATCGGTGCTGTCGCAGCAGCGATCTACTTGCTCGACGATGCGACATCGTCTCTGAAGATGCGTTCGTGTTTTGGATTGCCTCGAAGCCGGCTTGCTTCAGGTCCGAGAGATCTGCGAGGGTCGCTCGCCGACCTTGAAGCACTCCTGGGCAATGCCGTCTTGCTGAGCGATATCGAGGTGATGCCGGAGTGGCCCAGCCCAGAGAAGTTCGCTTCTGCAATTGTGGTTCCGATAGGTACATCGACGATGCCTCATGGAACGATGTGGTTTTGGTGTGACAAGACTCGGTCGTACAGCCCTACCGAGGTAGAAGTCGCCAATTTGGCCGCTGGGCGTGTGATGGGAGAGATCGAGCAGTCCATTCTCGGCCACGAAGTGAGTCGCTCGCGCGTCGTCCAAAAGCAGATCGATACGGCGAGTCTGACTCAAGCCAGCATGCTGCCCGACATGCAAGTTTTGCACGAGGATTACGATGTTAGTGGATGGACGTACCAGCACGGTAGTCTTGGCGGTGCGTTCCACCATTGGGATGTCGTTCCAAATGGAATGATGACCGTTGCCATAGGCAACGCCAGCCAGATCGGTCCCGAGGGCTGCATCGTTGCGACCAGTGCGCTTTCCATGATCCGCACCCTTTGGAATCAAGGGACACCGCCGCACCAGATTCTGAGAGTCATCAATGATGCGCACTGGAGCATGACCGACGCCGATTGGACCATCGCATTGTCGTTGCTTCAAATCAATCCGGTCACTGGGTATGGTTCGCTGTGCAATACCGGTGATATGCAGTCATTCATCGTGTCGAGCCGCGGGTCGCGTCCCATCGGCTCGCCCCGTCCGTTTGTGGGGGCTCAGCCAGACACCGTTTTCACCCCATCGCGATTCATTTTGCAACCTGGCGAAATTCTTGTCGGGTTTACCCCAAAGATTCTGCATATTCCTCAGCAAAAGCCGAGTGCGCTGAATTTTCCGGGGAAAGATCCTTACAAGCCCTACGTGCCTTCCCCTCCTGAATCGGCGGAAGCCAATCGGCAGGGGCAGAAACCGTTGGACCAAACGACTTTGTTGACGCTGGTGCGGGATCTCTGCGATGAATCGGCGAATGACATCGCGAGTTACATCGCTAGACTATTACCACAGAACACACCTGATTCCCCTTCACCATGTGATCGTTCCTTGGTGTTGATCAAGAATATTCGCAAAGCGTTTAAATAGCGTTGGCCATCGGGAAGCAGTGAGTCCTAATCAGCGAGTCCCAAGCCGGGAGGAAACCACGAATGAAAAAAGATGAACTCGGGCTCAGCTACAGTAGTCGCAAGGCATTGACGGTTCATTTAGGCGAAAATGCTGGGAATGAGATCGCGACCCTTCTCCAGAAAATGGCGGCTCAAATCGAAGAACTCAAACGGAACAAGGTGAATGTTACCCAGGTCATCCCTCAGGAAAAAAAGGATGATCATGTTATCGCAACCATTGAAAACGAGTCGTTTTGAGCTTCCAATGCATACTGGATGGTTGGGAGATTCGATATTCGGGAACCGATTGTGGCTGGGATTCGTCTAGGAGTGGTACCGTGACACCTGACGAGGAACTGGCCTTGATTTCTACCATCCGATCGAATGAGCCTTGGCGATTCGACGAGCTCGTGAGCTTGCACCAGGGAAAGCTATTCGGCTTTCTCGTGGGGATGATGCGCAATCGCCAGGATGCCGAAGAAATTACCCAGGAAGCCTTTCTTTCAGCCTACCGAAATTTGTCGCGTTTTGAGGGGCGGTCTTCGTTTTACACTTGGCTTCGGCGAATCGCCTATAATTTGGCGATCGATCTGCAGCGGCGACATCGCACGGCCGAAAAAGCAAATCCGCATTGGATCGCGCAATCTCTGGCGGAATCCGATGACGGGCCGGATGATTCCTTGATGCATGCGGAGATCAACGACATCGTGCGAGGAGCGTTGGACCGTATCGGGGCCGATGCGAGGAGCATCCTATTGATGAGGGACATGCAGTCTCTCGATTATGGGGAGATCGCGGAGATTCTTGACGTCCCGATCGGGACGGTTCGGAGTCGCCTTCATCGCGCTCGAAATGAACTCCGAGCGCTGCTCCTGCACGAGCATCGCGAATTGTTTCAGTCGACGTCGGATCGCGATCCACTTACCAAGGAGGCACGAGGATGAGTCGAGAGCCCTTCGATGAGTCATTATTGACAGCCTACCTGGATAATGAGCTGACGCACGACGAACGTGCTAGGGTCGAATCCGCCCTGCGAGAGTCACCCAAATTGACGAAGTTATTGGAGGAGCTTCGCATTGTTCGGAAGCTCGTTACCAATGCCGTTCGCAGCGAGGAGGGCAAGCTGATTGGTGGGGAAGCCACTCCATCCATGGAAGCCCCCCAGGCATCGTTCACGATCAAGGGCCCATGGCAATCGGCAACAGTGACGAGACCAAGCGCCCCACCTGTGATTGAGGCGCCGAGGGCAGTGGATCCTGAGAATGTTACGGCTCGCCAGCAAGCATATCCAACGGCGCTCGTCGGCGCGATGGTGCTCGCCTCTCTTGCGGCAACGGTGCTGGTGGGACTGTTCGTTGTCTCGCCATGGAGAAGTGAGGAGAGATT
>Ga0315902_10009525_pt1 | contig 12980 bp, 15 predicted proteins | sample LakEriMetagenome_9_FD_203523 | JGI IMG/M metagenome (GOLD analysis project Ga0315902, IMG submission 203523) | Freshwater fungal communities from buoy surface, Lake Erie, Ohio, United States - Buoy 12 MA117 | ecosystem: Environmental > Aquatic > Freshwater > Lake > Lake biofilm | place: USA... | reverse complement strand
CCAACTTCATCACACTCAGCATCCCAATTTTCACCATCTTTATAGAAATCAACCACAACCTTTACTTTATTTTGTGTACTAATTTGTATGCCTCCTCTTCAGTAAGTAATGCTCGCCCAATTAAAACTTTTTTTACTTTATACCCTGAAATCTCAACACTGGGGTGCCAGGAAAAGTTTATTGGCAATCTTCCTGGTGCCACCAAGGTTTTATGTGATCCACCTTTATTTTTACTAAGATGATAATTTAGCGGATTTGAGGTTAGTAATCTATAGAAAATACCTGCTTTTAATGATTTAAATTTTCTCACCTCTTTATCTTGGATTAATCAATACTGACCGCGCTTTGACTATCCACATTGTCACTCTAAGTAGTTATGATTACACCATGGGATTACTTGCCAACTTCAAAGCAAAGCGTGCAGCAAAGAGAGCTAAAGCTGTCTATGAGTTAGAGCTCTATGAATGGGATAGAGAAAATGAAGTACTAAATAAAGCACTTGAGATCTTTGAAAACGCATCCAGTGGTAATGAACCAGATGACATCTCATTGGTTCAGAAAAAAGGTGAGTTAGTTTTATGGACTGGTAATGCTATTTATCATGAGGCAGGTAGAACTGCATCTAGATATGTTGGTGGCTCCCAAGGTTTTTCAATTCCATTAGTTGCAGGTATTAGATATCGAGTTGGCTCCTTTAAAGGACAGGTGGTTCCAGGGGAGGAGATGCAGATCGATAAGGATCAAGGATTTGTTAAGTTAACTAATCAAAGAGTTATCTTCTCTGGCCCCCTTGCCACATCAGAGTGGGCATTTGCCAAATTACTCTCCTCCTTTTCAAACCCAGATCGAACAGATTTCATCCTTGGTGTTTCAAACCGTAAGAAATCATCCGGCCTTAAATTCTCATCCGATGATGGCTATATCTTCGCCCACCTATTTGCCCTAGCCCTTTACTCCTATGAAAATGGCATCCCTGCCACCATTAAAGAGATAAAGAGTGAGTTAAAAAAGGGTGAGAGTGATAAACCAAAGCTGGTGCTGCCGCCAAGTGTTAAGGAAATTGAGGGGTAGGAATGACAATTCCAAGAGACGAAAAATTACGAATTACACAAGAAGTTTATAAACAATGGCAAGAAATTTATGGTGACCGCAATGATGCTGAAGCAGAAGCTGCGAATTTTGAGATGCTGAATAAAGCTTGGGCTGAAGCTGAAGAAAAATACAAGGATCGGCCGGCAAATACATGATAAAGAAAAAACCTAAAAAGGCACGGGCTTCAATGGCCCAGAATAAGTTAAGAAGTGAGGGCGCAGAGTTTTTAGTATTGGCAAATTTACTAATACGCGATATTCAGGCGACAAAGGCTTATTCAAATTTTCCAGGCTGGGATGTATTAGCAGTGAATCCAAAAACAGGTAAGCAAGCAAGGATTCAGGTCAAATCTCGTTGGGCTACAGATTCAGGAAACTTCCTAGTGCAAAACTTTGAATGTGATTTTGTAGTTCTAGTTTATTTGAATCGCGGGTATAATTTTGGAAAACGAGGTCGATCTGAAAGCGGTGTAAAAGATCCGCAATACTGGATATTTCCTACCAAGTATTTAATTGAATTCAGTAAAAAGGGAAAGTCCTCGGGAAGTTTTGGTAAATCCATCTCATTTCGCAAAAACAAAATGCCAAATGGAGGCAATAAATTCGAAAACGCATGGGCGCAAATATCTGATTTTATTGATGATCAGAAAGCATAAAATCTACTCGCATGAGCCTGTCTTATAGTAGGAAAGGTGAGTGTCTAAAAATCAGACAGTATTTATGGTAAGCAGTGTATTAAATTAATACAGCAGTTTTCATCACTGCCACCCCTTCCAAGTCCCAATATGTTTCTCCCACTTCATTTGTAAATCTCTAGTACCGCCATAATTTCTAAAACTGAATATTTGAACCTCGTATCCGCATTTGCAATGCGCCATACAAATCATCACCCCTTCAACCTCTGGATAGTTAAGTGAGAATTGATGTTTTCCATGTGATATTCCGGTAAGGATTATTGCGCTCATTTCTTACCAAATCTTCCGTTCAAGAATTCGACAAAATACTTGTTGCTTAAGGCAAACTCTCCTCGTTTACTACGAATCAAATCTAATATTTGAGCAAGTTCCATACCCTCTTTCAATAAAACTAAGCTAGTAATCAGCCCAGAACGATTTAAGCCAGCTTGGCAGCGAATTAATACTTTCGAACCTAATTTCCACTCAGAATGTGCCCAATCAGCAATCCGTTCACACTCTTGGTAAACCTCGGGTTCAACTGGGCCATCAGCAAATCCATACCTAAACTCTTTGACGTGCCAACCCATAGGCAGGGAATAGGAATCAAGAGTTACAACAACATCAAAGGGCTTTGGATCACCAATTGTTGGTAACCTTTTTTGCCCTTGATAAATGGTTTCATAATCCGCAGTGCCCCCTTGCCACAGGGCAGGAAGAATTTCAGAATAGAGTTCTAAACCATCCTCGAGCAATTTTTATCAACCTACCGATCTAAAAGCCTTTTACTTCCTTGATAGAAATATTAGTCCTAGCCACTGTCAGTGATTAGGGGCAGGATTGGCCAATGGGTGAAAAAGAGACGGCTTTTAGGGTAACCGGGCGATTAACTGTTGACTATCAAATAGTAGTTCAGGCCAAAGATGCTGAAGAGGCTGCTTACTTTGCAACTGATATTGATTTAGATAAGTGGAGTGAGTCAGGAAGTGATTGGGAGGTCCTAGATGTTTCCAAAAATTACTTCTTAAGACGGATAAAGGTTGAACAACCTGAATCAGGAATATCCTCACCCACGCCAAGGATTGTCACCGACAGTGAGTAGGTTATAACTATGGAAAACAACATAGCTCAGAAGATCACCGCTTTTGCCACCATCCTTGCCCTTCCCTTTGCACTCGGTGCTTTTATTCTCACCTGGGCACCTGCCCAACAGTTCTACCTAAGTGATCCAAGAGGTGATGGGTATGTGCCACCTAGAGGTATTGAACAACTAATCACAAAGGTCCAAGAGTCCACCGTCACAATATTTTGTGAACCTAATGATCCTAAAATATTAAGCAGCTTTGGCTCTGCCTGGGCAATTGATCTAGAACATAATCAAGGAAAGAGATATCCAACAACCTTAATTACTAACCACCATGTAATTGATGAATGCTTAGATGGCAAAGGAAAAGTCAGAGTTGCCGCCCTTTACGGGGATAGATATCAAGCAGTAATTGATAACTGGGATGAAGAGAATGATTTAGCCTCCATCGCTTCTGCCCTTGAAGTAACCCCACTAAAACTATCTGAGTATGAACCTTTTGCTGGGTATTGGGTAGCAGCTATTGGAAGTGCTGATGGTTATGAAGGCTCTGTTGCATTCGGTAATGTTTTAAATGGCACACAGTTAGAGATCCTTATGACCGCTCCTTTATCTCACGGCAACAGTGGTGGACCACTAGTTGATAATGAAGGCAATGTGGTTGGCACAAACACCTTTGGCAGAATAGATGAGCAATACAATGGAGCTATGTCTTTAAATGCACTTTGCGTAAAGATAATGGAGTGCGAAGGTGATGTGTTTTGGAACAGGCAGAATAATGAATGAACTTCCTTTTTTTGATGGAAAATTCGAAAAAGTATTAGGGGCTTCGCCAGTTGAAAATTTAGAGGAGGACTTGCGATCACCAGGAAACATTGCAGCGCTATTAGCAACGGGTAAGGTAAATAACAAAAAAGCTAGGCTCCTAATTGAGTATTTTAAAACGATTGACTCATTAAAAAATGCCTCACCTCTAGAATTGGAACAAGTTGCTAATTGTGGAAAAGTGGACTTTAGTCTTCTGAAATACTCTCATTTACCCGAGAATAATGGAGTCCAGATTGTTACTTACTTTGATGAAGCCTATCCACTCGGATTTAAAGATTTAAGAGATGCACCACTTTTGCTGTGGGTAAGAGGGAAAATACCTAATGCAAAAAGCGTATCCATTGTTGGCACCAGAGAAGCTGATGATTGGGGTAAGCAAACAACATTTGAAATATCTCGAATGTCTGCTGAAAACGGTTATGTCGTAGTGTCAGGTTTGGCGTTAGGAATTGACACCCAAGCACATCTCGGTTGCTTACAAGGAAATGGAATTACGGTAGCAATTTTAGCTTGTGACGTCCGGTTCCCAACACCTAAGTCTAATTCTCAACTTGCGGACAGAATAATCGAGAATGGTGGTTGTGTAATTGCCGAAGTGCCACCCGGAACGGAAACTGGAGCGGGTAATCTAATTGCCAGAAATCGATTACAAGCCGCTTGGAGTGATGCCTTGGTCGTCACACAATCCGGCATACCGTCGGGAACATTACATACCGTAAGGTTTGCCTTAGAGCTTGGTAGAAAATTAGTGGTTTTACAGCCTCAAAAAGAATCTAATTCAGAATCATACGCCGGTAATTACCAATTAATTAACACGGGATTGTTTGATTCGAAAATTCTTGGTGGTAACAAGGACTTCCAAAATCTCATCAACCAAAAAAGGCCATGCGCTGACATAATTATAAGAAACCCTGATGATTTTCTGAACTACCTAAGGCTAAATTGAATGATTCAGGTAGTGGTTTTTGATTTGGACGGTACGCTCGCTGACACAGGTAGATTAACTGAAAAAGTGAGATTGCCATGGCATGTGTTAAACCTCTGCAGACCTGGGGATTCAAACTCAAATCTTTTAATGCATATGGACTTAAAGCGCCAAGTACATTGGTTAATTAACAGTGGAATAAAAATTTATATAATAACTCGTGCACCTAAATCTTATGCATCAACTTTAGTTTATTTGCTTGGAATCGATTTCCAGTTTTTAATTCCCTCTAGCAAGAGATTTTCTACAGTTGAATCAAAACTTCGTTTCATAGTGGAATCTGAGGCAGTGGCACCAAGTGAAGTTCTGTACATTGGTAATGAAGTTAGTGATGAGATATCTAGTAGAAATGTAGGTACTTTTTATCAAAATATTGGTGAAGTTTTCAGAAGTCAGAATAATCACAGGAGTCACCTTCAAAATTTAGTAAGTTTATGTGAAACAGCAGAGGAATCTAATTCCAAGTCTGCAAAAATAATCAATAATATACAAGAGAAAAATATGCAAATTACTAATGATCTATTGGATTTGATAGATGATAAAGCAACTAATTCCGGATTTGATCCTTTGAATCTCCTTAAAGTTTTAACGCCCCAAATATTTTGCGCAAATCCACTTGATGATAAATTCTTAGCAAGTGATGTACTGAAACCTTATATTAATCCTGTTTTTATCTCTCGATATGAATACGATCGAGACCCAGACACTCGAGAAAAACTACTGAGATTTCTAGAGCAGCTTGGCTTTGCAAGTAAATTGATAAAACCTCCATTTAAAATTCCTGAACGCTGGTCGAATGGCAGGCTGTTCGTCTATTCTCATTACAAATACGATGATGTTTCAACCTGGTGGGCTTATATAAAAGACTGGAAATGGCCTAATTCCGGACCAAATGTAGCTCTCTTACATCTTGAATTCATAGCCCTAACCATGGCAGCGGCTTTAATTAATGTTGATTCGCCGCTAGTTATTGTGCCAGTTCCACCTTCTGGATTCTCCGAAAGTAAACCGTCTGAAACGTCTCTCAGACTTGCACTTAGGGTTGGACAATTAAGTAATACACCAGTTTTTAACTTATTTAGGAAGGATTCAGATGATAATATCTATGCTGAATATCCAGATATTAAGTTTGATCGTACGGTGCTGCTATTGGATGACCAGCTAACCAAAGGAAAAAGTGCTCTTAAATGTTTAGAAATATTGTCGGAAATGGGTGTGAGAAATGTGCGACTACATACTTGGACATCTAAATTTTTTGATCTAGCACATGAGTGATGAAATGAAGAAGGCTGTCGATGTCAATTTAAGCCATCTTAGTATTAAGAGCTCTTACTCAACCTCTCAAGATTCCATGGTCGATGATTTCTATTCACCTTGCCTAGCAAATTCAGTCAGATACGATCGGGCAGTCGGCTATTTCTCGAGCGCAGTATTTGTCTTGATTCATGCAGCGCTTGGTCAATTTATTGAAAACCAGGGGCAAATTAGAATTATTTGTTCACCTGAAATGAGTAATGAGGATGCTGATGCAATTAAATCCGGTGATGCCAACACTCAAGAAATAATAGAGAAATCGCTTAACTCTGATTTATTGGATTGGAATAAAACTTTTGAGAATATCGCTCCTTCCAGTCTCCTAAGGCGATTAATTGAATCAAAAATAGTTGATTTTAGGTTTGCTGTTCCACGCGCGGGTAAAGGCATATACCACCCAAAAGTTGGTTTATTTCTTGATGATATGGGTAATAGCGTTTCATTTAATGGGAGCGCTAACGAGACTATGCGCGGATGGTCTGATGTTGGAAATCATGAATATTTAGACGTGTTCACAAGTTGGACGTCTTACGAGGCAAGCATAAGAGTTGAAAATCATAAGAGGCTTTTTGAAGAAACATGGCTCGGTTTAACACCAGGATTAAAGCTCTATAAACCTAGTGAACTAGGACAGGTATTTGTACCGAGAAAAAATGATTTATCACTTAAAGAGTGCATAGATTTAGTTAAATTAAAAATGGAAAAAGTTGGTACTTTTAAAAATTTAGACTTAGAAATAACCTCGAATCTTAGAAAATTGGGTAAACATCAAGAAGATGTTCTAGAAAATTGGAAAGACGCAGACCATAAAGGAATCATTTCTTTTGTTACAGGTGGAGGAAAGACGCTTGCTGCTATAAGGGCTGCTAAATATTGGCTAGATAAAGGAAAGCCAGTGATAATCCTGGTGCCGTCAAATATTCTGCACAGCCAGTGGCGTGAGGAACTTGAAAGAGAGCTAAAACCGTTCGGATATGTTCCAATTTTAGTTGGAAACGACTCAAAGAAAAGTATTTGGAAACCAGCCTTACAGGGAGTTTTCGGAAAAAATCTAAAGCCAGAAGCCGCACTATTTTTGTCAACGTACCAGACTGCTAAAAAGCCAGAATTTCTCTTAAACATACAAAATACTTCAGATTTGCTTTTAATAGCAGATGAGGCGCATCGACTTGGTGCTCCAGACACAAAAAATATAATGGAATCCATACCCTGTCCTGGAAGGCTTGCTTTAAGTGCCACTATTAAGCGGTATGGTGACGAAGAAGGAACTAGAGCGCTGCTCGAATATTTCAAAAAAGAACTTGAGCCTAAATTTGATTTCACTGATGCAATACAAGCAGGGCGATTAGTGCCATACGAGTATGAATTCACTACCGCGCAATTAACTGATAATGAAGAAGATGACTTCGAACAATTAACTGCTCAGCTTGTAAAATCATTAGATTGGAGTGGTGGTCAAGCTCGCTCGACGACAATGTCACAGCATTATGCTCGATTAAGGGCCAATATTGTTAAGCAAGCAAGTAACAAAGACGACGCTGCACTTAAATTACTGTTCGAAGCAAAAAAGAATGATAGATGGTTGGTTTACTGCAACTCAATTGAGCACGTAAATTCTATTGCAGAAAAACTCAAAGAAAAGGGTATATTTCCTATGATCTACCATTCAGAAATGGACAGTGACCGGCAGTCGACCTTAAACTATTTTGAAAGAGAAGGCGGAATATTGCTATCAATAAAATGCCTCGACGAAGGTGTGGATATTCCCAAACTGGATAGGGCCCTAATAATAGCGAGTTCAAGCAACCCAAGAGAGTATGTACAACGCCGAGGGAGAGCACTTCGAGTCGCTAAAGGGAAATACAAAGCTTTCATTTATGACATTATCGTTACTAAACTAGATGGACAGCCAGCACTGTTATCCGATGTAAGTCGCGCCGAATCTCTAGCCAAGAACGCAAATAACTTATACGCTCAGACTAGGCTCAGAGAATTAAAAAACTTGTGGGGCATAAAGAACAATCCAGAGATTGGAGAAACGGAAACTTTCGAGGATGAAATTTCATTTTTTTCCTAGAAAAATCCAAATACCATGAACGAAAATGAGAATGTTCATATTGCTATTCAATCTGCGATTGAATCAATGAAAAGTATTAGCCAAGAAGAATTGATTATTAATGAAGATGAATTAGATAGAATTATTCGTCAAAGTTTTTTGTATCAAACACGCGATGTCGAGAATCGAAGTGAAATTACAAAAGACATTCAGATGATTATACAGAGTGCAGTAGATAATCTAAATAAATGAAATTTAAATCGATTGAATTGCTTAACTGGGGCCCATACCAAAATATGCCGCCGATTTTATTGGAAACTAGCGATAAATCTCCCATAACAATTATTTATGGAAATAATGGTCGAGGAAAAACATCTCTTTTTAACGCAATTTTCTATGTGTTGTACGGAGAGCAACCAGATAAATTTTCCGCAGCTCGCTACGCAAATTGGTTTAAAGTTCTAGAAGGCCGAGAATTTCCAGTAAAAATTACTCTGATTTATGAGTCCCAGGGTAAAGAAATCAAACTAACAAGAGGTTTTTCAGCTATTCCTGTGAATAAAGAAACAAAAGAAGTTACTGTGGCCGATCCATATCAGAGCATGATTATTGAAAATGGACAACCAATTAATGAAAAATCTATCGATTCATTTATTAGGAGAGATTTGCCTCAGGAAATTGCCAAATTCTTCTTATTCGATGGGGAAGAGCTGGAAAAGGTGTTGAAAGGATTGAGTAGTAATCAATCAACTGCCCGTCTGCCGATAAAGGATGGAATTGAAAGTCTTCTTGGGATTCCTTCTTTAAAATATCTATCAAACGAAATTGAAAAAATGTCAGACAATCTTGAAAAAGAAATTAAAAGTGGCGATAAAAATTATGAGGCAGACCTTGAGAATGAAGAAAAATCCAAGAAAATTGATTCTGATATTGAAGGTATAGAAAAAGACCTTAAGCAGATGGTTGATAAAAGCGCCGAGCTACATGCAGAAAATGAAATTTTAATGCTTGAATTGGAACGTTTTGAAACGGCGCAACAAGATATCGGACAATTGCGATCTTTAAAAGCTGAAGAACTTAGAATAGTTACAGAAATTGACACCGGCGAGCAGCAATTAACAGGCTATTTGAGTAACGCATGGTTTCTGCCGCTTAGTAAAATAATTGAATCTAAAAATGAATCAATAATTGAAAACATGAAATTAATTAATGAGCATCAACAAAGAAATTTCACTCTCAGTGCAAGGATTAACGAATTACGTTTGCAATTATCAACTAACAAATGTTCATCCTGTGGAAGTAAAATTGATGTAAATGCCAATGCAATAAATGATGAAATTTTACAATTAGAAAGAGACTTGGCTAGTAATTCGCAGCAAAGAAATCTCCCTAGACCTTCAATGTCCAATGCAACATGGAGAGATCTGGAAAAACAAAGTCAAAAGTTAATGCAAACTGTGCTAGAGGCAGACAAGAACATAAGAAGAAATAAATTTGGTTTGGCATCAGTTCGTTCAAACATTTTAGTAATTGAGAATCGCTTAAAACAAGTGAATCAATTTGACTTACAAGAGAAAATTACTAAGCGCGAGATCAATAACAATACTATCAATGACTTAAAAAATAACATCGATAATCAGACGGAAAATCTCAATATTAAGAAGAAAGAAAAACAAAAAATACGAGCAAAAATTGTGGGCGCTAAGGGAGTCAATCCAGCTTTTAGAGTGAAATTGAAGTACCTTGAACAATTACAGGAAATAATAGAGTCTGCAATAATTAAATTTTCAAATTCGATTAGGCTTCGTGTAGAAGAAAAAGCTTCTGAACATTTTGTTAATATCATGAAAAACGATGACATTATTGGGCTTGAAATTTCAGAAGATTATCAAGTTTGGATTAAACACAAAACATTAGGCAGAAAACCGGCTGGATCTTTTGGTCAAAATCTAGTTTTTGTTTATGCACTAATTGGATCCTTAATTGATGTGTCAGGCAATGGTTCTTCCTGGGTAATCGATAGCCCCATTGCGAAACTTGATGAAATAAGGGCACCATCCGTTTGGCGATGGATTTCTCAAAGAAAACGGCAAATAATTGTTCTTCCACATAAGAATGAGCTGACGCCTGAGAACGCAAAGATACTTATGGCAGGCATGGTAGGTCGTGAATATGAAATTACGCCAATTGGAGAAGATGCCTGGTCCGAAATCAAACCATTGATTGACTTGAAAGGATAATTTGTGTCTGAAGTAAAAGATGATATTAAGCAGATAGGCACTAGCGCTGCTGGAAAAGAAGTTTTAGAGTTTCTCGCTGAAGATATGCATTGGTTTGATACACAATATTCAGCTCTAAAGTTTGCAATTTCAGTGGCAATTAAGTTTGAAATACCGATTGATGAGAAAACCTCTGTTGAAACATCGCACAATGTGAATACTTTAGACAGCGACTTAGTATTAAAGAATATACTTATGGATATTTATCCGGAAGAGGCGCCCTATAGAAAGGCTCAGTATTTGGCAGACGCAGGTTTGAAATTCATCTACCAAAAGGTTAAAGAAGAGGAATGGACTTTAGACAAATTTATTGATTAGTCTTTATAAATCTACCTTTTGCACCAAGCAAGTATTCAGGGTTTTGTTCCGTACAAACCCATTTTCTTTTCAACAGTTCTGCAGATTTTCCCGTTGTGCAGCTCCCGCCGAATGGGTCAAAAACTAAATCTCCGGGCGTAGTTAGAAATTTTATAAAGAAATCGGCAAGACCAATTGGCATTCGTGCGGGGTGCATGTCAATTCCTTTTTTCTTACACCAAGCGCTGTAGTTCGGATCCACTGATGTGTTCGCCATGAGTATTGCCGAAGATGGGATAGCGCCCTTATTTTTTTTTAAGAAGCCTGTTTCGCTTATGTTATGTCCGGATGCACGTGTTCCAGCGTTGTATTTTTTACTTTTAAGAAGCTTAACCATTCCATCTTTGTAAGGTTGTAAAACTCTCGTGTTGCTTGCCTTTGGATGTTCTGAAGGTGAATACCACCAAATATGTGTGAATGAATCAGTTACTCGTTCTCTTTTTACATTAACCCACGTAGCTGGACCAGGAAGTTTTGCTGTGTTATGCCAAATGAATTGTTGGCAAATTTTAAGATCTGCTGATTCAGCGACAGCCATAAGGGTTTTCAAAGGCAAAGTGGACATAGTTGGAACACCTTTATCCCAGGCATTGCCAATCTCAATTACCATCGAACCGTTTGGTTTTAAAAGTTTAGTTAGTTTAGAAGAAAGCTCGGCCATCCAATTTAAATAATCTTCACCTATTTTGTTTCCGTACTTCTTTGGGACCACTAACGGAAAAGGAGGCGAGGTAAAAATTAATTGAACTTTACCCTGAAGCGCCTTGCCCTCTTTGGAATCTAGAAATTCCTCAATTGATGAGTTATATGCATTTCCGTATTTGGTTGAAAAACTTTTTTTCATGTACCCACCCTAAATCGAATAGCCAAAGAATAGCTCATTCAACAGTCAATAATTGAGTTTTTTAAAAATCTATACAATGCGTAACTATCTCCCTGCTCAACCCATATCCTTATCCCACCCCACAGAAAGGCCCCCCATGAAGCTCCACGGAACCACCGTCCTAGTCACAGGAGCTGGTGCTGGTATGGGACGAGCAATCTGTGTTGAGTTGATTAAAAAAGGCGCCAAGGTGGCAGCAGTTGATATTAAAAAAGATGGTTTAGTTGAAACCGGCAAGGTTGCATCAGGAAATAAGCAAAATTACCTGCCAATAGTTTTAGATATTACAAACTCTTCCAAGGTAGCTGCCCTTCCTAACTTAATTTCCAAGCAGTTGGGAAGTGTTGATGTGGTAATTAACAATGCTGGGATTATTCAACCCTTTGTGAGATTAGAGGATTTAAAGCATGAGAGCATAGATAAGGTTATGGATGTAAATCTATTTGCGCCTTTAAATCTGATTAGAGTATTTCTGCCAACACTTAAGGTGAAGAAAAGGGCATTTATTGTTAACACCTCATCAATGGGTGCATACACCCCTGTTCCTGGTCAATCACTTTATGGTGCTTCAAAGGCAGCACTTGCTCAATTAAGTGCTGGGCTAGCAAGTGAGCTTGCAAATACAAATGTAAGAGTGATGGTGGTATTTCCAGGTGCGGTAAGTACTGATATTGCTAAAAACTCTGGAATAAAGATGCCAAAGATGGATATTGATGCGTCAAAGATCAAGATGAGTAGTGCAGATAAGGCAGCAGCGATGATTGTGGCTGGGATTGAAAAGGATAAAAAGCGTATTTATATTGGCCAAGATGCCAAGATTATGAACCTGTTAAGTCGGATTAATCCAAATTGGGCTGCTTATTTAATTAATAAGCAGATGAAGGATCTACTTAAATAATATAACTCTTTGCAAACTCAGGAGTTACCGCCTGCCAGCCCAGTTGATCAAATAATCTTGTGGCAAAGGTTTGGGCTGAGGTGGGATCACCATGAACAACAAATGCTTGCTTTGGTTTTTTAATCCCTTTAAGCCAGGTAATTAACTCATTACTATCTGCATGTACTGAGAAGGATTCAATGTGACAGATAGTTGCATTTACTGGAATAAATTGGCCAAACATCTTTATCTTTGTTTGGCCATCAAGGAGGGATCTACCTCTAGTTCCTAGCGCTTGAAAGCCCACCAAGATTACTGTGGAGAGCCGATCTGGAAGTATTTGTTCTAGGTGGTGGACAACTCTGCCCCCTGTGCCCATCCCACTTGCGGAGATGATAATTGCATTGGTAAGTAGCCTATTTAATGAGATTGACTCTTCAGTTGTGCGCATCTGATTTAAAAGTCCTGGATTAAATGGATCTAACCCCTGCCACTTATCAATAATCTCCTTTCTTATCTCAGGGGAGGATTCATTTATCGCCTGGCGGTAGT
>Ga0315902_10009523_pt1 | contig 12984 bp, 23 predicted proteins | sample LakEriMetagenome_9_FD_203523 | JGI IMG/M metagenome (GOLD analysis project Ga0315902, IMG submission 203523) | Freshwater fungal communities from buoy surface, Lake Erie, Ohio, United States - Buoy 12 MA117 | ecosystem: Environmental > Aquatic > Freshwater > Lake > Lake biofilm | place: USA... | reverse complement strand
GTTTCTTTCTTCTCTAAGCATCCAATCAATGGTTGTACGTAGTCTATCGTAGGCCAATACTCAAGAGCATATTTCATATTGGACGAGCAGTGTAATCCACATGCTCCTCTTACGTATATATGTTTACTAGTCTTTCTACGTGGTCTACGAAACTCAGGGTTGATAGGAGATCCTAATTCAACTATAGGTGTCTCTGTTGTACCTGCTAAGTGAAGGATACCTGAGTCCATGGTGATAACAGCAGCAGCACTATTGATTATGTGCCAGGTCTGAGAGACAGATGTTTGGTTCATTAGATTAGTAAGATAACCACCGCCCATATCATGCACAGGTTTATCTACATTAAAGAATCCTGTCTCAGAACTATTTTTACCTATAGCTACTACATTATATCCCCACTTAACTAATTCTTTAGACAAGTTTAACCAATTGTCTTGTGACCAAGTTCTGTTAGGCCAGCTGTTAACAGGATGTATCACTATGTATCTCTTGGTACCAGATGTACTTTTATCACTAAATCCAAATGTACACTCATCTTCTTCTGTAGGTCTGTAATAACATTCCAACTCATCTTCTCCAAGCATAAAGCCTAGGTGTATAGCATGAAACTGTCTGATGTCCATCATGTTATGCTTCATCTCTACACCACGCTCATCTTTCTTACCTACTAGATAGAAAGAATTGTGCATGATATAGTGGGCATTAAAATATCCCACATCAATGGAAGATGCTTTATAACTTTTTTCAACATAGGGATTCATTTTAAATAGTTCTGGCATCTTAGAGATGACAATAATCTTTCTTTCATATGCATCATGAAGTTTCTTAATAGTGGGAGTGGCACATATCAGGTCTCCCAAACCATTACATTCTTCTAAGTTTAAGCAAACTGGTTTCATATTAATAATTTATATAGTATCCATATCCTTCATCTTTGTATAACAAATGCATGCTTGGATATCTCTCTAGGAATATTTCATGTGTTAGGTCTGGTTGATGATGTATCTCATGTACATTACCATCATATTCACCTTGTTCGTACAGATAAGGCACAGCTATTAAACACTTCTTACCTGCAGAATTAATTCTATCTACTAGGTTCATAGCTTCATATTTAGGAATGTGCTCAAGTATATCTCCCATGATTATATAATCATATCCTGTAAAATCAAATGCTAGGATATTTCCTATAATAATCTTATTATAAACACTATTAAGTTTAAACTTATCTACATAAGGCTCATGTATCTCTAATCCATCCATGCTAAAATATGGACCTAACAATAGACCATATGTACCTGCACCAGGACCTACATCTAGCATCTTAGTATGAGCAGGTATGTTAGCCAATATATGACGTTTGATTTCCTCTTTAAAGGCTGTTGAACTATAAGGCATTATTTTTTGTTAATTTAAAGCAAATATATTATTTTTACAGTTCAAAACCAAATTTTATGCAAATAGAAGTCTCTGTTGGAGAAGTGGTAGATAAATGGACCATCCTTTCTATTAAAGTATTAAACATAACAGATAAAGATAAGTTGGCAAATATCACTAATGAAAGAAACTATCTAAACAAAATGATAGAACCTGAGATATTAATGGACCCTTTAACAGATCAGTTACTTGATATCAATAAGAAGTTATGGACAGTTGAAGATAACCTCAGGGATCTAGAAAGAGATAAGAGATTTGGTGATAAGTTTATTCAACAGGCCAGAAGTGTCTACATGTTGAACGATGAAAGAGCACGCATTAAGAAAGACATCAATATCAAATATGGCTCTAGTTTTGTAGAGGAGAAGTCCTATCAGCCCTACTAAAAAAGATTTGGTTATTTCATTTATTTTACATACCTTTGAGGCTTGAAGGATAGCTTCCTGCTATACCTATACCTAGTTTACAACCTAGGCTTAAAACTTACTTTTAATATTTTAACTACATAATATACTAACTAGTGGTAGTCACTGGCTTACGTATGTTATATTTATTTAATATGTAATGATAAAAGAAAATTCTAGCATTCAAGCATTTAAGGTGTGGGTATTTCCAAGCCTAGTGTCCATAATTTCTTTACTGATTTGGAATGATGTAAATGAAATTAAAGCTGATGTAAAGTTGTTAATGGCTCAGTCTAATATAGACAAGACTAGGATTGATAACCTAGAAAGACAGGTATACAAAACAGCCAATTCTCTTCCTACTAATGTTCCTATGACACCAGTGGTTATGAATAATGTAGCTATACTTCCTGACAACAAATTAACATTTAAACAGAGCAAACATGAAAAAGTTCTTTTCTGATCTATTTAATGATAGCAATTCAATAAATGAGAAAGCTGTAATTGGATTTGCAGCTTTTGTTATGATGGTGATATTTGCCATAGCTGACATTATTACAGGGGCTATGAAGCAACCTTTGATAGTAAATGAATTCATTTTTGATGCATTCAAAATATTAACAATAGCTTGTTTTGGTATTGCTTCTATAGATAAATATATAAATAAAACAAAAGGCAATGAATAAACTTCTTACAGCAATAATTGTAGTGTTGATATTTTATGTAGCGTTTTCTAAGAATGGATGTAATTCTGGAGTTAAAAAGTCTGATACAGTTACAGTGCATGATACAACCTGGTCTGTACATGACACAACTATTTATAAAACATTGAAAGGAAAAGTGTTACATGACACAATTGCTACTCCTCCAGAGTATATTGCTGATACAAACTATCCTAAGCTTTTAGCTCAGTACAATAGTTTATTGAGTAAATATATGGCTCTTGTAGAGTTTAAAGACACTATAAGACTTGATACATTAGGATATGTAGCTATTACAGATACAGTGAATCAAAATTCTATTAAGGGACGTTCTGTAAGATCTAACTATAAAATTCCAACAGTCACTATAACCAACACTATCACTCATTACGCTCCTCCAACATCAATGTTTTTCTTTGGTGGTGGTGTGCAGGGTAATAAAACACTAGGTATAACTGGTGCTAATCTTGGTCTTCTTTATAAATCTAAGAAAGATAAAATCGTTGGTATCAACGTGGGCTCAACCATAGGTGAACAATTAACCTTTGGCATAAGTTCTTATTGGAAAATTAAATAACATGAACAAATTAAAACTTATTCTTGAAAAGATTAAAAAGTTCTTTAATCAAGATAAAAAGTTCACAGCTGTTGAACACTTTGAACTAAAAAAAGAAGCTCAACAAAGTAAGAAAAAGAAAAAGAAGTAACATGAATTTAGATAAGTTGAAAGGTCACGTCCCAGATAAAGTGCTTGAACAGATACCAGGGATACAGGAAAAGTTTGGATTAACCACAGGGTTAAGACTTGCTCATTTCCTAGCACAAGCTGGTCATGAGTCTGGTGGTTTTAAAGTGACTAATGAAAATCTAAACTATTCAGCTAAAGGTTTACAGGGAATATTTAAAAAATACTTTCCTAGTGAAGCTGTAGCTCTTGACTATGCTAAGAAACCACAAAAGATTGCCAACAGAGTGTATGGTGGTCGTATGGGTAATGGTAATGAAGCGTCAGGAGATGGATATAAGTTTAGAGGAAGAGGGTATATTCAACTTACTGGACGTGATAACTATACAGCATTTGGTAAGTCTATTGATAAACCAATTGAAGAAACTCCTGATCTTGTAGCTACAGAATATGCACTGGCATCAGCTGCTTGGTTCTGGAGCAAGAATGGATTAAATAAAATTGCAGATACAGGAGCTACAGACGCTGCTGTAACTATGATTACTAAGAGAGTTAATGGTGGTACAATTGGACTTGCTGATCGTATCAAACACTTTAAAGAGTATTATTCATTATTAACATAAACCAACATGGCAAAAGCAAAAGGATCTGCAGGTTCAAAAAAGATCAACTTTGGAAAACGTAAAGGTGGTAAGGCACAAAAGTTTAAAGGTCCAAAAGACAAAGCAACTAAACCATATAATAGACAGGGAAGATGATAGTACCTTTATTGTTGATATTAACAACATGGTTTCAAACACCACCTATTGCTGTAGGTCTTATTACAAACAAAGTTAAAATGGGGGCCCTTGCTGGGAATCGCAAACTTGAGTTTGGTGTAAGAAATGTATTAGAAGAGGTGTTGCAAGATAAAGAATATGACATTGACCATTCTGCTACACAAAAGTTAGATGTTGATATTGTATATCTAGATGTTTTAAAAACACAATCTAGTTTTTCTGTAATGCATTCTAATAAAGAATCAGTAGTAATTAGATTATATGGAACAGTTGTCAAAGATGGTAAAGTTATTAAGAAGGCTCTTGTTGAAGAGTCTGCAGATGAAACAAGTATGTCCACTTTATTGATAGATGAAGGGGGCAAGTTTAACCAACAGAATCTATCCACAGCTTTAAAGAAAGCTTGTAACTCATTGGTTAATAAACTATTAGACACAAAATAAATGAACAAAGCAAAATTAATACTTGTCACAATTTTTCAAATAATTGTGACATTTTCTTATGGACAAATACCTGAATTAAAATTAACTCCTACAACACAAAGTGTAAATATACGTGGTGGAGTAATTGCTAAACAAGATACAGTCCAATTAACTCTTGCTTATAAGAACAATAATTCTTCAGCAAGGTCTTTTTATTTAGACTTTGAACATCAAATCACAGCTATCAATTTTATTGATATTGTGTTTCCAACAGCAGGTGCTCAGAGCTCAGCTCTTCCTACAGGAGCTACAGCTACATTTCAGAATAACTATTATCAAGGATATACGTTTGTAAAAAATACAAACAACACAACTACAAATGGTATCACAAATTTTAACTACGCTCAATATAACTATAACCAAACCTCTAACAAAGCTATTAATCGTATATGGATTAATACTGCTTCTACTACTAATCTTGTAAATGGTGATTTGGCCTATTTGAGATTTAAAATAGTAAACGTTGATGCAGGGTTTGCTTATGATTCTGTGTATTTCAATGCTGCAGAATCTTATGGATCTAACTACACAGGATACAATACTGTTTATATGCCCAAGCCACATGGTTCTTGGATTACACCTATCCCTAGTGCTAATGCATTAATTAATGGTCAAGTGGGTATGGGAAGCATTGTTCCTAAAATCATGATTGTAGACACAACTACAAAGATTGTAAAAGCTCAAGTGGTTCCTGCTAATGATGGTACATTCTTCTTAGGATCTGAGCTAACTCCTAACACTTGGTATTATGCATATGCTACAATTCCTAGTGATAGTATTCCTAGCTACTTAAATAAAGCTGTGACAGTTAGTGATTATACAGCAGCTCAGAATGAATTCGTTAAGCAAAATCTAGACAAGACTTATACTAATGTTAATATGAAGTCTGGAGCTAGCTGGATTGCTTCTGATATAACAATGAATAAAGTGTTTGATGGTAATGACCTCACTGCTTTATTTGCTCAAGTGGTAGGAGTTGATACAGTGATCAAACCCATCACTGGTCAAACTTTATATAACATACCAATGTTACAAGGTGATGTGTATGATACATTGACACCTGCATATTGGAAAAGTGCTAACTCATATGGTGTCTTATTTAAGACAGGAACAATAGCTCAGGATTTAAAACTTAAATACTTAATTCCTGGAGATATTAATAGATCACACAGCTCACAGGTGGTTAAACCTGATGGAACCATACAATCATTTAGTTTAAAATCAGCAGCTGTGAATACACCTAATCCTATAACATCTATAGATGTAAACTTAAATAACATCACTGTAACTAGTAATGAATTTACTATACCAGTTGGTGTAGATGGTAAGGGAGCTAATCTATCAGGACTACAATTTGAGTTTGTATATGATCCCACCAAAGTAAAATTTGAATCTGTTACAACAGACATACCAGTGTGGTTAGTTTTTGCTTCACGTGGACCAGGGCACATAAAGTTTGGTGCTGTAGATAGAGAATTAAAGACTCCTTATACAGGAGGTGTGCCATTTAAGTTATTGTTCTCCACTTTACAAAGTGGCTTGGATATAAACTCAGCTATAAAGGTGACTACTAACATGGATGCATCAGATATGTCTGGTAATCAATTAGCTATCAATTTGAACACAACACAAATTAAATTAACAGGATATAACAATTTTTAAAATGAGAAAACTATCAGAACTAAGTTTAGTTTTGTTTTTGTTTGTAGTAGGTTGTACAAAGGTGAATCAGCCTATTCCTATTAATTTAGGAAAAGAAGCAACTTCTACAGCTATAACACATCTATCTACAACTGTTACAAAGGGTGATGTGGATGTAACAATGAACGTTACACCAGGAGCTAAATACTCTATACAGTTAATTGATTTAAAAGGAGATGTTAAATCTTCTACAGGTTTTACAGCTGATAAAGAGTTGATAACCAAGAAGTTAAACTATTCAAATGTTAATTCTGGAGATTACACAATTACATTAATTGATATCTTAGGTAAAGAATATAAAAGATCATTAACCATCAAAAAATAATATTATGGCAGAAGAAGTAGAACAAGAATCAACTGGTAAATCATTTAAGAATATTATCATTGGTTTAGTAAGTACAGTTACATTAGGTGTAGGTGGCTTCGTTACAAACAAATTAACAGGAGGAGATGATGAAAAACCTGCTGCTCCAGCAGCTGCTCCAGTAATTAACATTACCAATTCTAACCAACAGTCTCAAGCTGCTGGAGGTAAAACTGTTATCATTAATCAGAAAGCAGCTCAACCAGCTCCTGCTCCTAAGAAGAAGGAAGGAGATGAATTTAAAGAAAAACCAGCTCAGTGGTAATATGGCAAACGCAAAGAAAAAACCAAAAGCTCAGAGATCTAGAAGATCTGGTATAAAAAAAGCTGAGTTAGTAAAACAAAATCAAGAAACAATAGCAAATATATGGACAAGCCTCAACAGCCAACAGGTTTTAAAGAACTATTAAATGCTATGATGACCAGAAGATGGTACATCACAGCTGCAGTATTAGGTGGATTTATTCTTATTATATTAGGGATATTCATGTCAATGAACTATGGCCTTACTATGGCAGGAGAATGGAAAGAATTATTGTTATTGTTATTAGGTGCTTTTATTGGTTCTTATGGCAAGATTATAGACTACTGGTTCTCTGATACAGACAAGGATAAAATGTTAGTTCAAAAGATGGACGAGGAAGATGGTACAACTATGTCTCACACAAATGACATGAAAGAAACTAACAAACCATATGCTCCTACTATTCCTGATGCATTTGTACAAGCTGCTGTTAAAACTGCAGATAGAACACATGAGATTAATAGAGATGAACAAGAGCATAGACAGGCTATGGAAATTGATGAGCAAGAACATGAGCAAGAAATGGCTAAGCTAAAACTTGAACATGAGATCAAAGCACACAGACAATGTGATCATGTCTTTGCTGATGTTGATCATGATGGTGACTATGAATGTATTCACTGTGGTAAAATCAAAGACTAATGAAAAAATTATTGATTCTTTTTGTTACCTTTTTATATATAAATGTAACACAGGCTCAATTAGCAAAGACTTCTACAGAGCAATACAAAGCTAGCTTTGAGAAGGCTATAGATATTTCAAGCTTTCTAGATTATGAAGGACCACAAATCCCTATTCAAATCTTGAAGTGTGGCATCAATGATGAGATGTATGAAATGTATCCTGAACTTAAAGAAAAACGTGTAGGACTAGGTGTGGCTAATATTTCAATGGAGTATTTAGAGAACCTTAATAGATTCAAGTTTACAGAAGATAAGACTGAAATCAAGAACAGAATGGTGAAGCAGTTCCAAGCATCTCAAGCTGGAATATCTGAAAACAAACTGGATGGACGTGGCAAGATAAACCTTGCAAAATATTTTGTAACTATTGAATGTTATGATTATAGTATATCAGAAGATGAAACTATTTCTCTTAAGGATGGCACAAAGCAACTCATGGTCACACGCATTGGTCTTCAGGTTAGATTCACTGATGCTGAAACTGGTGTGGTATTCTCAGGCTCTGGTCTTGGTGATGCTAAAACTACCAAGGAAACTGCTGGGATAACATCAGATGCTGCTTTAGATCCTGTTAAGTTTAATCAATCTACTATATCTATAGCAACTAAAAAAGCACTAGATATAGCATGTGCAAGAATCCTGGATAGAATGGTGAAGAAAGGAATCTTCACAAAATAATGAAACAGTTTATATTAACAGTTATATTAGTACTAATAGTACAAATATATGCGTATTCTCAAACCATCATACAAACTTGGACAGATCCTTGTACAAAAGTTACGAGCGTCTTTAGTATACCTATTGCTGGCAGTACCACTATTGTTATTTATAATAAATCTAAAGCTTTTACAGCTAGTGATGTATACAGTGGGGCTTTTCAAGCCTGGATCAGTCAAGCTTTCGAAGAATACAAAAAGTTTTCTGCGTGCTCAGTGGCTCAAGCAGCACAAACTTCTACAACTATTACAGCAAGTGCTGTCTCATCAGCTGTAAGTAGTGCTGTTAGTGGAGCAGCTTCTTCAGCTGCCAGTTCAGCTGCCAGTGCTGCAGCATCTAGTGCAGCAACATCTGCACCATCTACATCATCAGAAACTTCTTCAGGAGGAGGCAGTTCAGAATCTAGTTCTTCTTCAGGAGAATCTAAATCAGAAAGTAAATCTGAAAGCAAGGGGGGAGGGGGTAAGTCAGGTGGTAAGGGAGGAGGTAAGTCTCAAGCTAAGATGAATCCTATATTGTTCAACTCTGATCTTACAGCAGGACAAACAATAGATAACTCAATACAGCTTGTGGTTACATCAGGTATGTCACAATCATCCATGGCAGGAGATGTAAGCTGGGGACTTACAGGAATGATATGGAGCAATCTAAAACAGTTTGCTCTTAGTGGACGCTATACCAAAATGAACTTTGATGAGGGTAAGCTATCAAGAATAGATAATAGTGGTGCTACATTAGTGCATGCGTTTGGAAATACATTTGGTTTCTTAACATATGCACAAATATATCCCTTAGGAAAATGGGGAGTAACAGGTATAAATGCTACAGTGAGTGTACAGAAATCAGAAGATCAGTTCACTACAACTCATTCATTGTTAGTATTTTATACAAAACCTTTTCAGGTTAATAGAAGACTGACCATATCTCCTGATCTATATATCTCTGGGAGCCCTGTAACATATGGAATAAAGGATAACACCTTTGTAATAAGTGAAGATATCATGTTCCTTACAGGCTTCAATATGGACTACTTAATTACAAAAAGATTTAAATTCAACACTGGTATCAAAACTAGTCTTAGTACAAATTCTGATATCCCTATGCTGTTCTTTGCAGTGGTGGGAAGCAAGGTGAATTTATAACTAAAAAAGTTAAAACACTTATAATTAAAATTGTTATTGTAAATTATTGATACTCATTGTTAATATTAAAAAGTAACATATCTTTGTTAAATTATGGCTATACCAAGTAGACAAATAGGATGGAGCACCACAGACAACCTATTGTGGCAAATATCCAAGCAAGTGGAATCACTTGGTTGTGTAGTGGCATGTGGTACATCACCTGCTATACCTACATCATTAAACTATGGACTGTTTGCTCAGACAGCAAATAGTGCTATAATCACTAACACCACTACAGAAACTAGTCTTATTAATGGTGGTGTAGGTACATTAACTGTACCAGCTAATGGATTCTCTGTAGGAGATAGCTTTAGAGCTGTGTTTGGTGGTTTAGTTAACGCTAATAATAATCAAACTATTAGAATTAGAGTAGAAGCAGGATCTATTGTTCTTTTAGATAGTGGTCCACAGAATCTGGGCAGTAGTGTTATAAATGATATATGGTCTCTAAATATTGATTTTACAATTAGACAAATTGGAGCTGCTGGTGTAGCATCTATTGTATCACTAGGTAATTTTCATTACACAAAAACTAACAATGCTTCTGTTCAAGGATTTGGATTTAACGTAGTGAATAACACAACATTTGATACAACAATTTCTAATGCATTAGATGTAACAGCTCAATGGGGAGCTGCTTCTACAGGAAATAACATATACAGCGATATTTTTATATTGAATAAAACATTCTAACAATGGCAATACCATCTAGACAAATAGGTTGGGGTACCACAGAAAACTTACTTTGGCAAATATCTAAGCAATTAGAGTATTTGACACAAGTGGTAGCTAATGGTACTACCACTACTACGACAACACCTGCTCCTTAATAAAGAGAAACCAACAAACTACATATATGAAGGATCTTAAATTTATCTGTGCCCAGCCAGATGACGTCTACTATACGTGGCAAGTACATCTATGGTTGGAAAGCTTGAAGAAGCTTGGACACTCAGACAAGGCAATTGTTTTAGTGTACACACCCAGTTTCAGAGAATACAATGGAAAGTGGGAGAAGATAATGGAACTGTATCCAGAAGCAAAGTTTGCTTTCTACAAAGATACAGGGGACGTTAGTAAATACTTAGGAGTTTATATTCCTATTCTACGTCCATACTGCTTAATGAGATATTTCCAGGACAATCCTGAGATGGTTACCAAAGCAGTATTTTATTGTGATTGTGATGTAATCTTTACAGAAAAGTTTGATATAGATAAATTTAAAGATGATGATGTAAACTACTTGTCTGATACAAATAGTTATATCAACGCTTCATATTTTGATAGTAAAGAAAGAGATGTTCTACCAAACAAACTGGAAGAGTATAGAACTAGAGACATTTTAGCTGAGGCTACTAGTCTAATAGGTATAACAAGAGAAATAGCTGAAGCTAACAATGATCACTCAGGAGGAGCTCAGTATTTCTTAAAGAATATAGACAGTGAGTTTTGGAAGAAGGTGATGAATGACTGTATATTAATACGTGTCTACCTTCAGAATATAAATAAAGAGTTCTTCAAAGATGAGAACAAAGGGTTTCAAAGCTGGTGTGCAGATATGTGGGCTGTGCTATGGAACGTTTGGCTTAGAGAGAAAGAAACTAAAAACATTCCTGAATTGGAATTCTGTTGGTCTTCAGATCCTATAGAGAAACTAGAGAGAACAACATTATTACATAATGCAGGGATTACAGGACAGAACACAATGGGTTATCCTGCTTTTTATAAGGGAGCATATCACACTGGTAAAGATCCTTTTAAAGATACACAACTATATGTAGTACACACTGATGAGAAGTCTAAGAAATATGCCACTCATTACTATGTAAAACAACTATTAGAAATAAAAAACAAATATAATATAAATTATTAATTATGGCCCAGAATACTAATCGCCCTCTCAAAGCTTATGTACGCTTTGATGGTACTGGAAGAATCGTTCCAAGCAGCCTAATTCTAAGAAGAAAGAAACCCAAAGTGGGTAAATGGGTAGAGATCCCAGCTTATGAATGCTGCAATTACGTTCCTACTACTACAACAACTACTACTCAACCTACTTAAACTTAAATAAAAATGGCAAATAGCAACAATAGATTAAAAGCCTATGTACGTTACGATGGTACAGGACGTGTCATAGCAGGTAGTTTGATCTTACAAAGATTCAAACCAAAGGTTGGTAACTGGCAAGAAATAGATGCAAACGAGTGTTGTAATTATGTTCCTGGTAGTACTACTACAACTACAACTACAGCAGCACTTGATTGTTTCTGTTATACAGTAGATAATCAAACAGCAGGAACACTTGAATACACCTATACAGATTGTGGTAGTGAAGTAGCTACAACTGCATCTATTAATGCAGACACAATTACATATGTATGTTCTTCTACAGCTGTAACAGGAGATGATGGACTTATTATCACTGGTGGAACTGTTTCTTGTAACAATGCAGAAGGTTGTGTATAATAACAATCTCAATTAAATAATTATGGCAAAATCATTATTCCCTGATGAGATGATGAAATCAGGAGAATTAAACTTGGAAACAATAGCTGGGAAGCTTACATATTTCCATGAGCAATTACACCTTTTACATTGGCAGACAACTAGTTATGCTCAACATAAAGCTCTAGGAGGAATCTATGACTATGTTCATGACTTCAAAGATGGTGTAATAGAAAAGCTTATGGGTTATACAGGTAAGCGTCCTGGTGTATATAAAATAGAAGCATTGAGTGGTGCAGACTCTAATTCAGTTGTCACAGCACTTATGGACTTCTCTAGTAACTTAAAAAGATATGCTGAATCAAACAGCTATCATGATATAGCTAATCTAGCTGATGCCTTGAGTGGTGAAGCAGCTAAAACTAAATACTTACTAACCTTGTCTTAATGCAAGTAAATAAAAAATTCTTCCCTCAAGTCATGCAAGATAATGAAATAGCTTATTTTGCTCATCTTGAGGGAGTAATTGCCTCAGTTGATGAACTTTCTACATTAGAGATCACTAAGAATCCTCTATCGTATCACTTTAGACTGGCTCCCTCATTGCCTAAATACAATGAAATGTTATTACAGGAGATATTAAAACTACACAACCTGTTTAAGATTAAACTAAATCTATCTAAAAGTATTAAAAGTTCTGCAACTATAACATTCGAAATAAATTTGGAAGATACGTAAAACATACATATCTTCGTGACTAAACCAAAAATATAATTATATGGCAGAGATTATCAATTTTGAAGATGTTGCTAACCAAGCACCTCAAGGTCCTAAGTTTGATCCAAAAAAGAAGTACACATGGTCTCCAGAGACAGTGTTTACAATTAATGGTGGTGATTTTGGGTTATTATTAAATACATTACGTGCTATTACAGGCACAAAAGAAGCACAGACTATCTTGTTAGCACATGATGCTGGTGATGTTCTTGAAAAAACATTAGCTAGTGCTGTTGAAACAGGCATAGTGGTTGAGCTTCCAGAAAATAAATAAGATTATGGCAAAGATTACAAAGAAAGCCCAAACAGGCAAAAATGTTC